>Ga0138256_10002433_pt1 | contig 19901 bp, 11 predicted proteins | sample KNB2016incub_MG_FD_105486 | JGI IMG/M metagenome (GOLD analysis project Ga0138256, IMG submission 105486) | Active sludge microbial communities from wastewater in Klosterneuburg, Austria - KNB2014incub_MG | ecosystem: Engineered > WWTP > Activated sludge > Unclassified | place: Austria... | reverse complement strand
TGATATTTTTCATTAAATAGAGTAAGATAAAAGAATAAGAATTTAAGATACAAAATAAGATAAGCCAAGATGGTATGCTGTCCCCAGAAATTAAGACAGCAGCTGGCAGTTGGATGAATTTGGTTTTTGTTCATTCTAATACTTCGATTTACATCATTTTCACAGGGCAGGCAGGGTAACCAAAAAACACAACAAACTGTTGCCATTTTTTTGCTACTCAAAAAATCGGGTAACATAAGACCATATCAGTGTAAAATAATAAAGTAGTCGTTTCATTTTGCACTCAAACAGCCACTTAAAACCGTTTTTTATTTTATAAAAAAATTAAATATCTTTTATCCCAAATTACCTTACCCTCCTTGCCCTAAATTTATTTTCACTTTTTTACACTATTTTTCCTCGTTTTACGGTTTTCCTCAAAGAACATTGATTTGCTTTTCCATATATTTGTAGAACAACCTAAACATTGTATTTATCCAGAGATAAAGCATACAAGTATGAACAAGAAACTATTCTCCGAAGCTGACATAAAAGAAAAATTTATCACTCCTGCAATAATCAAAGCAAAATGGGATGAACACACTCAAATTATCAGGGAATATCCAATTACCGCTGGACGTATTTGGGTAAAAGGTAAAATGACAGCACGGGGCAAGAAACTCTTTGCCGATTATGTACTTTATATTTCAGGAATTCCAGTTGCTATCATAGAAGCAAAAGATAATAATCAAACTTTAAAATCAGGGATACAGCAAGCGTTGAAATATTCCAATTTAATGGATATCCCGTTTGTTTTTAGTAGCAATGGTGATGGTTTCTATTTTCACGACAAAACGGTTACTGATGGAGATATAGAAACCAGTCTAAGTATAGATGATTTTCCAACTGCTGATTTTCTTTGGGAGAAATATAAAAAGTTTAAAGGGATTGTTACAGAGACCGTAGAAAAAATCATATTACAGGATTACTTTACTGATAGTGATAGAAAACCAAGATACTACCAACAAATAGCAATTAATAGAACCGTTGAAGCCGTTGCAAAAGGGCAAAACCGTATTTTATTAGTTATGGCAACTGGAACAGGTAAAACTTATACTGCTTTCCAAATTGCCTATCGTCTATTCAAAAGCAAAAGCAAACGCAAAATTCTTTTTTTAGCAGATCGAACTTCATTAGTGGACCAAACATTAAGAGGTGATTTCAGGCATTTTAAAGATGCGATGACCGTTATCAAAAAGAAAGTAATAAATGTAGATGGCAAAGACCTTTTAGTTTCTAATAACAAGCGTGGTATTGATAATGCAGATAAAGCATTTGATATTTTCTTGGGATTATATCAAGGATTGAGCAATTCTGACCCTGAAGTTTCTGATGCTTTCAAAGATTTTTCACCTGATTATTTTGATTTAATTATTGTAGATGAGTGCCATAGAGGGAGTGCAAAAGAAGATAGTAAATGGCGTGAAATCTTGGAATATTTTAAAACGGCAACGCACATTGGCTTAACGGCAACACCTAAAGAAACGAAAGAGGTTTCTAATATTGAATATTTCAAGGAGCCTATTTACACCTACTCATTAAAACAAGGTATTGATGATGGTTTTTTGGCACCATACAAAGTAGTTAAAATAACACTAGATATTGATGCTGAAGGTTGGAGACCGCCTCAAGGATTTACGGATAAAGAAGGCAATCCTGTAGAAGATAGAATATACAATACAAAGGATTTCGATAGGTATATTGTAGTTGAAAACAGAAGAAAATTAGTTGCTAACAAGATAACTGAATTTTTAAAACTGAATAATCGTTTTGACAAAACCATTGTCTTTTGTGTCGATATTGAACACGCCGAAGGAATGCGAGCTGCTTTAGCAAACGCCAATGCAGATTTGGTTAAAGAAAACAACAAATACGTAATGCAAATTACGGGCGATAATGAAGAGGGAAAACGAGAATTGGATAATTTCATAAATCCTAGTGAAAAATATCCTGTAATTGCAGTTACTTCAAAGCTGATGACTACTGGTGTAGATGCTCAAACCTGCAAATTAATAGTATTAGACAGTATTATCGGTTCTCCAACAGAATTCAAACAAATTATTGGTCGTGGTACTCGTATAAATGAAGAATATGGGAAAACTTATTTTACCATTATGGATTTCAGAAATGTAACCCATCATTTTGCTGACCCTGACTTTAATGGAGATCCAGTATCTATTATCGAAATTGGTGGTGATGGACCTATTGTAATACCTGAACCGGATGAACCAATAATAATCGATGACCCTGATTTTCCAGAACCGGAATATCCAATACCACCCGACCCTGATGTGGTTAATGAACCAAAACCAAAGTATATTAAGAAAATTATTCAAGGAGTTGAAGTAAATATAATCAACGAAAGAATTCAGTATTTAGGTGTCGATGGCAAAATAATTACCGAAAGTATAATTGATTACACTAAGAAAAGCATCGGAAAGCAATTCAAAACCTTGGATAGTTTTCTTCAAGCTTGGAATAATGCTGATAAAAAGAAAGTAATCATTGATGAACTGGAAGACAAAGGAATTTATTTTGATGCTCTAAAAGAAGAGGTCGGGATGCAATTTGATCCTTTTGATTTAATATGCCATATTGCTTTTGAAATGCCGGCTTTATCAAGAAAAGAAAGAGCAGACAATGTGAAGAAGAGAAACTATTTCACTAAATATTCAGCAAAAGCACAAGAAGTTTTATCCAATTTATTAGATAAATATGCCGATGATGGTTTGTTGACTATTGAAAGTGTGGAAGTCTTAAAACTAAAACCCATCAATGAATTGGGAACACCAGTAGAATTGATTAAAGCCTTTGGTGGTAAACCACAATACGAATTAGCAATAAAAGAACTTGAACAAGAACTTTACAAAAAAGCATAATAAATGGCAAATTTTACTTTATTAGAGTACAATGGTACTAATACTAATTCAGTACTAGGAAAAGTTAACTTTCTAAAAAAAGGGCATAAAGAAGTTATGAGTGATTATAATTTAATGTTTACTTTGGAAAACTTCATAACAAATTCACGTTCTATTGGAGCTGACTATACCAATAAAACGAAAGCAATTTTCGATGAAGATGAAGTATTTCATTTCTTAGTTCCTGTTTCATCCTGTAATTACTTTGTAAATAAAATTATGGAATGGATAACTAATGAATTTAACAATGCAACTGTTCTGTGTAATGCTGAAAAACCTACAAAACAGAAAATTTAAAAATGAGTGAAGCACAATATTTTAAGGACTTTAGCAGCAACCTTGTAATTGGGACGGACAAACGCTCTACAATTTCAACTCGATATAAAGCAATTACAAACAGACTAAATACAGACTTTTGGAATAGTCCAAGTGAAACTTTATTTAGTAGATATGTAGGTTCGTATGGTAGAAATACATCTATAAAAAACGAAAGCGATATTGATATGATTTTTGTGTTACCTGCACATATAAAATTAGCATATGACAAATACACTTATAATGGTCAATCGGCCTTACTACAAGCTGTTAGTAATTCAATTAAAAAAACGTATAGCACATCAAAAGTAAGTGCTGATGGACAAGTAGTTTCCATAATTTTCGCTGACGGAGTAAATTTTGAAGTTGTTCCAGCTTTTGAGAATGCAGACAAATCTTATACTTTTCCAGATGCTAACAATGATGGTTCTTGGAAAAAAACTAATCCACATCCAGAAATAAATAAAATAAGTGAAGAAGACCCTAAACTAAATTACAATCTAAAAAGGTTGTGTAAAATGACAAGAGCGTGGAAAGGGTTTTGTTCAGTCCCAATTGGTGGGCTTTTAATTGACACCTTGGCATATAACTTTTTAAATAGTTGGGCTCACCGTAACGAAAGTTATTTATATTACGACTTAATGGCAAGAGATTTTTTTGAATACCTTAAAAATCAAAATGAAAAACAGACCTATTGGTTTGCATTGGGAAGTAATCAAATTATTTACAGAAAAGGTAATTTTGAATATAAAGCTAAATTAGCTTACAATATAGCCATTGAAGCAATACAACTTCAAAGGGACAATAAAGAATGGAGTGCAAAACAAAAATGGAGAGAAATATATGGATACGAATTCCCTACATAATGAATTTGAGTTATTAGAAGCTCAACTGCGAGAAAACTATGGAAAAATAGTATACTCACATAAGACACAGGAAAAGTGTGCTGACATTCTAAACGAAAGAAACAACTGCATTAAAAACTTCCAAATATTACTATCAGGACTTATTACGACTGGCTTACTTGTTCGAGTTTTTAAAGGAGAAGAATGGGCTTTAATTGTTAGTACAGTTTTATCAGCAATACAGTTTGCGTTGACAAGTTATCTGAAAGAATACAATTTAGGTGAGACAATACAAAAGCACTCAACTGCTGCATTAGAATTATTAGAAATAAGAGAAAAATATTTATCCTTATTAACAGACTTAAAAGCAAGACTAATCAGTCTTGAAAATATTATATCAAAAAGAGACGAATTACAAGACGAACTTTCAAAAACATATAAAGGTTCACCAAGAACATTTAGCAAAGCATATTTAACAGCACAAAAGGCTTTACAAATCAATGAAGAACTAACTTTCAGTGATGATGAAATAGATAATTTTTTACCAACACCATTACGAAAAAATTAAGCATCACACATAACCGTCATATGTCAATATGGCGAGTTTAAGCTTAATTTAAAGTTGGTTTTATACTTGATAAATTAGTCATTAACCGTAAGTTTAGGCTTTCTTAATCCGCCACATAACCAAGCGGACAAACGATATAAATGATTTGTTTTTTGAAAAAAAAGATATTGATATGGAAATAAATGGCAAAGGTGTGAAATAAAAATTTAAAGAAAACATCATCATAGAGGATGAAATTAAAGATTACAAAATAAATAAAATATTGATTAGTAGCGATATTTACAATACAGGAACATCAATAGAAGTATATACATAATTAACCCAAGAATGATTCGATAATGAAATCAAATTTAGTTACGGAGCATTAATAAAAACACAATAATGGCAAATGTAGGCGCGGTAATAAGCAGTATTAGAAACATAATGAGACAAGACAGAGGTATCTCTGGCGATGCACAACGATTAGAGCAACTAGGTTGGATGCTTTTCTTGAAAATTATGGGTGATAAAGACCAAGAGTTGGAAATCATAAAAGAGAATTATGTTTCAGTTATCCCATCAAAATTTCAGTGGAGCAATTGGGCTTCTGACCCAGAAGGGATTACGGGTGACGAATTATTAGAATTTATAGATAGCAATTCAGAAGATAATAAAGGACTATTTGCATCACTTAAAAACCTGACAAGCAATACAAACTCCGAACGTGCTGCCATTGTAAAAGAAGTTTTTGATGGTTCAAACAACTATATGAAATCGGGTTATGAATTACGAAAAGTAATCAATAAACTCAACGAAATAAATTTTAATAATTCCGAAGACAAACACATTTTTGGAAACATTTACGAAAGTATTCTCCAGGAATTGCGTGATGCAGGAAACAAAGGAGAATATTACACGCCAAGAGCAGTAACGCAGTTAATGACCCAAATGACCAACCCTAAACTGGGTGAAAAAGTATTAGACCCATCAGCAGGAACAGGAGGATTCTTAACCGCCGCTATTGACCACGTTAGGGAAAATTATGTAAAAACAGTTGATGATGAACACATTTTGCAAAAAAGCATTACGGGTTGGGAATTAAAACCAGTTGCTCACGTGTTAGGATTAACCAACTTGATATTGCACGAAATGGAAGTTCCCGACTACCATTACATAGATAGCTTAAAAAAAGAATACAATGGTATTGGTAGTAAGGATCGTGTAGATGTAATATTAGCAAATCCTCCATTTGGAGCCAGTATTGCCGATGGAGTTGAAACCAACTTCCCAGCAACATTTCGTTGTAAAGAAAGTGCCGACCTGTTTGTTATATTAATGATTCAATTATTAAAAGCAAATGGTCGTGCCGCTATTGTATTACCTGATGGCTCTATTACTGGGGAAGGAATTAAAGCACGTATTCGTGAAAAATTATTAACCGATTGCAACCTTCATACTATAATACGTTTACCTCAAAGCACTTTCTTTCCAGCAACCGTAGCTACCAATTTATTGTTTTTTGAAAAAGGAAGTCCTACTAAAGATATTTGGTATTACAGACACGAATTACCAATTGGCCAAAAAAGTTACTCTAAAAAGAAACCTATTCAGTTTGAGGAATTCAATCCAATTATGGAATGGTGGAATGACAGAAAAGAAAGCGAAGTCTCTTGGAAAGTAAATATAAAGGATTTGAATAATTGGGATTTGGATATTAAAAACCCCAATAAAGTTGTTGAAGTAATTGAATACAACAGAGCGGATGTTATTGATAAAATGACCAAAAGCCAAGATAGAATTAATCAATTATTAAAAGAGTTAAGTCTATGAGTTTATCATTCAAATTTATCCCTCTTACTTTTTTGAATGATGAAGACGAAATCAAAAAACAAATTCGTAATACCATCATTCTAAAGTACTTTTTTGAGAGAAATTCCGAGATTGTTCATTTGGCAGACTTAATTACGGGTACACAATATGGCTACAACGCTTCCGCATTAGTACAAGGACGAAATAAGTTTTTAAGAATTAGCGACATTACGGATGGTAAAGTAAACTGGGGAACAGTGCCTTTTTGTAATTGCACTGATGAAAAAACTTATTTGTTGTTTCCAAATGATATTTTAATTGCTAGAACTGGCGGAACAACTGGAAAGAGTTTCTTAATTTCAGAACCTCCTGCTTTATCTATTTATGCAGGCTATCTCATTAGAATTAGAGCTAACGAAGAAACAAACCCAAACTATTTAAATCTTTTCTTAAACAGTTATGTGTATTGGTCACAAATTGTATCGCTTAATGAAGATAACTTTAGGCCAAGCGTAAATGCTGAAAAACTAAAAAAATTAATATTACCTAAATGCGACCAAAACGCTCAAAGGGATGCTGTTTATATCTCAAATGGCAAATTGATTAGTGGTTATGATGATTTGTACAAATTGATTGAGGAGACTTTAATAAAATATGAAAAATTAAAGGAAATTCAAGTTGAAAAAAGAAATCAACTTAATTTACAAAAAATGCTCACACAATCTATTCTCGCAGAAGCAGCAAAAGGTGAATTAACAAAAAACTGGCGCAGTGAAAATAAAAATATTGAATCAGCTTCAAAATTATTAGCCAAAATTAAAAAAGATAAAGCACAACTAATTAAAGAAAAAAAAATAAAAAAGGAAAAGGATTTACTACCTATTAAACCGAATGAAGTTCCATTTAATTTACCTGAAACTTGGGTATGGTGTAGACTTGGAGATATTTTTTCCTCTACTTCTGGAGGTACACCAAATCGTTCAAATTCTCAATATTGGGGAGGAAAAATATCGTGGTATAAATCAGGAGAATTAAACGATAGTTATTTGGAAGTAAAATCTCAAGAAACTATTACTGAAATTGGATTAAAAGAATCTTCAGCGACATTATTTCCTAAAGGAACTCTATTAATAGCTATGTATGGAGCCACAGCAGGAAAACTATCAATTTTAGGAAATGAGTCTACTACAAATCAAGCTATTTGTGGTTTATTTGAAAATAAACTCGTTAATACTGAATTTGCTTTTTATTTTCTAATGGCACAAAAGAGTAAAATGATTTCTGAATCCTGGGGAATGTCACAACCTAATATTAGTCAAACATATTTGAGAAATTTTTTATTTCCATTACCTCCATTTGAAGAGCAAAATAAAATTGTACAAAATATAAAATTGGCAATTATAAATAATAATTTATTAGAAAGTGAAATATTAGAAAGTCAAAATCTTGGAAAGCAACTTTTACAAGCGGTTTTAAAAGAAGCTTTTGAAGTTAAACAAGAAGAAAAAATTATAAATTAAGAATTAATGAATAAAAGAGGTTGCCGAAGGATACTACAATTATAAAAAAAATCAATTAAATAGCTGTCAAAAAAACTATGAGTAAAGTAGCAAGTAAAATAGAAGCAAAAGATTACAGTATTTCGGATGTCTTGTCAAACAAAAAATACACCATTGATTATTTTCAACGAGAATTCAAATGGCAGCAAAGACACATTGAACAATTAATTGCGGATTTAGAAACCTCCTTCAATCTCAATTATGATGAAACACACGAGCGTCAGGAAGTAGCCAATTACAACTCATATTATTTGGGTCCAATTGTATTAAGCAACAAAGACGGCAAAAAATCAGTTATTGATGGTCAACAAAGGCTAACATCATTAACAATTTTATTGATTTACCTCAATAATTTACAAAAAGAACAACCCAATAAAGTAAATCTTGATGCTTTAATTTATTCTGAAACCTACGGTCAAAAATCATTTAATCTCGATGTTCCAGAACGAAAACATTGTTTAGATGCCTTATACAGCAATGGTAATTATGAAATTAAAGATAAAGACGACGAAACTGTAAAAAACGTTACAGAAAGATATTTTGATATTGTAGAACTTTTTCCTGACGAACTAAAAGGAAAAGCACTACCCTTTTTCATAGATTGGTTAACACAAAATGTGGTTTTGGTTGTAATCACGGCTTATTCAGATGACAATGCCTATACCATCTTTGAAACTATGAATGATCGAGGTTTGAATCTAACCCCAAGCGAAATGCTAAAAGGGTATTTACTTTCAAAAGTGAGAACCTCAGAGCAAAGAGATCAAATAAATGCAGTTTGGAAAAAAGAAATAAAAGGAATACACGAATTATGGAACGAAGCAGATATAAGCTTCTTTCAATCTTGGTTAAGAGCAAAATATGCACTAACAATTCGCCCTGGTAAAATAGGTGCTGCCAATGAAGATTTCGAAAAAATAGGTACCCGTTTTCATACTTGGGTAAAAGATAATAATGACAAAATAACACTTCAAAACCCAAACGATTTTTATGAATTCGTAAATACGAATATGATTTTCTTTATGAAGGTATTTACTAAAATTTATCAAGCAAGAGGATCCTTTACCATTGGATTAGAACACCTTTATTATGCGCAACATTGGGGTTTTGCAAGTTCATTGGCTGACCCATTACTATTAGCGGCAATTGGTTTGAATGACAATGAGGAAACTATTGATAAAAAACTTAATCTAGTAGCTCGTTTTATAGAAACTTTTGCAGTCTATAGAGGGGCTAATTATCGAAACTTCTCTCAAAGTTCGATAAGATACACTATGTATAATTTAGTGCTGGAATTAAGAGATAAATCAGTTCAGGAAGTCGGAAATATATTAGCTCAGAAACTACAAGATATTGATGAAAATCTAAATGGTCTATTACGTTTAGGTATGCATATGCAAAACAAACACTTCATCAAGTTTCTTTTAAGCCGTATAACTTCTCATATCGAATTAAAATCAGGAAAATCGACCAATTTTGTAACCTACTTCCATAATCCGGGTGGTAAACCTTTCGAAATAGAACACATTTGGGCTGACAAAATGCAGTATCACGATGACGAATTCACACAAGTACACGAATTCAACGAAATGCGAAACCGTTTAGGAGATTTAATTTTATTACCTCGAGGAACCAATCAATCTTTTGGAGCCGATAGATATGAGAAAAAGATGCCTCATTACATAAAAGAAAATCTATTAGCACAATCATTAAACGCAGTCTGTTATGAGCGCAATCCTAATTTTCTGAATTATGTAACCCAATCTGGCTTACCATTCAAAGCGCACGACCAATACAAAAAAGAAGACCTTAACGAACGCCAAAATCTATACAAACAAATCAGTGAAGAAATTTGGAGTTTAGATTTTTTTAGAACTGTTTAAAAAATAAAGTAGCTATGTTATAAAGTCTGTGTTTTTGTTTTTAAACTAAATTCAGAAACAATATAATTTCAATTTTCATTTTATGTCATTAAAGGAATTTTTTAAAAATTATGTTTTAACAAAAGGACAAGATGCTCTAATTGGAGAATTAGAAAATTTCCTTTCAGATGATTCATCCTGCTTTTTACTGAAAGGATATGCTGGTACGGGAAAAACTTTTATGATGAAAGGGTTAACGGATTATCTTGCTGCAAACAACAGAACATTTAAAATCGCGGCACCTACGGGAAGAGCAGCTAAAGTGATTTCTCAAAAAACAAAACGAAGAGCATATACAATACATAAAACAATATATTCTGGAAAAGACCTCAAAGAATTTAAAACAAAGGATGTTGACGGAACAGAAACTTACAAGTTTTACTATGAACTAAAAAACAATGAAGATCCAGCAAATACAGTCTTTATTGTAGATGAATCTTCTATGATTTCTAATGTGTATTCTGAGGGAGAATTTTTTAGATTTGGTTCAGGTTACCTATTAAACGATTTTATTAACTACATCAATATTGACAATAACGACCACAATAAGAAGATAATATTCATTGGTGATAATGCACAGTTGCCACCGGTAAATATGAATTTTTCGCCAGCTTTAGATGCTAAATATTTAAACGAGGTTTGTAATGTCGTAGCTAAAGAATATGAGCTGACAGAAGTAGTGAGACAAAAAACAGAAAGTGGAGTTTTATTTAATGCTACTAAAATTAGGCAAGCGATTAAAGCAAATAGTTTTAGTAGTCTTAATGTAGAAACTCACTTTCCAGACATTAATAAAACAAAACACGAAGAACTCCTCGAAAAGTACTTACTGGCCTGTGATAATAAAATTGATGATGAAACAATAATTATAGCCTATTCCAACAATTCCGTGAAAGAGTACAATGATTTTGTTAGAAATCATTTTTTTCCAAATCAAAAATTTCTAACGAGCGGAGATAAAGTAATATTGGTAAACAACAACTACAATTATCAAGAAATAGAATTGCTTAACGGCGATTTCGGCAAAATAATAGAAGTTGCTCCAGAAAATGAACCCAAAAAAATTAGATTAAAAAACAAAAACAAAGAGGGCAAAGTTGTAGAAAAAGATGTCCATTTATCATTTCGGGATGCAGTCATAGTATTTATAGACAACGACCAAATAAAGCACAATATTCAATGTAAAATTATTGAGAATCTATTATATTCTGACAAAAGAGATTTAAGCTCTGATGAACTAAAAGCGATATATATTGACTTTAAAATTAGAAATGATAAATTGAAACCAGGAACAAAAGAATTCAAAGATGCTTTGCGTTCAGACAAGTATTTCAATGCCCTAAGAATTAAATTTGGTTATGCAGTAACCTGCCATAAAGCCCAGGGTGGGGAATGGAAAAATACATTTCTAAATTGCAAAACATCGATGGGTTATTTTAACTCTAGTTATTTTCGTTGGCTTTATACAGGAATAACAAGAGCGAGCGAAAATCTATTCACAATCGACGAGCCACATTTTAAAGCGGAAAGCAATTTTGTTCAAACAAAGAACAACAATTCAAATAATACTCAGGATAGTATAATTTTGAATAAAGAATTAGTAGAAATGGAAATTCCTTTTGATTTTCCTGCGGCAAATCCATTTTTAAAAAATATTTTTCTTGCTGTTTTTGATGTTATAAAAGATTCAAACATTCAAATTAATACAATCAAACATTCCAGTTATTTAGAACACTATACTTTTTCGCAAGGGAAAGAAAATGCGATATTCAAAATCCATTACAACGATCAAAATAAAATTTCGTCTATAGAAAAACCAACAAATTCGAGTCCAATCTCTGAAACTGTTTTTGCTGAAATACAACAACTAATAAATAAAGTGATCATTATTCCTGTTGAAGACGAAAGTAAGGCGAGTGAGAAGTCTTTCGAATTTGAAGCAGACTTCCTTAAAGACTTTTATGAAAACATTAAAAGTAAAACAGATAAAGCGAATATTACAATCAGTAATATTGAACACCACAAATATCTCGAAGTTTATGAATTCAAGAAAAACGGATTTATTGCTACTTATAGGTTTTATTATAATGGAAAAAACGCTTTCAAAAAAATCGAAATTATAAGCAATCGAACAACGGGTCTAATAGAAGAAATAAACGTATTGCTTTAATTAAAAACAAAAGGTATGTCATTATCTATCATAGAGTTTAGCCAAGCAATCATAAAACTAAACAAAGAAAAAAAATACGCTGAAGCATTAAAATTTTTCAAAGAAAATAAAGGGCAGTTCAGTGAAGAACAAATAGCAAACAATGTATATTTAATTGCTGGAATGATTACGGCATTAAGGCATACCAACAATTTTGACAATGCATTTAAATTCTTGAATCATTATAAATTAACCATTGATTATAATACAAAAGAGATAGTGCTAAATGCTTATGGATGGTTATTGTTTTCAAAATTTAAAGCCGAAAATTTACTAACCGACATTCACCATCTTGAAACTGAAATCTTTGAAGACGAGGAAAAGGTTGAAGATACTGGCAATTATCATTTCAATAAATCAGAAATCATCCAATTAATAGAAAACTTTATTCCGCTAAGTTTGGGTTTTGATAATGAGTTTGCTTATTCCGTTCTTTCTAATTTATTTAATTCCGTTTTAAAAGCAGAAAAGAAAAAACCAAATGCCAACTGGCAATTCGTAAGTGATTTTTGTGATAAAATAGCTCCAGAACTTCTCAAAACAGAATGTAGAACCATTGATGTAACAAGAAAAGGAGAAACCAAACCTATGGAATTGGCTTCGGATAAAGAGAATTGGTTTGCATATAAATCAAAAGCATTGATGAAGTTAGGTAAATTCCAGGAATGTTATGATGTTTCAAAATTAGCATTGGAAACATTCGAAAAATTCCATTATTCAAATGATATTTGGTTTGCCAGAAGAATTGCTTTATCGAAAAAGAATTTAGGGAATTCAGAAGATGCCATAAAGGAATTACAACAAATCTTGAGAAAGAAAAAAGAATGGTTCATCCAAAAAGAATTGGCGGAACTGTATAAAGAACAAGGCAAAAATGACAAAGCATTTGATTTGGCAATCGATGCAATCAACAATTTTGGGGATCTTGAATTCAAAATAGACTTACTCTACCTTTTAGGAGAATTGCTGAAAGCGAAGGGTGACAACGATATGGCATTTAAGCATTACGTATTATCGCTACTCATTCGCCAAAGTGAAGAATGGAGTATTCCGGAAAAACTGATTGATGCGATTAATCAGTTTCAAAATGAGAAAATACCATTGGATAAACTACCAGCTTTAAAATCGGAATTAAAGAAATATTGGAATAGTTTTAAATTCCAGCTAGCAAATAATGTTCCTCCAAATCAAAAGCAATCAGGAAAGATTGATAAAATATTGCACAACGATGAAAAAGGAACGGATGGTTTTATCAAATACAACGGAAACAAATCAATATATTTCAGAGTCAATGTAGATGATGCTCTAAATCCTAAAATTAATGTTGGATTAGAAGTTGAGTTTAAAATTATTGCGGCTACAGCGGATAAAAAGGAAAAGGCAATTCAGGTTAGAGAGAAAAAATGATTTTATCGTCGTTTTTAATTTGAAAACAAAAGAGATTAAATTTGTAATTTAAATTACAAAAAAATATTATTTCTAGTCAATTGTTATAAAACCAATTAGAATGTTAAATTTGATTCAATTAATAAAAAAAGGATGTTTGACTTATTAAAAAGTGATGTAAAAATAGGAGATAAAGTAAATCTTCATTTGATCAATGGTAAAGAATCAGGAGTAATAATTGAGATTGGAGACAATTATATTTTATTACAGTCCGAAAATGGCACAAAGAATAGAATTTTTGATAAAATAATTGGAGGATGGGAAATTCTATCAAATAACATTGAGAAAAAAGACTTTGAGAAAAAATACAGATTAATTAGTATCGCCAGAGAATTAGGTGTTAGTTTAGAAAAGATAATTGATACATTAATAGAAAATAACATAAAAGTAAAATTCAATCCAAATACTAAAATTTCAATTGAAAATTATGAAATTATACTTAATAATCTAGTTGGTAACTCATCGGATGATATTATTCCTGATTTAGATACCGTAATTACTAATCTGATTCAACTTGAAGATAAATCATCTCCAACTACAGATTCTGAAATCTGGAGATTATTTCAAAAACATTCTGGCAGGAAAATTAAAAGAGCTTCAGTTGTAAATTCTAGAAGAAGATTAGGATTTTTGGAGTCTAATTTGCGAAAGGAATCTACAGACATAACTTTAAGTGAGACTTTCGAGAATAATTCAGAAACTTTAACCGCCACAAGCATCCAAAAAAATGAAGATATTAGAATTAAAAACTATAAAACGTTTGAAGAATTAAAGGATTTATCTTTAGAATTAGAATTAGAAAGATATATATCACCAAACGCAGAAATAGATCGTTATTTTTTCCAATTTTCAAATGGTTCAGCAAGAAATGAAGAAGTAAATGAAATATTATTTAAAGATCACGTGGTTTTTGACAATGAATTAAAAGAAGAACTTAAAACATTTAGAAAAGGAGAAACAATACCAATTCTTTGTAATTATTCCATAAATAATGGAAAATCCTTTGCAACATTAGTGGTTAAGCCAGGTAAAGTATCAGAATTAATTAATAAAATTAAAATTCTAATTTCTGAAAATCTATTAGACCAAGCATCCAAATTATTATTTTTTCTCAGGGTTAATAAAGTAGATTTGAAAATATTAAATAATTTAAAAATTGAAATTGATGACAAAATAAAAAATGCTGCTTTCGATAATTCTAGTCAGACTTCAAATACTGACTTGAATATTATAAATGAGATACAAAATAATAATACTGATCCAATTTTTAATTATGAGAATGCACGCAAGTTTAGATTAAAAAAGCAGTTTGATACTTCGGAAAAATTGTTTTTAGCAGTTATCGAAAAAAATTATCAAATTGACTCTGCAGTTAAAGATTTAGCTGATCAATATAGAGAACAAGGAAGACTTAATGAGGCAATAATTTTGGTCGAAAAATATTTTAATGACTTCGAGAAAAAAGAACAAGGATATAATTTTTTATATGATTTATATACCAGTAGTGGCGACCTTGAAAAAGCACGCCATACTTTGGAACAATATGTAAATACTGAATTTGATATAAATGATCAAGTCATTAAAAGAAGAAGAGGTAAGGCATTCGCAAGACTTGGTGCTCTAACCCTAAAAACTAATGATGTTGAAAAAGCAAAAATTTATTTCAAAAGAGCTGAAGAATTATATCCAAACAACAAGCAACTTAAAAGTGCTTTATCTTTAATTAATCTAGATGCATCTAAAATAAACTCATCTGGAAAGGAAGATTATTTTGATGAGAATTTATTTGATTCATTGCTTTATGGAATTAGTCCTTTTCTAAAATATGCACTAGAAAATTGTAATTATGAAGGTGTTCCATTAGCAACAAAAGAAAAAAAAGCATTCAATAAAAGAACCTTGATAGATCTTAGAGAACTTATAGAAAAAACTAAAGATAGCAGACCTGAAGTTAGAGCTAAATACTATTTGACAGAAGCTAAAATCCTTATGGATATTGAAAGAGGTGATGATTTAGAATTTTATAAGGCATTAGCAAAATACTGTAATGCAGTAGCTAAAATCGTTTCTTTCGAAAAAGGCCCAATTGAAACTATAAGAGAATATTATTTGAATGCTTTTAGTTTAATAGATGAATGGAGTGCTATTGCTAGGCAGGTATCTATTTTTTTTGAGAGTTTTTATAGTAATTACAGTAGTATTTCTAAATCAGACGGGGTTGGTCTAGAAAAAGCTATTGGTTCAATAAGTTCTCAAGTTTATTCAAAACCATTTTTTTGGGACACTTTATTAGAATTATTTATTTGTTCAAAACAAGCTACAGCAAATGTTTTAAAAATTGTTTATCAGAATCAAGATTTAAGAGAGGCTTCCCTTCTTTATATTAACAAATTACTAAATCAAAATAATCCCTCAAAAATAACTATAACACAATATATAGATTTATGGAAAGTTGCTACTAGAAAAAGAAAATCTGAAAAAGAAGAATTAGAATCAAACATCAAAAGTTATCTGCAAATAAATAACATTGAAGAATTAGCTAATTTGCTCATTTTTAAAGGAAATTTAAGTTCACCTACTTTTGTACACGAATTAGATATTACTAGGATGAAATCCATAATTTCTATTTGTGAAAATGCAAAGCAATACATTAATCAAACAACATTTGAAGACAAAGAATTTTATTATAATAATATTGAATCAAGATATAATGAATTAATTAATAATATAAATCAATTTCCTTCGGGATATAGTATTGGTTCCATATTACCTTTAGCAGTACATATTTTAAATCTTATAAGAAAAAAACATCAGGAGACTATTAATCTATCTAAACCACAAATTGAAGTTCAAGTCGAAGGTGAAAGTATCATAGATGAAGATAAGAATTGTGAAATTCAAGTTTCAATTTTCAATAGTCCGCAATGCTCAAAGGCAGGTGAAGTTGTAATAGAAATTATCGATTTGAATAATGGTATGGAAGGTATTATAACATTAGTAACATTCAACCAAAATCTTAGAGGTGGTGGTGAACCATTGATTGCGAAATTCAATGTTAAACTTAATGATGAAATGATAAAACAAGGTGCTTCAGATATTAAAATAAAATGTTCTTATAAAGAATTAGCTACAGATAGTATATTTTCGATTGAAAAAAATATTAGTATTTCATTTTATGATAGTTCAGATTTCAAAGAAATTGCTAATCCATATGCAGATCACGCAAAAAGTAATATTGTAGAAAGTCCTAAAATGTTTAAAGGGCGTAATGAATTAATTCAGAGAGTTTGCGAAACATTACTTACTTCAAAATCAAAAGGATATGTCATTTATGGTCAGAAACGTTCTGGAAAATCTAGTGTATTATGGCATCTTGAAAATAATGTAAACAAATCAGGAGAGGCATTTGCAATATATTTTTCAACAGGTCTTTCTATCGCTCAAGATGGGAATGTTGAAGCCAATTTTTATTATATAATATTAACCGCTATCGAAAGAAAATTAAGAAAGCTTAAGGCTGATAATATTATTGTACCTGAAATAGGCAAAACAAATCTCAAGGATTTACTTACTAATCCAATGTTAGTTTTTTATGAAAGATTAAATGAAATAAAAGATGCATTTTTATCAATAGAAGAATGGAAGCACAAAAAACTTATTCTTATTATTGATGAGTTTACTTATATCTATTATCAAATAAAATTAGGAAATATTCCACCTACATTTATGCAAAATTGGAAAGCTTTTGTTGAGGACGGAGGTTTTTCCCTAGTTCTTTCTGGACAAGATACTATGACAAATTTTATTCAAGATTTTCAAAATGAGTTTGCAATGTTTAAAACAGAAAGATTAACGTATATTGATATTGATTCAGCCAGAGAACTAATAGAAGAGCCAATATGGGATAAAGAAAATAACAGATCTAGATATACTAGAAATAGTGTTGAAAAAATAATTGAATTATCAGCCTGTAGTCCTTTTTATATTCAAATTATATGTAATGAACTTGTTAGATTTATGAATAGCAAAAAGAAACCTGTTCTTACACCTGCAGATATTGAAGAAGTAATTGAAATGTTAACTTCTGGTTTTAATAGTCTAACTGAATTTGATTTTGAAAATCTATTATCAGCTGGTGACAAAAACCTAGATGAAATCAAACCAGAGGAAGCAATTTTGATCATAAAACAAATAGCAATTCAAACTAAATTTATTTCATATGCTCGAAGAGAAGACATAAATGTGTTTGATAAGGAAAAAGACGATCAAATAATTAATGACTTGATTAAAAGAGCAGTAATTTCAGAACAACAAGACCAACCAAATAAATATAAAATCGAAGTACAGCTATTTAAAAAATGGCTTTTAAATCATAATCAATAATGGAAAATTTGAACCCGTTTTCAGGCTATGGAAATCAAGTAAAAGGTGATGCTTTCGTCGGAAGAATTACAGAAATTAATAAAATTAAACAAAGACTATTGTCAAAAGAATTTGGCAATGTTAGTATTGTAGGATTACCAAAAATAGGAAAATCATCATTGATGTACCAAACTATAATGTTTGAAAAAGAACATTTATGGATTGATAAAAAGATATTAGCTATTTGGTCATCTGTAAAATCATATAAAAGCCCAAATGAGTTTTATCTTAAATTGGTTTTAACAGTATATAGTGAAATAAAATCAAAGATTACAGATGATATATTAATAAAATCTTTAGACGAATCATTAAATGAACTCAAAAAAGAGAAATTATCTTTTGTCGAAACTGAACACTATTTACTTTGTTTTTTCTCTGATATTGTATCTGCTGGTATTAAAGTAATTGTTTGCTTAGATGAATTTGACTACGCTAAAGACGTATTTGATGAAGTTCATTACCAACTTCTTAGAACACTTAGCTATGAACCTGATCACCAGATAGGATTTATCACAACTTCAAGAAGGAGCATTTATGATATTGAACGATATTCAGGCCAAGGATCCAACTTTTTTGGTACGTTTGAAAACATAGGGCTTGGGGTTTTCAATGATATTGAAGCAGTAGAATTATTTAAAAAATCTGGAAATACTGATATTGAGTTTATTAAGAAAATAAAATATTTTTCTGGTAATCACCCCTATTTAATATCAATGATTCTCTACAAATATCTATCACCCGAAAATAAAGATAAAAAAATAGATGAAGTATTACTTGATTCAAAAATTGATATTTTGAGGTATTTTGATGATATTTTCTATGTTTTAGAAAAAGATGGCCTTTCAGAAAAATTAATTAGAATTTATAGCGGTATTTATGAAGGCGTTTCACAAAGTGAAGAAGAATATCTAATGAAATATGGCTTATACATTCAAAATCATAAAAAAGATTTGGTTCCATTTTCTGCTTTTTTTGAGGCTTATCTTAATCTAAAATGGAGAGAAGTTCCATTTAAACTTTTGTGGCCAGAAACAGAAAGAGCTTTAAAAAAATTAATCACTGATTGTGTAGATGATATTTATGGTGATGAGTGGGAAGATTTAATTAAAGATGATCTTCCACGGAGTACAATTCCAGAAGACAATGATTTAATTAAGGCTTTAAAAGGAAGAAGATCTCAAGAAAGAACATTATTTGGCTCTAAAGCCTCTTCTAACCTTATCGATCAACTTTATCCAAGACATTATTCTGTTTTTATTAAATTACATTGGAGTGATTTTTATGAAGAGATTTTAGGCAATTCACTTGTTTATTGGACTGATAATTTAGATTTCATTTCCAAAAGGATTAGAAATCCTGAGTCACATAGTAGATATGGTTTGATAACAAATCAAGAACATAGTAAAGCATCTATAATTTGTGCTGAGATTGTAGAAAAAGTTGAAAATTGGTATAAATAAAGTATTTGAAATAAAATCTGATGGGAAATATTATATCTTCAAAATGCAAATTTTGTGGTTTTTCAAAAAAGTAAAAATGCAATGGAAACAGATTTAATGATCAAACTAATTGTTCGGTTCTAGCTGTTAATATGGTAACCTTAAAAATAATATTCTTAAATAAATTTTCCTAAATATTCAATAATTAGAATTTATAATAACACAAATACATAATGATATATTTATACTTATTCCTTTTATTGGGAATGATTCTTAATTTCGTTGGTCCGCTTGCCAAACATTTGGCCATTGAGGATAAATACTCTTTAAAAGAAAATAAAAACAAAAGTTGGTTTTACAGATACTCATTTATTATTTTGACGAGATCCTTTATGACCATTTTTTATCCTGTTTTTTATTTTAGTTATTAT
>Ga0138256_10002432_pt1 | contig 19902 bp, 14 predicted proteins | sample KNB2016incub_MG_FD_105486 | JGI IMG/M metagenome (GOLD analysis project Ga0138256, IMG submission 105486) | Active sludge microbial communities from wastewater in Klosterneuburg, Austria - KNB2014incub_MG | ecosystem: Engineered > WWTP > Activated sludge > Unclassified | place: Austria... | reverse complement strand
GTTCCATGCCCAAGCAGGTCAACCCCCATGCCATTGAGGTCATGTCTGAAGTCGGTATCGACATCAGTCGGCATCAAAGCAAGTCGGTAGATGCCATCGACCCGGCCACGATTGATATGGTGGTGACGTTGTGCGCCGAAGAGGTTTGTCCAATTCTTCCCGGCAAGGTCAAGCGCTTGCACTGGCCGATAGCTGATCCCGCGACCACCGCTGGAGATCAGAGTCCGAAAGCGATTCAGGCACGTTTCCGCACTGCACGCGATCAGATCAGGATGCGTCTAGAGGTCTTGCTCGGACTGCTTGATTTGCCTGAAGGGCCACCAGCGCAGGAGTTTCACGGCAGCATCCGTGTCAACGACCTACCGGCCAGCGTGCGCTTTTACGCGTGGCTGCTGAACACCTGGCCCAAGGAATGGACGCATCGATACGCCACGTTTGTCAGATCCGATCTGAACCTGAATTTTGTGTTGTTGGTATCCGACGGCAAGACGCTGCATCAGGACACGCTCTACCACCTGGGTATCGGGGTTGCCGACCGGGATACAGTCATTGATTCCTATCACAACGCATTAGCCTTCGGTGCCCACATTGAAAAGCCGCCGCGCACCACCTGGAAAGGCACACCCCTGCACGAGCTGTGGCTGACAGACCCGGACGGCACATTGATTGAAATCTATGCACGCCTGACCGACAGCGAGATGGCGGAGAAACCTGCGGACGAATTGCCTGTGTTCCTGGTGCCCGGCACCGGTTCGGAAGCCAGTTGATGTGCGAACTGCTGGCCATGTCTTGCCGGTATCCGGCCAGGCTCACATCTTCCTTGACGGCCCTTGCAGGCCGCGCAGGCAGCACGCGCAACCATGACGGCTGGGGCCTGGCGATTTATCAGGGGCGTGACGTTGCACTGCATCGCGACATAACACCGGCACATACCAGCCCGCTGGTGCCGTGGCTGGAGGCCAATGGCCCGTCTACCACCTTGGCCGTTGGCTATATACGCCACGCCACGCAAGGTGCCATCAATCTAGCAAACACAGGTCCGTTCACTCGTGAACTCAATGGTCGCATGCATGTGTTTGCCCACAACGGGAACCTGAAGAATCTGGCGCAAGCATCGCCAGTCGCCAGCCGATTCTATCGACCAGTAGGCGACACTGATTCGGAACTGGCCTTCTGCCTGCTGCTGGACCAGATCAGGCAGCAAGTGCACGACTCGACCGAACAGCTCCCGCTGCAAACCAGTCTGGAAACCGTAATCAATTTTGCCCGCACCCTGCGCACACTGGGTCCGGCGAGTTTTCTGTATGCCGACGGCGATGTGCTGTTTGCGCATGCCGACCGACGCCTACAACTGTCGACATCCCAGGTCACGGCGCCGGCGCTTTATCGACTGGAGTGTCCTGCTGGCGGTGCGGCGTTGGTGCGTAACTGCGAATCAGAAAATACTCAGACAGCGCAGCGCGTGATCCTGTTGGCGAGCGTACCTCTCACCGATGAACCCTGGGTGGCCATGACCGAAGGCGAGATCCTGGCGATACAGCTGGGTGCAGTTGTGGCGAGTGTGCAGCTATAAGAATACAGCGCAAACCACTGATCAGGAGTCATGCATGAGTGAAACCACAACCAAGATGACCTTCGTCGTCAATGCACGGCGTGTCGATGCCCACGGCAGTCTTGCGCATTGCAAAGAGGCTGATATCACGCTGGATACCGATCTGGCGGGACGCCCGGACGCATTCAATCCAGCCGAATTGCTAATGGCGGCGCTGGCCGCGTGCATGATCAAGGGTATCGAACGGGTGACACCCATCCTCAAGTTTGATTTGCGCGGCGTGGAAGTTCGCCTGCATGGGGTACGCCAAGATGTGCCGCCGAAGATGGAATCCATCACCTATGAAATTCTGATCGATAGCGATGAGAGCGACCAGCGTCTCAACCTGCTGCATGACAACGTTAAAAAGTTCGGCACCGTCTTCAACACCGTGGCACCGGGAACCGAGCTCACCGGCGTATTAAGGCGACTGACGCAATGAGCCACGACCACGATCACGCACCCACCAATTACGGCAAGGCGTTTGCCATCGGCGTAGCACTTAATCTGGGCTTTGTTCTGGTTGAAGCTTTCTATGGCTGGCAAGCCAGCTCACTGGCGCTTCTGGCTGATGCGGCACACAACCTCAGCGATGTCGGTGGCCTGTTACTAGCGTGGGCGGCGTTTGCTGCGGCGCGCTTGAAACCCAATCTCCGCCATACCTATGGCTGGCGACGTGGCTCGATTCTGGCCAGCTTTGCCAACGCCATTCTGCTGCTGGTAGCGATGGGCTCGCTGGCCTGGGAGGCGATACAGCGAATGCAGACGCCCGCACCCATGGAGGCCGGTACGGTGATGGTGGTTGCCGGTATCGGCGTCATCATCAACACGGTCACCGCCTGGTTATTTCTGACTGGCAGCAAAGGTGACTTGAATATTAGGGGGGCCTTTCTGCACATGGCCGCCGATGCCCTGGTATCGGTGGGCGTGGTCATAGCAGCCGCACTGTATCTGTGGCAAGGCTGGACCTGGATCGATCCAGTCGTCAGCCTGCTGATTGCGCTGGTCGTGGTGATTGGCACCTGGTCCCTGTTTCACCGTTCGCTGCACTTGCTGTTTGATGGCGTCCCTGACGGCATCGAGATGACCGCAGTGCGCCAAAGTCTTGCGGATCTACCTGGCGTTGTCGCAGTGCATGACCTGCATGTATGGGCGATGAGCACAGCGGACAACGCGCTGACCGCCCATTTGGTCATCAGTGATGAGGCCAGAGACCGCGATACGCTGTTGTCACAGGCGATGGCGATGCTGCACAAGCAGTTTGAGTTGCGACATGTATCACTGCAGTTTGAGTCCAAAGCGTTTGCTGATCAGTGCCCACTCAACGAGACTTGTTGAGTGATTGGTTGAATACACACGCCGTGAGCAGGCTGACAAACTCGATATGGGTTACTGATTCGTCGTCGGCTCAGTCAAACGCTTCCGCTGCTCATCCCACAGCACTGGCGGATCAACCGCCAGATCAAACAGCGTGACGTGGTTCGGCAATGCGTCGTCCAGGATGGCCGCCACGATGTCGGGTGCCAGCGTGGTCAGGTTGACCATCCGGCTAACGTAGCTGTTGTCGATTCCTTCCCGCGTGGCGATCTCCTTCAAGGACTTCGCCTCTCCTGACTCCAGCATCGCCAGCCAGCGGTGGCCCCTGGCCAGCGCCAGTTGGATGGAGGTTGGTGCTACGTCCCACGGTCTAACCGGCGCGGTTTCGCCGTTTGGCAAAGTGACCAGCTTGCGGCCGCTGCGGCGTTTGATCTGGATCGGCACGGACAAGGTCAGCCTGCCGTCGCTGGTCTGCAGGATGTCGGGCTCGCCGGTCTTCTGGATGCGGATGTCGCTCATGCCAGTGCTTCCACTTGTTGCTCGACCGGCTCGGGGCGCAGCTCCAGCACCAGGCGTTCGATGCCGTTGGCGCGCAGCCGCACTTCGAGGTCGTTGGGTGACACGATGACTTTCTCGACCAGCAGTTTCACGATCCGGGTCTGCTCGGCCGGGAAAAGTTGATCCCAAATCGCGTCGAGCCGGGTCATGGCCACGGTGATCTTCGCCTCGTCCAAGGTTGGATCGAGCTTGATCGCCTGCGGCAGCATGTCGCCGAGTAGATTCGGGGCACGCAGGATCGCGCGCAGTTGGTCGAGTACCGCCTACTCGAGTTCGGCGGCCGGCAAGCGCGGCAGGCCTGAGGCGCCCGCGTGCTCCTTGGCGTCACGCTGAGGCACGTAGTACCGGTACCGACGGCCATTCTTCTTGGTCGTGTGCCACGGCGACAGTGCTCGACCATCGTTGCCGAATACGATGCCCTTGAGCAGATACGCCACGGTTGCCCGCGTTGCGTTGCCGCGCACCCGGCCATTGGTGGCCAGGATCGCGTGGACGCTGTCCCACAGTTCGCGGCTGATGATGGGTGGATGTTCGGCCTGGTACCACTGATCCTTGTGCCGCAACTCACCAAGGTAGGTTCGGTTGCTGAGGAGCTTGTAGATATGGCCCTTGTCGATCGGTCTACCATCGCGCGTCTTGCCGTCTTGCGTGGTCCACGCCTTCGACGTTACGCCATCCAGTTTCAGCTCCTTGACCAGCGCAGTACTGGAGCCGAGTTCGACGAAACGCTGAAAGATGTGCCGGATCAGCTCGATAAATAACGCGCCAGGATCGTTCTCATGAGCGAGTTTCCGGGCTGCGCACCGGCGGTCATCGCCAGGATCTGCTCGTTGATACGTTGAGCAGGCACACCTGCGCCGACGGCCGCATGGGTCACCGCCGAGTAAGCATCGAGCACATCACCTCCGGTGATCTCATAACCATGACCGCGCGAGATCCAATGCAGCGCAGCCAGCCCTGCCGCCAGGGCAAAGTCAGGCTGCTTCTCGGCATAGTCGCGGGCGGCGCGGGTCAGCGTGCGCGGATCGGTGGGGCTACGCGTGACCAACTCAATCGCCACATCGAATAGACCCGCGTCCTTGGCGGCAGCAAACCACTTACCCTCGGCCCCGGGCGTGCTGGTAATCAGGTCGCGCAGAATCTCGTCCGGCCGCTTGTTCGGATACTTCCTGGCAATGGCGCGGAACGTGGCCAAATTCGTTGTGCCCTGATTGGCCTCCACGGCATAGCGACGGTACGCCTCGTCGAGCAAGTCGGACGACAACAGGATTGCCTCGCAGGCTTGCGCGATCTGCCAGCCCGGATCATTGAGGCCACGCGATTCCTCGGCGTAGCGGATCGCCTCCGCTTTCTTGCCCAGTGCCGACAAGGCTTTCACGCCCCAGCGTCGGTCGTGCCACCACTTAAACCGCGCCTTATCGATCAGCCTCAGCAACTCGTCATAGCGACCCGCCGCGAACAGCGCGGACAGGCAGGCACTGGTGCCCTTAAAAAATCCATGCCCCGATACATTCGGGCTCCACACGCTTTCAACAATGGGCATGAACTCGTCGGCCCAACGTGATGCCAGTTCCGGCGTCACGCACAACTCGCCCCAGTAGTCGCCCAGCAGTTCGATGTAGGGCATCTCGTCGTCCTGCAAGGCCTGCCACAGCCGCTCCAGCCAGCGTTGCCGCAGCTTCGGCTCGACGTCGGCCTTGACGATGATGGGCACGAGGGTATCGATGGCTTTGTTGACGGCCGAACCCAGGGCGCCCGATGAGCTGTCCACCTGCTCCAGGGCTGGCGAGAGTTTTTCCAGCAGGGTAACGGCGCCCTCGGCGGCGAGCACAGGCTCCTTTTTCGCGACCTGTTTGATTTCGCTGAGCGCTTCCTTGATGCGTTTGACGGGCGTGGCCGACTGCCAGCCGAAGGCGTTGCGGCGAAAGCGCGGGGTGAATTGCCACTTGTGGTTTGTCAATGGTTTCCGGTCTCATCGTCCATGTGGCTTTCATCAGCGTCAGCGGCCTCACTCACACCGCGCTCGATGCTTTTACCCATGACCCGCTCCACCATATCCAGCAATTGCGCCTGACGACGCGCATAAAATGCCTCGAAGTCGTCGGTGCGCATGGCTGCCGGGTCGATGCAGTGGCTCTGCAAGATGCTGTCCATCACAGCATCACTGATACCGACCTGCTGATGGGACTGAATATTCGCCAGATAACTGGATGGCGCCTTGCCGCCAATCATGCGGTTGGCTTTGTAGGAAATCGGTGTCTTGTTGATGATGGCGTTAAAGGTGGCGGGCTTGATGCCCTGCTTTTCACACCAGTCCTTGGGAAAGATGTGGTGGATATCCAGCGCCACCTCTTCGTGGTCGAGTTCCTGAATGCTTGCCTTCCAGAAGAAATCCCGCGCGCCTTCACGCAGCACCAGGGTATTCAGACCCTTGTAGGCGGCACTGAGGCGCGAGCGCAGGGTAAACAAGCGGCTTGACTGGAACGCCGCCTCGTAAATGGTGCGCGGCTCTTCGCCCTCGGTGTCGATCCAGTTAAGCAGCTCTTCCAGGTCATTGGCGATGCGGGTTTCCACCGCGCCCCCGTAGAGCTCACCGAGTACGCCGCACCAAAACCAGCGGCTCAGCTTGTCGTGAATTTTCGGTTCCAGCCAGCGCTCCTGCAGTTGCGACAGCACCGCCGCCAGCGGCACCAGCTGGGTGCGGTAGGGCAGATCGCGGTTGCTGTAAAAGCATTCCTTACGCAGAAATTTTGCCGCCAGCAGAAAACCTTTTTCCACCTCCGACGACCAACGCTGATAATCTGCCAGGGTCAAGGAGAGCACCGCCACCCGCTTGGCACTGACGGCCGCCACCGCTTTACCGGTTTTGCCCGCCCTCAGGTCAGCACGCCGCCGATCCAGCGTATGCAACAGACTGATGGCCTGTAAAAAATCGGTCGGCTCCACACCGTCCAGAATCGCCTCGGCCTTGATGCGCGCCTCACGCCCAACCACCTTGCGCAAGCCACTGCCATACCAGTCATCTCGCAGATTGAAACCGTCAGCGGCGAAGCTGGCGGTGACAAGCTCGAATACCGATAGCGGTACCCCGCCGGTGTTCACCTTCTCGAACACCAGGCAGACCGCTTCCTTACTGGTGGTTTTGCCAAGCGCGATCAACGGTAACTGGTAGCTGCGAAAGGCGTTCAACACCTGTTTGCGAAACTGCATGTACTGGCTGAACTTTTCCGGCGCAAACTCTTGCAGACTCTCCTCCCAGGCATCGGAATTGAGGATCTGGTTACAGGGGAAGAAAAACGCCCGGCATTCCTTCTCTGGCGTAGAAAAGTCCAGCGGGATTTCCTCGCCAGCCGCATTGATATGCACCTTGATGTCGCGGCCAAAATTGGTTTTGAGGGTCTTGTCCGCCTCTACAGCAATAAAAGCCTCATCCAGACGTTCGTCCAGCGCTGCCTCAATATCCACGTAGTAATAGCGATCGATGCGCTTGCCCTTCTCGTTGAAGGTTTTTACCGGCGCATCGAGTGCGAGTACCTGGGTGAGCGACGTCAGGCGCTGCTGGCCATCCAGAATCAGACGCTCTGGCTCCGGCAATGGGCCGCTGAAGGCGACATTCTCTACCGGGCGCACCTGAAAGCGCACCTCACCGCCGGTTTCAAGCAACATGACTGCACCCACCGGAAAGGAACGCGCCACGCTGACCAATAGCGAGCGCACATGCTCGTCATCCCACACCCAGCCGCGCTGGAAGTCGGGCAGTTGCAGTTTGCCATCGGTGATCTGCTTGATGATCTCGGGCAGGGGTGTTTTGGTGCTGTCGAAGGTGCTCATAGGCTTTGTCTCAACGTCATCATCTGGTTATGCGTTTACCGTTTAGCCGCTTCCGTCAACAGATCGCCAACTGAACGCGCGACCACATAGCGTGCCGGATTCTCGCCAACTGCCAGCGCGTGGAAATGCGCCTTGCCGCATTCGATCTTGGCGCTCTCCTTGTCCCGCAGGTCATCGGTAAACAGGCTGCTCTTGGTTTCCACTACAAAGTAAAGACGCTGCGCGCCGTCTTCCTCGACCAGCACGGCCCAGTCGGGGTTATAGCTGCCTAGCGGGGTTGGCACCTTGAACCAGCCCGGTAGCTTTGCATACAGCTTGATCGCGTCGTTCTTCTCCAGCGCGTTGGCAAAGTCTCGCTCCGTCGTCGAGTCGTACACCACATGCTCGTAGATCGACTTTTGGGTGTCCATCAGCATGTTCTTGAGATAGCCAGTGAGCTCTTCTTTGTCGAACAGCTCCTGCGCGTAGACGTGCTGGTCGCCCAAATTCTGGTACTTGATGCCGTCGACCAGGGCCATCCGTTTGCATCGATTGATGGTCTCGGCAGCCAGCTCGATGAACTGCTGCGGGTTACGCTTGAACTCGTCCAGGCGCCCACTTCCGGTCAGGATGCTGGTGATCGTGCGGCGGGTCAGATGGGTTCGATCCTGCAGGTCCGTCAGCAAGTCCGGCAGCTCAATGTCCGTTTCATCCAGCACCACCGTCGCTGCACCCGCTTTCTCGGTCGCTTGAACGCCCGCCTTACCAATAGCGATATCAGCCTTCCGCCATTGCAGGCGCGCTTTGGCAATCGCAGGTGCCTTTTGCAGAGCGCTGATGCAATCAGTGATCAGCTTGGCGTTGTCGAATTGCACGCGATAGGTGGTCTGATGCTTGATGCGATCCCATAGCGCCTTGAACTCGTCACTCAGGTATATCGCCTTACCATCCTGGCCTTTGCGCAGTGGAACCTGTTTGCGCTCATCGGCATTCTTGATCTCCAGGCGGCCCGACACCTTGCGCAGCACCTCGGCAATCTGGCCCTTCTGCGCATCAAACTCGGCGGGTAGCACCAGGGTGCCTTCCTTGAGCGCCTTTTTCAGCGAATCCTGCACTTTGCCCTTGGCGTCAATGTGGCCGGCGGCCTTCAGATGCTCCCACAACGCCTTGGATTGCTCGACGCCCAAGGGCACGGTCTGCCCGTCCGGTGCCGTCACGGCAATGGCGGCAAACTGGTGATGCTCGACAATGCCAAAACGTATGCCGGTATCCGCTTCGATCTCTTTCTGCAGGTTTTCGGCGAATTGCTCGTAGTTCTCCGTCGCCACTACGGTCAGGGTGTTGACCTCGAAGCCCCGCACACGCTCACCGTGCTGATTCACGCACAAACGCAATCCGCGGCCGATGGTCTGCCGACGCTCGCGCTCGGTCTGGATGTCCCGGAGGGTGCAGATCTGGAACACATTCGGGTTGTCCCAGCCTTCTTTCAGGGCCGAATGGGAGAAGATGAACTTTAGCGATGTGTCGAAGGAAAGTAGCTTTTCCTTCTCCTTCATGATCAAGTTGTAGGCGCGCTCGGCATTCTCGCGGTTGCCCGCATTGTTCTCTGCGGTATCTGTCCAGCCGCCTTTCTTGTCGATGGAGAAATAGCCGTTGTGCACTTCCTCTGCGGCGGAGTCCAGGTCGATCTCGGCGAAGAGGCTCTGGTAGGCCGGCAGCTTGGCGGCACGCCGATACTCCTCTTCAAAGATGCGCGCGTAGTCACCTTTGACCGGATTGCCGTCCGCGTCGTACTGGCGGTACCTGTCCACCGCATCGATGAAAAATAGCGACAGCACCTTGATATCCAACGGTCGCAGGCGCTTTTCCTTGTCCAGATGCTCGCGAATCGTGCGACGGATCATTTCGCGCTGTACGGCCAGCGCATCCACATCACCGTGGGCCTGACCCGGCTTCAAGAACACTTCTCCACCGGGGTAACGCAGCTCCATGAACTCGTCGCCCTTGGCCGTGTTGATCTCGCCGACGCGAAAATCGGCATAGATCGGACGCTTGGCAAATTGCTCCAGGTCGTCACCATCGGATACGACGAGCTCCTGCCGCTTCACACCGCTGGCGGTGGCCACATCCAGTTCTACCCTGGCACTGATGGTCCCGCGCTTGTTGGCCACCGATACCAACCGCACGAAGGGCTTGTTGTGCGCATCCTCCACCGTCGCCGAGGCCACCTCGATCTGTTTGACCAGTTTTCGCTCGTAAGCATCGACTGCGTCGAGGCGAAACACCATGTGATGCTTGTTCACGTGGGTCGCGGAATAGCGCAGCGTGCAGAGTGGATTCATCGCATCCAGAGCCTCTTTGCCACGCCCCTCGAGGCCACCATCCACACTCTGGGGTTCGTCCACGATGACGATGGGCCGGGTCGCCTTGATCAGATCGATGGGCTTTTCACCACCGGTCTTCTCGCTGTCCTTGTAGAGGTTGTTGACGTCCTTCTTGTTGATGGCGCCCACTGTCACCACCATGATCTGGATGTTCGAGCTGGTGGCGAAGTTGCGCACCTGCCCGAGCTTGTTGGAGTCGTAGAGGAAGTAGTCGAAGGGCACCCCGGCGTAGAGACCCTTGAAATGGTCCTCGGTGATCTGCAGGGTCTTGTAGATGCCTTCCTTGATCGCCACCGACGGCACCACGATGACGAACTTGCTGAAGCCATAGCGTTTGTTCAGCTCGAAGATGCTGCGCAGATAGACGTAGGTCTTACCGGTGCCGGTTTCCATTTCCACGGTGAAGTCGCCGGACGCCAGCGCGCCGGATGGGGGCAGACCGCCTCGCAATTGAATGTCCGCTAGATTCTTGTGCAGCTCATCGTCCAGCAGCGTCAGTCGGTTGCCGACACCCAGATCCGACTCGGCCATGCCCAGCGTCATTTGCTCAGGCTGGGTCCCGGGAAACAGGTCCGATCCCACCGGCATCGGCGCCTTCATCGTCACAGTGAACTCGGTGCGGCACACCTCCTGGCCACGGAACAGGTCGCACACGGCCTCAATGGCCTGCATCTGGTAGTCGAGGTTGGGCTCGAAGTGAAGTTTCATAGCGCCCCCCTCACAGACTGCGCACGTTCTGGATGCCGTGCTGCTCCAGAATGGCGGCGAGGTTGGTCTTGGCGACATCGTCGGCAAAGGCGCTATCGCGGAACACGCAGGTCGTGTCACCGGCGGGCGCCAGTTCCTTGTGCCAGTCGATAATGCCTTGGGCCAGCGGCTCCACCTGCTCGCGGGTAATCTGCTCGGCAAGACAGGTCATCAAGACGCCGCCACCCACGGAATGCACCTCACGGCCCGCGATGGTGCGCTGCTCGATGGGCACGCACAGGTCGAGGCCTAGCTTGAGCAGCAGTTCGTAAAGGACGTCCGCCTCAGAGCGACCTTCGAGCAAATGCTCCTGGTGGTCGAACAACGAGGCTTCCAGATTCGCCGGATTGGGGTTCCAGGCGCGGATATTGGAGTGGTCGAGCTTGAAGACGCGGAAGCCGGTATCGCCGGCAAACAGCGGGTTGTCGGTTTTGACCTTGGCGGCGGCGCGGCGCAGGCGTTCTTTGGTAAGTTCGGCAATGGTGCGGGGTTTGCCAATCTGGTCGCAGAACTCCGCTGCAATCTTCTGATCCTTGTTGTCGATATCCAGAGGCTCAGGTAGCTGCGCCAGGATATAGCGACGATTCCCCCCATCCACGGCGTTCTGTGCCAGCACCGCATGCCCTGTAGTACCAGAGCCTGCAAAAAAATCGCACACCAAATCGTCTGGCCCGGTGAGATAGCCAGTTAGCCTCCTCAGATCATTGACTGGTTTTGGATTATCAAAAACTCGCTTGCCGTCAAACAACGAATTGAACTCGTTTGCTGACGTTTGCGCATAGCTGTAATGGACGCTAACCATTACCTGATCAGTGTTTTCGAAAAGATTAGTGCGCACCCGCGGGACGGTTGTTTCGTCTGTCCCAAAGACAATACGACCCTTGGCCACTTCCTCCCAAAAGCGCTCCGGCGTGGGATATCTCCATCCACTCACTGGCAACTTGCACGGCCGATTTGTCTCTGGATGTAGAACCTCGTACCTCGGTCCATCTCCTCCAGGCCAATTGATATTTCCATCGTCACGGTACGGGCCTTTGGCGTCGACCTTGGTAAATCGCTTGAGAGGTGCTTTAGGGTCGTCATCTGGAATCGTTCGATAGTAGTCCAGCAACCCGTCACGAACTGCTGCCCAATCGGAGTCATGCAGCTGCTTAAGGCGATCGAACTCCGTTTTAACTTCTTCGACACCATCCTTTTCGCCACGGAAAATTATTTGATTGGCGGAGAGTGCCGACTCGTTTTTAACGTACACCGCCATGTACTCATGTCCGACCGAAAAATATTTCGCATCATTCTTTCTGTTTCGGTCCCAGACAAGCGAAGCAATGAAGTTTTCCTCACCAAAGACTTCATCAAGTATCCGACGCAAATTCTGGAATTCTGCGTCGTCAATGCTTACAAGAATAACTCCGTCATCCCGCAGAAGATTCCTCGCCAGCTTCAACCTCGGATACATCATATTCAGCCAGTCGGTATGAAACCGCCCGCTGGCTTCGGTATTGCTGCTGATCTTCTGCCCGCCCTCCACCTGCCCGGTCAGTTCCAGATAGTTCTTGATGTTGTCCTGGAAGTTGTCCGGGTACACAAAGTCCTTGCCGGTGTTGTAGGGCGGGTCGATATAGATCAGCTTGACCTTGCCGGCATAGCTTTTCTGCAGCAGCTTGAGCACTTCGAGGTTGTCACCCTCGATCATCAGGTTCTGGGTGGTATCCCAATCCACGCTCTCGTCCGGGCAGGGCCGAAGAGTGCCGGTACTCGGTGTCAGCGCCAATTGCCGAGCGCGGCGCTTGCCGTGCCAGTTGAGGCCATATTTCTCGTCGGCATCGGTGACGGTCTGGTCACCCACCAGCGCCTTGAGCACATCCACGTTCACCGCCTTGCCGTTCGGGCCTTCAGTAATGAGGTCCGGGAACAGGGCCTTGAGCTGGTCGATGTTGCCCGCCACCAGATCGGCGGACTGGGCCTCGGGGCTGGCTGCCGTGAGTTTGTTCATATTGTTCTCCATCAGTCGTTCAAGCTTTAAAGCTCAATGATTCAAAGTTGTCGGCGCGCGGCGGCCAGTTCGGCCTGCACACGCTTGAGCGTCAGGTTCAGTTCCACCTGACGCGCCATTTGTTTCTCTTTCGCTGCTTGCGCCCGCAGGCGGCTGACTTCGGCCTCAAGCCGCTCACAATCAGCCAAGGCTTGCCGACGTGCCGCAGCCTGTTGCGGGGTTGTCGGGGTTTGGTAGCTTCCCGTCAGCCGGGCGGCGAGCAAGGCTTGCACGCAATCCACCCAGCCTTGATAGAGGGCGTGCAGCGTGGCCTGGGGTTGGCGCGTGACCGACAGAGACTGGATAAAGGCACTCTCGGCTTGAGCAGCTTCCGCAGGATCAGGGTGAAAGGAATTCGCCGCGTTGACCTCGGACAGCGAGGCCGACACTGTCACCAATACCGTTACTGATATTGGGCCGCCGTCGAGCACCACTTTGTCGGCCTCGTTCTGTGCCCAGCGTTTGTGGGCCAACGACAGGGTCAGCGATTGCCCCTCAATCAGCAGCAACAGCACCGGATAAGGCACGGCTCGGTGCAACAGCTCGGCGAGCCGCGAGTGACTTGCAGGTTTAACGACACCCCGCACAGTCACTGCCAGCACAGCGATCTCCAGGTATTCACGCAGCGTATCCCGGTAGTCGGGCACACCGATGGTGTTGGGCTTGAGCGCAGCGACCCATTGGATCTCTTCGATGGCCTCCGTGATCAGGCGCTTGTCTGCCGCCGTGGCAGCACCATTCTCCAGCAGCAATTTCTTGGGGACGCGCTGATCCACCCGGCAACTCTCGGGCAAGCGCAAGGCGTGGATAAGGGTTTGCGCCGAAAGGGTTGATGCGTGGCTGACCGTCATGGCGTCTCGCTCTCCGGCAGGATCACCATAAACGCCACCACCTCGAAATCATTGCTGCCGGCGAACTCACCTTTGATGGCGTGGGTGCCGCCCGGCGTGAACAAGCTGGCGACGGCGCGTTCCTCGTTCTTGCCCGCGACCGAAGCGACCGCTGAGGCAAGCAGCTTCTGGGCATGACGCATGTCTTCCCCCTGCCTGGTCGCCTTGTCAAACCGGGCACAGGCGCCCGTGTCGGGAGCTTCGCGCCCGAGCGCCAGACGCTTGAGGCGATCGAGGATGTGCTTAGCCTGAGGGTAAGGCAGCAATACGGCGCCGTCGTCACTGACATGAACGAGGTAATGCGGTGCCAAGGGGTAGTCAGACTCTTTGGCTTTGTTGGCCGCCGGACCACAGGCTTGCAGGCAAAAGATCACGCCAGGCGGAATATCGGCATCCAGGGTGGTCGTGACGGCATAGGCGCCGAGCGGCTGGGTGTCGAGTTTGCCGGGGTGCGCCTTCAGGTACTGCGCCAGATCGATGCGGAAGTCGGTCAGGGTCAGGTCGGTAATCGACACTCCGGTGGACAGATCCTCCATGTCGATGACCGTGTCCTGCAATTTGAGCAGTTGCTTGCGCCGGTACTCCAGATCGTTCATCGGGTTGCCGGATTGCTGCTCGATGAGGTTCTCCTCACCAGTGGCGGAGATGTCGAGCAGCACCATGCGGCCGCTGACGCGCTGCTCCAGGTTGATGTATTCCTCCAGCTCCATGTTGGGCCAGAAGTTGACCAGCTGGATGCATTGGTTGGGCGAACCGATGCGGTCGATACGGCCAAAGCGCTGGATGATGCGCACCGGGTTCCAGTGGATGTCGTAGTTGATCAGCCAGTCGCAGTCTTGCAAGTTCTGGCCTTCGGAAATGCAGTCAGTGGCAATGAGCAAATCGATCTCGCCTTCAGCAGCGAGCTCTTCGGGGCGCTCCTTGGCACGCGGGGCGAACGCCGACAACACGCCGCTCATGCTCTTGCGCAAACCAGGCAAGGTGGTCTGAATGCCGGCGCTGCCGGTCACCAGTGCGGCGTCAATACCCAGCGTGCTCTTGGCCCAGGGGGCGAGCTGCGCGTAGAGGTAGTGCGCGGTGTCCGAGAAGGCGGTGAATACGATGATCTTTTGGTTGCCGCTGTTGATGGGGTGGCGGCACTTGTCTTCGATCATCTGGCGCAGCGCAGCCAGTTTTGCGTCACGGGCGGCATCGACTTGTTTGGCCGCCGCCAGCAGTGTGGCCAGCCGGTTGCGGTCCTCGATCAAATCCTGTTTCCAGCGAATCAGGTCAACGTCGCCGAGCAGCACCTTGACCTTGCGCCCTACGAGCAGCGCCTCGAAAGACGGGTCGTCTATGTCGACATCGGCGATGTCGATTTCTTCGAGCTCGTCCGTGTGCGATTCAATATGGGCCAACGTGGCTTCCACATCCCTGAGCTGCCTTTGGACCGTCAGCGTGAAGGACGATACTGCGCTTTCCATGCGCTTTAGCACATTGACGCGAAGCAGGTGAATCAGGCTCTCTTCGCGGTCCACCTGGCGGAAGAAGCCCTCGCCGCCGCGAACCTGGGTGCTGTACTTGGCGTCATAAGCCGCCTGCTTGTGTGGCAGGACATAGCGCAGCGGCGCATAACTGGCCAGTGTGAGGCGGCGGATTTCCAGATTAATGTCGCGGATGGCGCGGAACTCGCCGGCGAGGTCAACATCTGCTTTGATGTTGATTGGCGGAAGGCGATCCGGGAAACGGCCAGTCTCACTTATGCCGTAGTATTTCTCGATGTGCCGCCGCGAGCGGGCGATGGTGAGGTGGTCCAGCAGAGTGAAATAGTCGAATCCCAACATTTCAACCAGCTTCGATGGCGTCTTTTCGGACTCATCCATCGCCAACCAACGGTTGAACTGGGCCTGGGCTTTGCGGGTGGTCGCCTCGATACTGGCGATGCCGTGCTCCAGCAAGGCGGTGTCATCGCCTTCGGTGACAAAGGCGATCTGATTGCGCAAGTCTGCAAGCCGGTTGTTGACTGGCGTGGCCGACAGCATGAGGACGCGGGTCTTGACCCCTTCCTTGATGATCCGACGCATGAGCCGGTCGTAGCGCGACTCCTTGCCCTTGTGTGTCGCCTTGTTGCGGAAGTTGTGCGACTCGTCGATCACCACCAGGTCGTAGTTGCCCCAGTTCACGTGCGACAAATCGATGTCGCCGGAGGTGCCGCCGTCCCGAGACAGATCGGTGTGGTTCAGGACATCGTAGTTGAAGCGGTCCGCTGCGAGAATATTGCGCTTGTCGTTGGCCTTGTAGAGCGTCCAGTTGTCGCGCAGACGCTTGGGCGCCAGCACCAGTACGCGGTCGTTGCGCAGCTCGTGGTATTTGATGATCGCCAAGGCTTCGAAGGTTTTACCGAGGCCGACGCTGTCCGCGATGATGCAACCCCCGAAACGGTTTAGCTTGTCGATGGCGCCCACTACGCCATCACGCTGGAACTTGAACAGCTTCTTCCACACCACCGTATTGCGGATACCGGTAGCGGACTTGACGATTCGGTCCTCGTCCATCTCGTCACCGCTATCACGAAACAGGTGATGCAATATCAGTGTGTAGACGGTGAACGGATCGCGGTGCTCGCCAATGGCCTGCAGGGCGCTGATCAGTGCGTCCCCAGCGTTAGTGGATTCGCCCGACTGCGCTTGCAGGCTTGCCCACTGTTGATCGAACCACCGGGCGAGTTGGGCTGCCTCGTCGGCGGATTCAGATGCCTGGATCAGGCTCAATGGGTTACCAGGCGTTAGCCCAAGGCCGGCGGTACTGAAGGCAAGCGATCCGAGTACCACTTGCTCAGGTGTGGCGTCAGGCTTGCGCATGACCACAGCACCTTGTGGCACTGGCCCCAATGCGCGCCGAAGATCCACCTTCTCACTTATCCACTTCGCGCATTGGTTAGCCAACCAACGGGCCTGCAAGCGATTGCGCGCGGCACGATCACCCTCCGCGCCGAGGAACTCCAGCGCTCCGTCGTCAGGAGGCAAGATCAATTGGACCCGATCAAGGACTGCCAACGCTTCGCGCATTGCAGCGAAGGCGTAGAGAGAAAACGAGGGCGTCACGCAGCCGAGCTGATTGCCCTGCTTGAGATGCGGCCGGATCAGATCAATGACTCGGTCCGCGCCGGTGTTGTGGATCAACTTCATGGTCGCTCCCGTTCAGTCATCTATCGACGCTTTTGCGTTCGTCTGCGATGCATCTGCCAAAACAGCGCCCGGCGCCAGAACGGCGCTGCGCACACCGTAGATAGCAAGATGATCTTTCAACCAAAGCCGGTATTCAGGGCCACGCAGGCTGTGGTCCGGGGAACAGTCCACACTCCATTTGCGCAGGATGTATCCGACAGTAGAAGCGCGCAGATTCATCCGCAGCACGCCACCCTGCATGCTGTAGTCCATCTCGGTGATCTCCGGCCGGGGTTGATCCGGGTGCGGCACCAGCTCCAGTTCGACGATGCGGGTCCACTGAATGTCCTGATCGCTCATCTCATGGGGCGCCACTGGCTTGCCCTTGAGCACGACGGGGCGCTTGATCCGAGTGATGACGAAATCCCGGAACTCCTGGGACTTCCGATCGAAGGCTCGTACATGCCAACGCAGGCCGTTGTCGATCAGCGCGAACGGGACGATCTCCCGCTCGGTGCGGCCACTGGAGATGGAGTGGTACTCGATGCCGAGCGGACACGCCTGGTGAATCGCCCGAGTCACGCTCGCCAGCACATCCAGATCCATATGCGTGAGCCGTGACGGGCTCTCGCTGGCCAGCACAGCATTCGTGAATGGGGCCTTGAGCTGCATGGGCTCGCCATCGCCAAAACCCCGGGTCAGCCACGACAGCACCCGCTCCGGAGGGAAGTCGAAGATGGGGTGAAAGTCCGGCCCCAAAACGTAGGACTTGCCCCGAGTGTCGTAGTCGATGTTGCCCGGGGCCAACTCCTTGTACAGCGCCAGATCCCTGGACGCGGCGGCGGACTGGATGCCAAAGCGCGTGACCAGGTCCTGGCGGCGTATTTCCCCGATGAAGCGCACGCGCAACTCCACGAACGCGAGGCGGTCGCGTTGCGGCTGGGTGAGATCGGCAAGCTGTTCGTTCGACATTCGGGCTGGTTCGTGCGGGTTAGCAAATTCTTATACGGGTTATTGCGGAAAGTATATGGGCTGCCTTAGAATGTGTCCACAAATCTATTTTGATATGTATATGTGCCGCATATTGATAACCATAATCAACGCAATAATAAAAGGATCGGTACGGGCGCCATGCAAGATTTCGCAGAGCTTCACCTCAAGCCAGAGACGCTGACTCGGTACGGGTTGCCGGACATCGCGTACCCCGTTCCAGCAGCCGATCTGAAGTCGGCCCTGCTAGACAACGGGGACCTGCCGCTGGCCGTGATGCTGCACGGTCTGCAGCAGCGTAGCCGGGATGGGGAGGCCGAATGGCAGCAGGTCGAACCCGCAATGGATCGGCTTGCCGAGCTATTGGCGCCCGAAGACGCCCGCGATGTCATTTCAGCGGCCGGTGGCCACTGGTGGCTCGAGGTCGGACCCGTGGACCTCGGCGGCAAACTGGTCACCATCCAGCGTGGCGATGCTTTGATCGCTGCAATCACTGCCCGAAACGACGGACGCTTGCGGGTGGCCGTGTTTCGCCCGTTGGATGCCAAGAGCGCGGAATACCTGATCGGGCTGGGGCAAGTGCCTCACCCCCAGCACGGCGTCTGCATGCGCGAGAACAACTGGGAGTACGCGCTCGACTGCTCCGCCGGCAACGGCAACTATTACGCCGCCGACCGGGGTGAGGCCTACCTGTCCTACTGGGAGAAAGGCCTGGGCATCAGTTGGGACGGCTCCGATGTGCCTAGGTGGCGCAAGCAGCTAGGCCTCGTTGCCCGGCCCGCCGCCCGCGTAGTCGCGGAGTTGAGCGTCCACTACACATTGTCCGGCAATGAGGACGAGGAGCCTGCTGCCGATGCGGGCGCGGCGAAAAAATCCGAGACACCGGCACCACCGGCCTGGCGCAGCAAGCGCCAGCAAAAGCGCACAGTCCAGGGGCGGTTTCTGGGCTGCCTGCTCGGTGGCGCAGTCGGCGATGCGCTGGGCGCACCGGTTGAGTTCATGAAGCGGACCGAGATTCTGCGTCGCTTCGGTCCGATGGGAATCACCCAGTACGCACCGGCTTATGGTGGTCTGGGGACGATCACCGACGACACGCAGATGACCTTATTCACCGCCGAGGGGTTGATCCGAGGCTGGGTGCGCGGTTGCTTCAAAGGCATCACGACCTATTCCGGGGTAACGTCGCACGCCTATTTGCGCTGGCTGCAAACCCAAGGCGAACGTCCGACCTGCGACATCGACTTCGGCACCGATGAGCCTGGCTGGCTGTTTCAGCAGCGTCAGCTGCACAGCCGTCGCGCACCGGGCAACACCTGTCTATCGGCCCTGCGGGCGATGAATTCCCTCGGGGAGCCGGCCCGCAATGACAGCAAGGGCTGCGGCGGCGTCATGCGGGTTGCGCCAGTCGGTCTGTTCGCCTGGCGCCTGCGGCAGTACGAATCTCCCCAAGACGCCTTCCGGTTGGGTACTGAGTTGGCTGCGCTGACCCATGGGCACCCGACCGGGGCCCTGACCGGTGGTGTGCTGGCGGTGCTGATCCTGGCCCTGACCGATGGCGCGTCGCTGCGCGAGGCATTGGCCGCCGCCAAACTCATGCTGCGAGCCGAGCCCCGCCACGAAGAGACGCTGCGTGCGATCGAGATGGCTGAGGAGTTAGCCGATTCGGGTTTGCCACATGAAGAAGCCATTGCCCGGCTGGGCCAGGGCTGGATCGCCGAGGAGGCCCTGGCGATCTCCATCTATTGCGCGCTGGTCGCCCGCAATTTCAAACATGGCGTGATCCTGGCCGTGAACCACGATGGCGATTCCGACTCGACCGGAGCGATCGTCGGCAACCTGCTGGGCGCGATGCACGGCGTGAAGGCGATCCCTGCCGAGTGGCTGGAGCCGCTGGAACTGCGCGACGTCATCACCGAATTGGCTGAAGACCTCTACGCCTTCAAGGATTGGGCGATCGGCGAGTACAGCGACAACGAAGAGCTGAACCAGCGGATCTGGCGGAAGTACCCGGGATTCTGAGATGGAGTGAACTGGCATGAGCGGAAATCGATGGGACCAGCCGGGTGTGCCCCACAAAGGATGGCACTGCGTGGACCTGGTCGACCTGCGAGCCGACGGCGAGTCGGCGGACGAAACCGATTACGCGACCTGCCAGATGTGCGGCAACGAGAAGATCCGCTACGTCCACATCATGGAGCATCCGGATCTGGACGAGAACTTCGACGTCGGGTGCGTCTGCGCCGAGAAGATGAGCGGCGACTACGAGGGGCCGAAACGGCGTGAGACCAAGTTGCGCAACCGAGCAGCACGCCGGACCCGATGGCTGCAGCGCAAGTGGCGGGTGTCCGCCAAGGGGAACAGCTTCTTGAACGTCGATGGGCACAACCTCGGCGTCCACATGAATAAGTTCAAGCGGTGGGGCTACCGGATCGGCAGC
>Ga0138256_10002431_pt1 | contig 19903 bp, 14 predicted proteins | sample KNB2016incub_MG_FD_105486 | JGI IMG/M metagenome (GOLD analysis project Ga0138256, IMG submission 105486) | Active sludge microbial communities from wastewater in Klosterneuburg, Austria - KNB2014incub_MG | ecosystem: Engineered > WWTP > Activated sludge > Unclassified | place: Austria... | reverse complement strand
GTGACCAGCCCACCGCAGCGCGAGCGCCCGACGACCTTCAGCGGGCGCTTGACCGGCCGAAGCGTGACCGACAGGTCGGAGGCAGGCAGCGTCTGGCTGCCGACGCGCATCGGCGACACGCGCAGGTGGCTGGTGAACGCCAGCTCGTCCACCGTGCCCTCTACCTCTGCGATGCCGCTGCCGCGGGCGTCGAGCAGCGCACCCAGGGTGCCGAAGCTGTCGATCTTCGCGAGCGGAACCGAGGTCCCGACCAGGTTGCCGCGCACCACGCCACCCTGACGCATGCTGAGCGACCCGAGCACGGTGCCCGTGCCCTTGGTGAGGGTGATGCTGGGCACGTCCATCTCGATGCCCAGGTAGCTGGCGTCGCGGTCGACCCAGCGGAAGTCGAAGTCGGCGCGCCCCGAGTCGTATTTTTCTTCGAACAGATCCAGGTTCTTCATGTCCACGCGCGCGAGCACGCTGAGCAGGCCCCCACCACAGCGGTCTTTGCGGCCGCCCAGGTCATAGTGGACGCGAGCATCGACCTTGCCCTGGCCGAAGATCGGATCGAAGCGCGGGTCTTGATCGAACGAGAACATCGCCAAGAAGTCCCGAACGTCGAAGCGCTCGGCCTGCAGGGTTCCGTCCGCGATCACCGTGGACCCGCTGTCGAAGTCGAGGCGACCGGTGGAGATCACGAAGTCGCTCTTGCCCTTCTTGCCGTGCACGTCGAAGAAGTCGACCACCAGCGGTCGGAAGCGAACCTTGCCGCTCTTGATGTCGCCCAGCGGGAAGCCGCCGAACTCGAACTTCGCGATGGCAATGTCGCCGGTCAAGAGCGGGTCGCCCATCTTGCCCGCCATCTGCACCGACAGCTCGGCGGACCCGGCCCAGGGAATGTCCACCAGCGGGCTCACGTCCGACAGATCGATCTTCGAGCCCTTGGCGACCTTGATTTCGATGTCGTTGTGGAACCCGATGCTGACCAGCTGCGCGTTCAGCGTGCTCTTTCCGAAGCTGGTGCGAACGTCGTAGAACTCGAGGGCGTCGGGGCGCACGCCGAAGCGGCTGCGAATGCTGGCGGCGCGCACACCGATCATGTGCTTGCGAGCGGGGTCGTGGTAGGCGCGGTTGAAGATCTCGAAGTTGCTGGTCTCGGCGGCCAGGTCACCGTCGATCCGCAGCGGCGCAAGCGTTCCCTTGATCTTCGTGACGCGGGTCTTGTCCAGACCCCAGGCAACGATGGTGTTGGGCGTCACGCCCAGGTCGCGCATCATCGTCGAGAACGAGACGCCGTTGCCGTCCACCCGGGCCGCGGTGATCGGTGCGCCCGGCTCCATCGGGTCGATGCGCACGTCGCTCACCACGATCACGCCGTCCGAGAAACCCATCTCGAGGCGCGAGATCTCCACGCGGTCGTTCTCGAGCGCTGCGTCCACCTCCAGCTTCTTGGCGAGTCGGTAGACGTCGATCTGCACGTCGCCGCCTCGCACGCGGCCGCGAAGCTCGGGCAGCTTGGTGCGGCCGTCCCAGCGGACGTCACCGGCAAACGCCACCCAGCCCGCCAGCGGGCCCATCTTCACGTAGCGGTTGGTGATGCTGACCGGTGCACGCACCACCACGTGGCCGTCGATCAGCGGGGTCTGTCCGGCCCGCGGCTCGAACCGCACCTGTGACATCCTGAGGGCCACGCGCGCTGCGCTCGGATCTTCTTCCGCCACGCACGCCGGGCGGGTGTTCTCGCCCGGGTCTTGGTCCGCCACGCCCAGCAGCGTCAGCCGCCGCACCAGCAGCTTGTCGCCCTCGACCCGGACGCGCGCGTCGAGCTGGCAGAGCACGTCTTCGTCCCAGGCGGTGAACGTGAACTCGCGCTCGCCCGCGCGATCGAGCTCGCCACGCCGGTTGGGCGCGCCGTCGGCCGCGGCCAGCGTGACCTTGCGCGGGGTCTTCACCAGCGTCTCGGCGGCGCGCACGCCGATCTCGAAGCTTGGACCCGGGTCGGTGAACACGTCCACGTCCATCGGTCCGGTCGTGACCCGATGACCGTCCACGTCGAGATCGATCTCTGCCTCGGTCACGCCCAGCGAACCGAACGGGGCGCGCGTGCTCTTCTGCGTGGGCGCGGCTCGCTCGGGAAGGCGATACGAAAGATTCACCAGCTTGTCGCCCTGCACCACCACGCGGGCTTTGGGCCGCTGGATCTCGACCTCGCCTACGTCGAGCCGACCCGCCAAGAGCGAGAAGAAGCGCGGCCGGACGGAGGCGCTCTCGGCCACCAAGAAGGGTGCGCCGCCGTCGGACGAGGGCACGCTCAGGTCGTGCAAGGCCAGCTTCAGCGGCAAGAGCTGCATCTCGACCCGGAAGCTCGCGGTCACGCCGAGCTCTTGCTGCAGCACCCGGGAGGTCTCGCGCGAGGCCCAGTCGAGCACGGGTCGCGAACGCACCGCGACGGCCAGCGCCAGGGGCACCACGCCGATCAGGGCGAACAGGGCGCACAAAAGCCTCGCCAGCAGGCGGCCGAAATCGATGGGGCGCCGGTGCGAGGGCATGCAGGTTGGACGTGGAAGCGTACCGCGCGCGCCAAATTACCGGCGGTTCGGCATGTCATTTCGGGACCTTGCGCGTCAGGTCTCGCGAAAAACCGAGCCCCCGCCGTCTACCTGAGGCCGTAGGTGGCCACCACGGGGTCGTGGTCGCTGGCGGTGTTCACCGCGCCGCCGTGGACGATCTGGACCGAGGCCGCGTCGAGCAGGCTGGTGGCCACCGGGTCGCAGAGCTGATCGTCGAACAACTCGGCGTTTCCGCCGAAGGTCACGCTGTAGCGATCCGCAGCGGGCAGCGCCGCCGTCGCGCTCGACAGCAAGAACGGCGCGATCCCCGCCAGCGCATTCATGGGATCGGAGCCCGGGGTGGAGTTGAAGTCGCCCAGAACCACGATGGCGGCGTTGGGATCTGCGAGCCGGACGCCGGTGCCGATCTTGCGGGTCTGCTCGGCTTCGGCCACTCGCTTGAGGGCGCTCTTGGGGTCGCCGTCTTCGGCCTTGAAGTGGATTCCCAGCAAGGCCAGGTGCCGCCCGTTGACGTTCAGATGCACCTCGAGCACGTCGCGGGCGAACTTGAAGGTCTGCGTCGGGTCGGACGACGCCTTGAAGTACTCGTCCTTGTGTGAAGGCCCGATCTGAAAGGGCAGCGCCGAGAGCACCGCGATGTCGATGCCGCGCGGGTCGTTGCCCTGGGTGATCGCCTGGTGGGGGAAGCCACCCAGCTTCGCGGCAAGGTCGCTCACCACGTTCTGGTTCTCGACCTCTTGCAGCATCAAGACGTCGGGCTTCACGCCGCCAACGACGGTGGCGATGGCCGCCAGCTTGGCCTGATAGTCCGACGTGGAGAGGATGGTCTCGTCCGCGACGGCGACCTCGGGGCTGTCTTTCTTGTCGTTGTAGAGGTTCTTGACGTTCCAGGTCATCACCTTGAGCGGCTGCGGCGGCCCCGCCTCGATGTCGGTGGCGGCGTCCGGCGGGCCGGGCTCGGCGTCCTGGGTCGGAACGGAGAAGTCCTGCTCGGTGCCGGGGCAGCCGACCGCTGCCAGGCACAGGGGAACGAGCAGCGCGGCGAATCGGCGCATCGGGGTCGAGCATGGCGCATCACCGCGCGCGCGGTAAGGTCATTTCTCACGAGACTGTGCTAAAGGGCCGACCCCTTCGCCCGACCCCATGACCGAGACGCAGACCCTCGCGAACAAAACGCGCGCCATGGACGCGCTGGAGCGGGCCGCAGAGCTCGCCGAGCGCGGTGTGAGCAGCCGCCCGGTGGTGCTGGTGGCAAGCGGTGATCTCGATCCGCTGGTGACCACGGACGTGCGCCCGCTGCTCGACCGCGTGATGATGGGCGAGCACGCCGACGAGGGCCTGGATTCGCTCTTGACCACCGGCGTGCTCGACGTGCTCTTGCCCGAGGTGAAGGGCCTGGTGGGGTTCGGCGACGGCGAATGGCGCCACAAAGACGTGTGGAAGCACACCAAGCAGGTGGTGTGTCAGGCCGTGCCCCGCATCGAGGTGCGCTGGGCGGCACTGCTGCACGACATCGGCAAGGTCAAGACGCGCAGCATCGACGAGCACGGCGAGGTCCACTTCTTCGGCCACGCCGAGGTGGGCGCGCGGATGTTCGACAAGCTGGAGCGGCGGCGGCGGCTGTTCGCGGCGGAAGAGGAGCTGCGTTCGACCATCCGCTTCTTGGTGCTGCACCACCTGCGCGCCAGCCAATACGACGGCAGCTGGACCGACAGCGCCGTGCGGCGCTTCGCTCGCGAGATCGGGCCACACCTGGACGACCTGCTCTGCCTGTCGCGCGCCGACATCACCACCAAGCGCCCCGAGAAGAAGCGGCGCGGGATCGGTTACATCAACGAGCTGGCCGCGCGCATCACCGACCTGGCCGCTGAAGACGCCAAGCTGCCCCCGCTGCCCACCGGCGTGGGCAACGACATCATGGCCACGTTCGGCATTCCGCCCTCGAAGAAGCTGGGCGACATCAAGCGCACGCTCGAGGCCGCGGTCGAGGCCGGCGAGATCCCGGGCCAGCAAGAGAGCGCGTTCTACCTGCAGTTCTTGGCCGAGAACAAAGGCCGCTTCGGGCTCTAGCCTAGCCCCGCCGGGCCACTCTGAGCCCGGTGGCGATGCCCCGGACCACGTTGCGGAAGCCCTCGACCGCTCGGCTCTCGGCGGCGGGCACCGGTGCCGGACGCGGCTCGAGCCACTCGGCGATGCCGCCGCCGTCGAGCACCCCCGCGAGCCCGTACACGCGGGTGCGATCGAGCGGGATGCCGGCAGCCTGGGACGCGGCCAGATCTTCGGCCAGCGCGTGCGGCCCGGGATAGCGTTCGCCGGCGTCGATGCCCTCGCCGTGCTCGCCGACCACGCCCAGGTCGATGCCGGCCCGGTCACCGAAGCGCTGGACCGCGGTGCGGGCATACGACTGCACCAGCGCGGGCCCGAACCAGGTACCCACCAGCTGGGCGATCGGCGTCTGATAGACCATGAAGCTGACCTCGTCCCAGTCGATGCCGCTCACCGGGATCGAGAGCGCATCTTCCAGCGTGGCGTCGTGCTCGGATTGGTCGAGCACCACCGGATAGGTCACCGCGTGGGTGAACACGCCTTCGCGCTTGAGCGTCTGCACCGTGCGCGCCAGGCTGGACCGCGCCTTGGCGAAGCGCGTGGGCGTGACGTTGTCGCGAAGCAGTGCCAGCGCCCGGTCGGGGCGACCCCGCGCCCGCGTGCGAAGCGCCTCGCTGTACTGGAAGTCGGGCTCGAGATCGAACGACACCTCGCGGAACTCGGGACCGCCGCGCCGCGCGCGCCAGGCGGTGAGCGCGCGCATCAGGTCACTCACCTCCGCGACGTTCTTCTCGCCCAGCCAGTAGCCGTGCGCCTTGGAGAGCAGGGGCCAGAGCCGAACCGGCACGCCGGCCTGGGCAGCCTTGCGCGTGAGCCGCGCGAATTCCGCGTCACCCAGCCGCACGCTGGGCAGCGAGAGCCCGATGCCGAGGCCGCTGGCGGCCAGTGGCTCGAGCGCCGCTTCGACGGCAGCGTCGTCCATCGACTCGGCCCAGAGCGACAGCGGCATGCGCGCCTGATTCTTCCACCGCTCGCGCCCGTGTGGAAGCTTCGAACCCTAGAGGGCAGGGTTGGGCTTCTGCGTCGGGGCGCTGCCCAGCTTCGCAGACGCCGAGCGACCCACCACGCTGCGACGGACCGCAGAGAGCGGAGCGCGGTCGTCGAAGCGCATGCCGCCGGCGCCGGAGACCACGCCCAGCTGCCGCCAGAGCGCGTCGAGATCCACCGGGCGGCCGCGCTGGGCATGCGCGGCCGCCAGCGGCGCCAGGGCGCGCACACCGGTGGCGCGGTCGCACAGCGCAAGCGCGCGTTCCAGGGGCCAGACCTCGCTGGCGTGCCCACCCGCGGCGCGCACGCCGCGAAGGCCGTCCTCGAGACCGCGAGCCCCGGCACTGTGCCGACGCACCTCCAGATCCGCCAGCATCACCAGGATGGCGCCGCCCCAGTACACACCCGAGAAGTCCTCGGCGCGCTCCACGCCCTGCCGCTCCACGGCGTGCAGGCCCCGCGGCATGGCACGCGTGAACTCTTCCCACACGCTCTCTTCGCTGATGAAGCCGGCGCGCGCGCGGATGATCGGCTCGAAATAGGTCGCAAGCCCCTCGTCGAACCACTTGCCCTCACCCGAGAAGCTGGGCACCCCCAGGTGAAAGAGCTCGTGCACCAAGATCCAGTCCTGGTAGAGCGCCTGGCGCGGGGTGTTCTCGCCGACCAAGAGCGCGATGCCGGGCGCGCTCTCGGGCAACACCTTGCCGAACACCACCCGATCACGGCCGGGCACCACGATCACGGTGATCTGCACGCGGGGCACCGGAAACCCGTGCCAGAAGTCAGCCACGGCGCGCGCCGAGTCGGCGACCCAGCGCGCGACTTCGTCAGGGCCGGCGGCGAGCCGCCCGTCGGTGAACGCCAGCGTGATGCGCGAATCACCCACGGCCAGCGTGCGAGAGTCGAACTGCCCGAAGAGCGCGTAGGTCCCCACCGGGATCTCGTGGGCGTCGAGCCGATAATCGCCGCCCTCTCGCGTGAGCCCGGTCGCGAAGCCGAAGCCCTTCGGCGTCTCGACTCGCAGCCGCACCGGCACGTCGGTCGCGAGCGGCTCGGGTCGGACGAGCCAGGTGGACACGGGCGCCACCAGGGACGAACCCGAGCGCAGCGCCACGTCGAAGCTTCCGCTCTGCGCGGCCAGCGCGTCGAGATCCACACGATACGAGGTGCGCGCCTCGGTCGGGCCGATCCGAGACGTGCGGTCGGAGATGTGCGCCAAGCTGGCCGGCTCGCTGGCCACGAACCCGGTGAAGCCCGCACCGTGACAGCGCACATCCACGTCGAGCAGCAGGGGGCGCTCGCGCGTCACCCGCGCGCGGGCGTCGCACCAGCGTGGGCCCGCGGCGCCGGGAGAGGCCGGGGACCGCGCACACGCCGCGACGAGAGCCGCGGAGAGCAGCGCGGCCCCGCGGGTCACGGGGCCGCCTCGGCCGGGGGCTGGGCCGCCAGGCCCTTGGCGAAGGCCAGCGACGCGTAGGGCAAGACCAGCCCCGGCAGGCCCTGTTTCGGCGCCAGCTGACCCACCAGCCCGAACAGCAGCACCAGCGTGCGCTCCACATAGAAGTAGCCGTCCGGGTATTCCACGCTCTTCATGATCTCGCGCAGCTGACCCTTCACCTGCTGGTAGCCGTTGACCGTCAGCTTCTCGACGGTCTCGCGATCCAGCTGGGCAAAGTCGGTGATGTTCACGCTCGCCAGCATCTTCAAGTAGTCGCGCCCCACCCGGGCCAAGAGCTCGCGATCGCCGCCCTCGGCCACGAACCCCATCCGCTCGAGCCCGGCCAGCACCTGATCGTCACTGCGCGTGATGGCGCCCAGCACCACCATGCGCATGCCGTCCGCCAGCTCGGGCGTGACCTCTTCCACCGCGCCATAGTCCAAGATCACCAGCTTGGGCCCCGGGCGAACCAAGAAGTTCCCCGGGTGCGGGTCGGCGTGGAACACCTGGTGCTCGAGCAGCATCGCGAAGTAGCACTCGGTGAGCAGCTTCGCGACCGCCTCGGTATCGATGCCCTGCTGCTTCAGCTTGGCAAAATCGGTGATCTTGGTGCCCTCTTCGAAGGTCATGGTGAGCACCCCGCCGCCGGTGAGCTCGTCCACGATGGCGGGGACGACCACGTCGTCTCGCCCCGCGAAGATCTGCCGCAGGCGCGCCATGTTCTTGCGCTCGTTGGCATAGTCCGTCTCGCGCGCGAGCATGGCTGCCAGCTGGTCGAGCACGCGCTCGAAACGGGTGATGGGGAACAGCCGGCGCACCACCGGCATGATCGAGCGCAGCACGCCCAAGTCCCGTCGGATCAACGTCTCGATGCCCGGGTACAAGACCTTCACCGCCACCGCTTGCCCGTCTTTGGTGACCGCGCGGTGCACCTGCGCCAGCGACGCGGCCGCCAGCGGCTCGCGCTCGAATTCGGCAAAGCGCGAGAGCGGATCGTCGCCCAGTGCTTCGCGCAGGCGCCCTTCGATCTCGTGAAAGGGCTGCGACGGCACCTTGTCTTGCAGCTTCTCCAGCGCCTCGCCGTAGGCCCGCGGCAAGAACGTGCCGATCACGCTCAGCACCTGACCGACTTTGATGAACACCCCCCGCAGCCGCATGAAGCCGTTCACCAGGCGGCGAGCGTTGGCGCGGTGCACGCCCTCCCAGCGCGAGGCGATGCGCCTTCCACCCAGGACCTTGGCCGCGAGCCAGTGCAGCCCGTACGACGCGAAGATCGTCCAGAACATGAACAGGGCGCGGAGGGTGCGAAGCACGAGCAGAGGCAGCCTACAGCAGGCGTCGGGGGCGCCCCGGGGCGATGCAAATGCCGCAGCGTTCCATAGCCAAATTTCCACGCGAAATCGGTGTGATCGACGGATCGGGCTGATTCATAGGGGGCGCGTCACGTACCCCCGTAGTCAAGAGGGTATTTCCATCCTGAATATTTTGAATAGACTGGGCCGCCGTGCCTAAGCCCGCGAAAAGACCGGCACCGTCCAGCGGTGAGCTGATCCGGCGCGGGTTGGCGCTCGGCCTGCTCGGCGTCGCAGGCGTCGCGATCGTGAGCGGCCTGCGGGCCGAGCCGGCGTCCCGCGCGGCGGCGTTCTTCCGGCGCTTCACCGCGCCGACGGCCACCGCCGCGCCCGTGGCGCTGCAGCCAGCGCGCACCGAGCGACTGCACGCCGAGCCGCTCAGCGACGAGCTGAAGAAGAAGGGCTATCACGAGTGCTTTCCCCACGACCCGATGGGGCTCGGGCCCTACACGCCGTTCAAGAACCTGACCACGGGGCGCATCGCCATTCCTCAGCGCGGCGGGCACACGCCCGACATGGGCTTCGACGTGCTGATCCAGTTCCACGGTCACAGCCCGGTGCGGAAGACGTTCGTGCAGGTCACGCGGGGGCTGGTCTATGTCGGTATCGACAAGGGCCTGGGAAGCGGACCGTACTCGGACGCATTCGGAAACCCAGACGTGTTCACCGCGCTGCTCAAGTCCATCGATGCGGCGCTGAAGCGCCACACCGGCGATCAGCGCGCACACATCCGCAAGCTGGCGCTCTCGGCGTGGAGCGCGGGCTACGGCGCGGTGAACGAGATCCTGAAGTATGGCGACGATCGCGTCGACGCCGTCGTGCTGCTCGACGGGCTGCACGCTGCGTGGAACCCAGCCGCGGCGTCCCGCGACGCTGGCGTCAGCTCGCTGTCCAGCTTGCCGCTCGGACCGACCTTCCGCTTCGCCAAGAAGGCGACGCGCGGCGAGAAGCTCTTCGTGTTCACCCACTCCGAGGTCGTGCCCGAGACGTACCCGTCCACCCGCCAGACGGCGGACCTCTTGCTGGCCGAGGTGGGGGTCCCCAGAACCGAGATTCCGCCGGGAAACGAGCGATTTTCCCAGACGTCGACCGCCGACGTTCAGGGCTTTCACCTGTGGGGCTTCCGGGGCGGAAACGAGCATGCGCACTGCAGCCACGTTCCGCACATCGAGCGCGCAGTGCACTTGCTCGAAGAGGCGTGGCAGACGCCGGCGATGGATCGCAACGTGCCGTTTTCGCCCGCGCCGGTGCTGGGGGTGCCGTTGGCTGACGACACCAGTGCTGCGCCGAACCCGCTGACTGCAGCCCTGGCCGCCACGCGCGAGCGCGTCGAGCTGTTGCCGCGCCCGGCGCCGCAAGACGAACCCGAGAACCCGCAGCCGAACGAGGTCGAGTCGCCGCCACCGCCCCCCGCGGCCGAACGACCCCACCCCGAAGAGTGATCACTTGCCGATGGCGTACAGCACGCCTTCGGCAGTCCCGACCAGCAACGTGCCGTCTTCGGCGATGGCCGCCGGAGCGTAGATGGCGCCGTCGGCGTTGTCCCAACCGCAGTTCTTGCCCTTGGCCGGGTGATCGCGGCCGGCGCGCTTCGAGTCACCGAGGAACAGCTCCCACTCGACCTTTCCGCTGGCCGCCCGCAGGGCGTACACGCTGCCGTCGTAGCGCGGCAGATAGACCAGATCACCGGCCGCCGCCGGCGACGACCACTGTGGGAAGAAGCAGCCACCGATGGTCTCGCGGTAGCGCGTGCGACCGGTCTTGGCGTCGAGCCCCGCGACGTCGCCGGAATAGGGCTCACCGTACACCAGGCGATCGCTGACCAGCACCGGAGTGGAGCGCACGTTGCCCCAGTCGCCCGGACCCTTGCCCTTCCACTTCACCGCGCCGCTCTTCTTGTCCAGCGCCAGCACCCCGGGTTGGCCGGTGTAATAGGTGTCGCGACCGAACGTCAGGTAGAGGGCATCTTTGCCGACCACCGGCGGCGAATACGCCACGATTGGCTCGTCGGGCCCCTGGTTGTTCCAGGCGGCGCGCTTCACGATCTTCTTCCACAGCGGCTTGCCGTCCAGGCCCAGGGCTGCCACCTCGCCGCCCTGCGAAGCGACGTAGATGTGCGTGCCGTCGCTGGAAGCCCCGCCCCGGATGGCGCCGGTGAGCTGCACCTTCCACAGCGCCTTCCCGTCCGCGGCGGCAAAGGCGTACACCGTGCCGCTGGCGTCCCCCACCACCACGCGGTCGCCCACGATCAGCGGGTGCGAGTACATCTTGCCCGCACCCTTGGCCTTCCAGGTCACCTTGCCGGACTTCAGCTCGAGCGCGTACACGTGCTCGTCGTCCGAGGTGGCGAAGACGTGCGTCTGATTCGCGGCCACGCCATTGGCGTCTTGGCCGAAGTGGGCGAACCACGCGCGCTTGCCGTTGGCCAGCTGATAGGCCGACACGCCATCCTTCGGATCGGGCTTGTTGTGCGCGCTGCCCGAGCTGGGGGCGATGACCAGCGTCTTGCCCAGCGCAAGCGGCGAGTTGAGCCACGAGAAGACCCCGACCTCTGCCTTCCACACGATCCGCGGTTGGCGGATCTCGGGGGCGTTGCTCGCACCGGTGCGCGCGTTGTCACCGTGGAACGTGGCCTAACCGCTGGCACTGGGCACGTCGACCGCCACCGCGGGCTCGACCTCGGCCTTGGGGGTTTCGGGCACCGGCGGCGGAACTGCAACCACCGTGGCAGGCGGCGGCGGCTCGCCGGGCTCGGCAACCACCGTGCTTGCGCCAGGGGGCCCGCCCGGCTCGGAAGCAGGCGGCGCCACTGTGGCGCACGAGATCAGCAAGAACGAGGCAACCAGCGTGCGGCGCGGCATGTGCGGACGAAACCGCCACGACGGGCCGTCGTCAAGCGGCGCCGGGTGTGCCATGCTCGGCGCCGAATCGGAGGAGGGCTCGCGGTCAGGTGGCGAAGGACCGTGCACGGACCATTTGTGGCAGCGGGGCGAGCGCAGCGGACGAGACCGCTGTCGCCGTGAGCGCGGCCATTGGCCAGGCGAAGGGGCAGCTGGGCGGCGCCACTCCGCAGCTGGTGTTCGTGTTCACCTCACCGCGGCACCCGATCGAGCAGGTGCTGCGCGAGGCCAAGCGCTTGCTTCCGCGCGCCGACGTGGTCGCGTCGACCACCGCGGGCGAGCTGACCGAGCGCGGGTTGACCCGAGGTGGCGTCGCGGTGATGGCCATCCGCTGGGGCGAGGCCACCCACGTGGCTGCGGTCGCGGGCCCACCGCTGTCGGACGTCGTGGCGGTGGCCCGGGCGATCGGCGGTCGCTTCTTGGATCACACTCCCGAGCTCGCGCGTCACGCCGCGTGCGTGCTGATCGGCGACGGGCTCGCGCCCGAGCTCGAGAAGCTGGTGGCCGAGCTCCGCAAGTCGCCCCGTCATCGGCACCCCATCGTGGGCGGCGGCGCAGGCGACGACGGCAAGTACGAGAGCACCGCCGTGGGGCTGAACCAGACGGCGCAGGTCGGCGGCATGGCGTGCGTGATGGTCACGTCGACCCGCCCCTGGGGCGTCGGCGTGGCGCATGGTCTGACCCCGGCGACGAAGGCCATGACGGTGACGCGCGCCGCGGGCAACGTGGTACGCGAGCTCGACGGTCGCCCGGCGCTGGACCTCTACCGGGACTATGCACGGGAGCGCGGCCAGGAGCTCGATCGGCTCGCGCTCCCTCAATTCCTGGTCGAAAACGAGCTGGGGGTGCTGCTGTTCGACGAGGTGGTGCGCGTGCGCGCACCGCTGCGTGCACTGGAAGGCGGCGCGCTTTTCGTGGCGGGCGAAGTGCCCGAGGGCTCGTCGGTGTGCATCGTGCGCGGCAGCGAGAGCGAGATCATCGCAGCGGCACAGAGCGCCGCCGAAGACGCGAAAGATGCGCTGGACGGTGCACAGCCGGCCGGCGTGCTGGTGTTCTCGTGCGTGTGCCGGGGGCTGGTGCTGGGCGCGCGTTACGCCGAAGAGATCCGCGCGGTGCAGGCGGTGTTCCCCGACGTGCCCATAGCCGGCTTCTCGAGCTATGGCGAGATCGCCAGCACCAAGAGCCGGCTGGACGGCTATCACAACGACACGATCGTGGTCGCGGCGATCCCCGAGTGATCAGCGGAAGGGCAGCTGCCCAAGGTCGACGTTGCCACCCGAGATCACCACCGCCACCCTGCCCAGGCCAGGCATCGATCGGAACGCATCGGAGAGCACCGCGGCCACCGACACGGCGCCGCTGGGCTCGACCACCAGCTTCATGCGTTCGAACACCAGCCGCATGGCCGTCACGATCTCGTCGTCGGACACGGTGATGATGCGATCGACGTGATCGCGCACCACCGGCCAGGTGTGACGCCCCAGGCCTGCGCACAGGCCGTCGGCGATGGTCTTCGGGTTGTCTTGGGGCAAGAGCTCGCGCGCGGCCTTGCTGCGGGCCGCGTCGTCGGCGCCGGCCGGCTCGGCCCCGAACACGCCCACCCCCGGAGCCTGCCCCCGGATCGCCAGCGCGATGCCGCTGATCAGCCCGCCGCCGCCGATCGGCGCGACGATGGCGTCGAGCTCGGGAACCTGCTCCAGCACCTCGAGCGCAACCGTGCCCTGCCCCGCAATCACGTCGGGGTGATCGTAGGGCGGAATCATGACGGCGCCGGTGTCCTCGCCCACCTCGCGCGCCACCCGTTCGCGCGCCGCGAGCGTGGGCTCGCAGGGCACCACGCGCGCGCCATAGCCGATCACTGCGTCACGCTTGACCTGCGGAGCGGTGGTGGGCATCACCACGTGGGCGGGGATGCCGCGCAGCTTGGCGGCCAGGGCCAGCGCCTGCGCGTGGTTCCCGCTCGAGTGCGTGACCACGCCGCGCCGAGCCACGTCGTCGGGCAGGCGCATCACCGCGCTCAGCGCACCCCGGATCTTGAACGCCCCCACCCGCTGCAAGTTCTCGCACTTGAAGAAGAGCTTGCGGCTGGCCAGACGGTCGAGCGTGGCGCAGGTGAAGATGGGGGTGCGGTGCACCCAGGGCGCGATCGTCTCGCGCGCGGCACGAATGCTGTCGAGGGTCACTGCGTGCTCGGTCATGTTGCCGCGCACGCTACACACGTCAGGGATCCCACATCAACCCGACGCGCAACCCGCCGCGCAGGAACACCGCTGAGGCGCGACCCCCGCTCTCGAAGTAACGTTCCCACGCCATGGCCAGCCCCGCCCAGGGCAAGAAGCCCCGGGTTCGCAGCGCGGCCACGCCGATGGCGCCGCCCAGGCGGACGCCATAGCTGAAGTCCTGATCGTCGGCCTGGAACAGCGCAACCGGGGCCAGCTCGAGGTCGTAGTGCCACGACACGTCGTGAAAGCGCAGCACCACGGGGATGGCTGGGAAGTAGTTGATGGCCAGCTGGGTGGGCACAGCGCCCGGGCGGATCATCGCCCCGCCGCCGAACTCGGCCCCGGCCAGCACGGTGATCGCACCCCCGAAGCCGTAGCCCGGCAAGATCCGACCGGTGCCGCCACCGCCGAACGTCCAGTCGCCTTCGGTGCGGCGGATCTGGATCATCCCGCCGGTCTCGAGGCTGAGGGTGAAGCGATTGCGGTCGGTCTGCCGCCCGATGAAGTCGGGCTCGGGCTGGACGAAGAACGGGCAGTCGGCGTCGGCTCGCGCCATGGCGTGCTCGAGCGCACCCAGCTGCCGCTCGACGAACAGCGCTTCCTTGGTCTTGCCGTCGAGCCGGCGCCCAGCGAAAACGAACAGCTGGCGCGCGCTGCCCAGCTCGCGACTGCGACGAGCAAGCTCGGTCCGCGCCTCGATGCGCGCGGCGGGCGACGTGCGACAGACCGACTGAAGCATGGCCGGCAGCACCTCTTCGTAGGCCGTACGATCGACGAACCAACCCAGGCTCTGCTCGACGCTGACGATGCGCTCGACATCGGCCAAGAGCCCCGCCGCGTCTTGCCCCATGGCCTGTGCGCGCGCGGGCGCCGCCCAGGTCGTGACCAGCGCAACCAGCAACAGGGCACGGGTGAACATGAACCTCGGAAGTCGTGCCGACCCGAGCGGTCGTCGAGTCACCCGCCCGTCAGAGATACGGGCACTGGGTCCCGCAGTCCGTCTGCATGCAGATGAGGATCGGGTTGTAGACGCCGCCGCCAGCGTTGTGGTCGGTGATACAGGTCTTCACGCAGGCGCTCGAGGTATCGGTGGGTGCGGGGCAGGCACGCGCGCAGGTCACGAATGCGGCACAGTCCGCGTTTCCGGCGCATGCGCCGGCCTGCGAGCAACACTTGCCGGCAAGGCAGGTCTTGCAGTCCGCCGTCTGCCCGAAATCGCCACAGCTGGTGGCATCTCCACCGCCGCTGCCGCCCATGAGCCCGCCGTCGCTGCCACCGCTGGCCCCGGAAGCGCCGCCGCCGCCGCTGGCACCACCGGTGCTGCTGCCACCCGTGCCTCCGCCGCCGGTGCCACCGGTCGACGAGTCACCGCTGTCGTCGTCGCCTCCACATGCGAACACCAGCCCTGCGGCACATAGCGAAAAGACCCAGGAACGGACGGGCATCTCTGATCTCCCTCGAACGCTCACGACGGTGAGTGGGTGCATCCTACCACGGCCGATTGCCAGGGAATTTGCCCGCATTTTCCCCCGGCGCAGGCCCACCTCAAGTTCTTCGCATGTGCGCCGTCGGATTGCGCTATGGAAGGCGGGCCGGACGCCCCCCCGCCCATGTCGGCGAGCCCATCCGTCGCCGGCCGCGCCGCAAGGCGCGTGGAGCCCGAGATGCTAGTCGCCATCCCTAGAGAGGTGCGTCCCGGCGAGCGCCGTGTCGCCGCGACCCCAGAATCCACCGCCCGGCTGAAGAAGCTGGGCTTCGACGTCGCCATCGAGACCGGCGCCGGCGAGAAGGCATCGTTCTCGGACGAGGACTACCAGAAGGCCGGGGCGAGCATCATCGCGGGCCCGGCCGAGCTGTGGTCGAGCGCCGACATCGTCCTGAAGGTGCAACCGCCCGAAGACCACCCGGGCCTCGGCAAGCACGAGGCGGACCTGATCCGCGAAAAGCAGACGCTGGTGAGCTTCATCTGGCCCGCCAAGAACAAGGAGCTGATCGAGCGGATTGCCGCGCGCAAGGCGACCCTCCTGGCCATGGATCAGGTGCCACGCGTCACACGCGCGCAGAAGATGGACGCGCTCTCGTCCATGGCCAACATCGCCGGGTATCGCGCGGTGATCGAGGCCGCGAGCTTCTTCGGCCGGTTCTTCACCGGGCAAATCACCGCCGCCGGCAAGGTGCCACCCGCCAAGGTGATGGTCATCGGTGCGGGCGTTGCCGGCCTGGCGGCCATCGGCGCCGCGCGTGGCCTGGGCGCCATCGTGCGCGCGTTCGACACGCGCCCCGCGGTCAAAGAGCAGGTCAAGAGCATGGGCGCCGAGTTCCTCGAGGTCACGCTGCTCGAAGACGGCACCGGCGAGGGCGGATACGCCAAAGAGATGAGCCCCGAGTTCATCGCGGCCGAGATGGCGCTGTTCGCCGCCCAGGCGAAGGACGTCGACATCATCGTCACCACAGCGCTGGTTCCGGGCAAGCCGGCGCCGGTGCTGCTCACGCAGGCCATGGTCGAGAGCATGCGTTCCGGATCGGTGATCGTCGATCTGGCAGCCGAGTCCGGAGGCAACTGCGCGCTCACCCGCCCCGGCGAGGTGATCGTCCACCGAGGCGTCACCGTCATCGGTTACGTCGACCTGCCCAGCCGCCTGGCGCCGACCGCCAGTCAGCTGTACGGCACGAACCTCACGCACTTGCTCGCCGACATGGGCGGCGCGAAGAGCTGGCACGTCGATCTGGACGACGAGGTGATCCGCGGCGCCCTGGTGCTGCACGAGGGCGAGCTGATGTGGCCGCCACCCAAGAAGCCCGAGCCCGAGATCAAGAGCCGCCCCAAGAACCCGCCCAGCACCATCCCGCCGCCCGAGGCCAAGAAGCAGCACGACACGCAGAAGCGCCCCGAGGCCAAGCCGGCGGGCGCCAGCGCCGCCCTGGCCCTTGCCGCGATCGCCGCGCTGCTGATCGCGCTGGGCCTGGTGGCCCCAGCCAGCTTCTTGACCCACTTCACGGTGTTCGTGCTGGCGTGCTTCATCGGCTGGCAGGTCATCTGGAACGTGACCCCCGCCTTGCACACGCCGCTGATGAGCGTCACCAACGCCATCAGCGGCATCATCTTGATCGGCGGCATGCTCCAGGTCTCCGGTCCGATCACCGCCCCGGTGACCCTGCTGGGCGCCATTGCCGTGCTGATCGCCACCATCAACATCTCGGGAGGCTTCCTGGTCACGCAGCGCATGCTGCGCATGTTCCAGAGGTGACGCGCATGCCCCAGAGCCTTCAGAACATCGCTTATCTCGTCGCCGGCGTGCTCTTCATCCTGAGCCTAGGCGGGCTTTCGAAGCAGGCGTCGGCCGGGCGCGGCAACGCGTTTGGCATCGCCGGCATGGTGATCGCACTGGTCGCCACCGCGGCGCACCCTGCCGTCAAGGGTTATGGCGTGCTGGCCGCCGCCATCGGAATCGGCGCGGTGATCGGCGCAGTGCTGGCGGCGCGCGTGGCCATGACCAGCATGCCGCAGCTGGTCGCGGTCTTGCACAGCTTCGTCGGCGCGGCGGCCGTGCTGGTGGGCGTCGCCTCGTTCCTGGCTCCGCCGGCCGACCTCACCGGCGCCGAAGCGGTGATCCACGAGGTCGAGGTCTTTCTGGGCGTGTTCATCGGCGCCATCACCTTCACCGGATCGATCGTCGCCTACGGCAAGCTGCAGGGTCTGATCCGCAGCAAGCCGCTCTTGCTGCCGGGCCGCCACCTGGCCAACCTGGCCATGGTCGGAGCGTCGGCCCTGCTCTGTGCGCAGTTCCTCTCTGCCCAAGAGCACGGCGGTCTGCAGCCCCTCCTCATCATGACCGCCATCGCGGGCGTGCTGGGCGTCCACCTGGTGATGGCCATCGGCGGCGCCGACATGCCGGTCGTCGTGTCGATGCTCAACAGCTACTCGGGCTGGGCTGCGGCCGCGGCCGGCTTCATGCTGGCCAACGATCTGCTGATCATCACTGGCGCACTGGTCGGATCGAGTGGCGCAATCCTCAGCTACATCATGTGCAAGGCGATGAACCGCTCCATCGTAAGCGTGATCTTTGGTGGCTTCGGCGCCGACGAGGGCGCCGCCCCGGCCAAAGGCACCGGTGAGCCCCAGGGCGAAGTGGTCAGCGTCACCGCCACCGAGACCGCCGCCCTGCTCGCAGAAGCCAAGAGCGTGGTGGTCGTCCCCGGCTACGGCATGGCGGTGGCCCAGGCTCAGTACCCGCTGTGGGAGGTCGCCAAGCTGCTGGTCGACCGCGGGGTGAAGGTGCGCTTCGCCATCCACCCCGTCGCGGGCCGCCTCCCCGGGCACATGAACGTTCTGCTCGCCGAAGCCAAGGTCCCCTACGACATCGTGCTCGAGATGGACGAGATCAACGAAGACTTCCCCGAGACGGACGCGGTGCTGGTGATCGGGGCCAACGACATCGTGAACCCCGGCGCGCTCGACGACACGTCGAGCCCCATCTATGGGATGCCCGTGCTCGAGGTCTGGAAGGCCAAGAGCTGCGTGGTGATGAAGCGCAGCATGGCAAGCGGCTACGCCGGCGTCGAAAACCCCCTGTTCTTCAAAGAGAACACCCGCATGCTGTTCGGCGACGCGAAGAAGACCGTCGACGCCATCCTGGGCGAGCTTCGCGCCGCAGACGGCGCAAAGGCCGCGTAGGCTCGTCTCGCTCCGCGGCCGGCGCACCACGCCGCAACCGGCGCACCCCGCGCACCCCGCGCACCAGCGCACCCCGCGCACCCCGCGCACCCCGCGCACCCCGCGCACCCCGCGCACCCCGCGAGGCGGGTGGCGATCGCCAGGGGCGAAACGGCGTATCGCCACCCCAGGCGGGTCCGCTACGGGCCGGCGGCAGGTCGGCGGCAGGTCGGCGGCAGGTCCGCGACGGGTCCGCAGCAGGCCCGTTCCGCGAGAAGAACCACTCTTGGCTTTTGGAGGGGCGGCCCGCCCCGGCGATCTGGCACGAGCACTGCAAACGCGGTCGCTCGTGCCCCCCGACCCTCTGGCCCTTGCGCCCAGTCACCAGGCCCCACGGCTGCTCGACCGGGTCCGTGCTGCATTGCGTGCGCGCGGCATGAGCCCGCGAACCGAGAAGGCGTACTGCGGATGGATTCGGCGCTTCATCCTGTTTCACGATCGCCGCCACCCCGCCAACCTGGGCGAGCAGCACGTCACCGAATTCCTCTCGCACCTTGCCACCGAGACACGAGTCAGCGCCTCGACGCAGAACCAAGCCGCGGCCGCCCTGCTCTTCCTCTATCGAGAGGTCATCGGTAGAGACCTTCGGGCCTTCGACGATGTCGTCCGCGCGAAGCGGCCCGTTCACCTGCCCACGGTCCTGTCGCGCACAGAGGTCGCAGCGCTGTTGGCCCGGCTGCACGGCACCCCCTGGCTGATGGCGTCGCTCTTGTACGGGTGCGGGTTGCGGCTGACCGAGTGCGCCAGCCTGCGTGTGAAGGACATCGACGTCGGCCGACGCGAGGTCACGGTCCGCCGCGGCAAAGGCAAGAAGGATCGCGTGACCGTGCTTCCGCTGGCGTTGGTCGAACCCCTGACCAGACACCTTGCCGCGCGTTTCGCACAGCACCAGGCCGATCTGACCGAGGGTTTCGGCCGCGTCGAGCTCCCCGAGGCGCTTGCGCGGAAGTACCCGGGTGCGCCCGTCGACTGGGGCTGGCAGTGGTTGTTTGCGGCCGAACGCCACTACACCGACCGCGCCAGCGGCGAGCGTCGACGGCACCACACCCACCAGACCGTGCTTCAGCGCGCAGTCCACCGCGCCGCCGTGGACGCCGGACTGACCAAGCACGTCTCTTGCCACACCCTTCGCCACTCGTTCGCCACCCACCTGCTCGAGGCGGGCTACGACATCCGCACCATCCAGGAGCTCTTGGGCCACAACGACGTCAGCACCACCATGATCTACACCCACGTCCTGAACCGCGGCGGCCGCGGGGTCCAGAGCCCCCTGGACCAGCTCGCCACTTCCGTCCCCCCACCCCAGCACCAATTATCCGGCTACACGGCCCCGCATAACACCGTCCCCCACGCCCCCTTCCCACCGGATCTCGCGGGAATCCAGCCCCGCCCCACCCTCGCCCCACCCAGGGCAAACCGGAAGCGCTCAAGGTAGAATGGGAGTTATACAGACTTACCCCCATGGGTCTCTTCTCGTCCATCATTCATGTCTTTGCCACAGACATTCCACGTGTAGGGCCTCGCTTCCCGTCGTGATCCCCCGCCCGGATCGCACCGGTCTGCGAGCCCGTTGGATCGTCTGAGACGGGGAGCGATTCCGGGACGGTTAGCTGGGAATTCTGCCTGAGAGGC
>Ga0138256_10002430_pt1 | contig 19904 bp, 14 predicted proteins | sample KNB2016incub_MG_FD_105486 | JGI IMG/M metagenome (GOLD analysis project Ga0138256, IMG submission 105486) | Active sludge microbial communities from wastewater in Klosterneuburg, Austria - KNB2014incub_MG | ecosystem: Engineered > WWTP > Activated sludge > Unclassified | place: Austria... | reverse complement strand
TAGAAAAAACATGGGTAAGAAATACAGCCTTGAAAGAGACCACATTTTTGCCTATTCTGTTTTAAGGGATTCAGGAATATTTGACATGGAAAATCAATTCCATTATGCGATAGCACAGGAAATTACAAACAGAGCAATTCTAACTTCAATTGAAAATAGAGAGAAATCGGCCAAGTTCGCTGATGTTTATTTGACTGAGGTGAAGAAGAATTTTCCGAATGCATTAAAGCTCCAATGTATTCCAGAGGAGGAAAATCTTTGGAAGGTAGAAAACTATGAACTTTTTTTAGAGACAAGGCGTGAAATATTGGCTAGGGAGTTGAATAACTATTTGAAAAATATTTCTATTGTTCAGCAGAATATTACTACTACAGTAGATTTACTCGATATGATTCAATCTGGAGAACACGGCTTTCTGGAATTCAAATCTACGATGCGGTGGAACTGGAAAGAAAACCGCCTTGATAAAAAGATGGAAGAAATCATACTTAAAACAATCGCTTCATTTAGTAATGCTGAAGGTGGGAAACTTTTAATTGGCGTTACCGACGAAGGTGATATTCTGGGTCTAGAATCTGACTACAATACTTTCAAGGAACCAAACAAAGACCATTTTGAATTGCACCTCAGAAACATTATAAATAACGCTTTTGGAAAGGAATTCGCTGCAACTAATCTTACAGTGAGGTTCCCTATTGTGAATGATTTAGAAATATGCGAAATTGACATAAAGGCTGGTAAGCAACCTCTCTACACCGAAATCTCGGACAGAGGAGGTTCATTACACAAGAAATTTTATATCCGTAGCGGTAACTCATCACAAGATTTGGATATTGAAGAAACAGCCTCTTACATTAAGAGTCGGTTTAACTAAATTAAGTATTACTAGAGCCTGAAATTATATCATGTTATCAAAATCTGATTTTAAGGTTGCATCTTCTTGCTGCAAAAAATTAGTTTATAAAAAGGCTTCTTTTGAAACCAGGAACGATGGCAATGAATACTTGGAGATGCTTGCTCAGGGCGGGCATATTATTTCAAAATATGCACAATTAACCTACCTAGACGGAGTAGAAGTCAAAGGAGAATCGTTGACTGAAGTTATCCAGAAAACAAAGGAAATAATAAAGTGCAATAAAAACATTACTCTTTTTGAAGCAACGTTCTTATCAAATGGTAAAGTGGTAAGAACAGATATTCTTGAAAAAAAAGACAAACGGCTAAATATTATTGAGGTTAAATCCAAATCTCATGATAGCGATGACGACGATGCTTATAAAGGCAAAAAGAATTTTGAAGAATATATTGAAGATGTTGCATTTCAAACCATGATTTTGAAAGAAGCATATCCTGATTATGAAATCCATTCATTCTTATTAATGCCAGACAAGGCCAAAAGAACTGAAATAGAGGGCTTAGCAGGCTGGTTTAGGGTAAACAAAATGATTGAAGAAAATTTTGAGATAGATGAATTGCCAGCCCAGAATATTGTACAGTTTAAAAAGCCGTTAGTTGAATTTGTATTTGAAAACGACCCCGAGAGAGAAAACTATATAAACCTGTTACAGAAAGACGATCTGCTCTCCTTAGTTCCTGTTGATAAAGAAGTAGATGATATAATTGGCACTATCCAAAATCGTGCAGAGCTCTTTAGTGATATACTGCAAAATGGGATAAAGCCCGAACATTTCGCAATCAATAAGAATTGTAAAGCTTGTGAATTTAATCTCGGAAAAGAAGAAGACAAAAATGGGTACCGTGACTGTTGGCAGGATTTAACTGATATAGACCCACATATTTTTGATTTATATTTTGGAGGAGCAATCGGACATTATAAGTCAGGCTGGTATCTAGATGAGCTTATTGGTAAAAGAAATGTTTCTTTCTGGGATTTGGATACAGAACGTTTTAAAGACAAAAAAGGAAACTTTAGTACCAGAGGTCAACGCCAGCTTTTGCAGTACGAAAATACAAAGGCAAAAAGTGAATGGATTAGCCCTTCGTTACCTGCGGCATTGAATGAATTAAAGTATCCACTACACTTTATTGACTTTGAGACTTACTCTGGGGCAGTACCCCATCATAAAGGAATGAGACCTTACGAAATTGTTGCTTTCCAATGGAGTTGCCATACGGTATCTAGTCCAGATAGTGAACCAGTACATTCTGAATTTTTGAACAGTGACTATGACTTCCCAAATTTTCGTTTCGCTGAATCACTGATGGACCAAGTAGGTACCACAGGCACACCTTTGATGTGGACTCCTTTTGAAAATACCATTTTGAGAAACATCTTAGAGCAAATGGAGTTATACGCATATAAGAATCACAAACTGAAAAATTGGTTAACTGATATAACCACTGATAAGAATCAAGATAGAGAAGGTAGGTTTGTTGATTTGAATGACCTGACACTTAAATATTATTTCCATCCTGATATGAAGGGAAGAACATCAATTAAAAAAGTTCTCCCAGCTATTTGGAATAATAATATTTACCTGCATTCAATTCCATGGTTTAAAAAATATACGTCAGATTCCCCAGATAGTTTAAATCCCTACGATACACTGGCACCAGTTATTGGTAAATTGGAAAGTGAAGAAGTGGTTAAAGACGGGACAGGAGCAATGAAAGCTTACCATGAACTAATGTTCGGCTCATTTGCCGAAAACCAAGAACGACGAGAGCAATTAAAACAACTGCTACTTCAATATTGTGAATTGGATACAATGGCAATGGTGATTATTTGGAAATATTGGATGGATAAATGTAAACGGGCCTAATAGTTCAATAATACTATAATAAAACGGACATTAAATCTACATGCAGAAAATAATCACAAATATGAGTGAAAATGCAAAGGCTCAATATCCAGATATATTAAGCTCTGGGGAAATGGGGCCATGTATTACCGTTGCCATTTATGATACAATTAGGAAGTGTGGCTATATGAGTCATCAACCAGGTGCTGAGCACAATAACAATTTAGAAAATTTTATTACTGACACTTTAAGTATTTGTGAAAAAGGAGATGTAACAGTTTTCGTTTGCGGTGGAACAATTGATAAAGGTGATGAATGGGTAACACCAGAAAGTGTAAAAAATTCTAGAGCTTATGTTAAAAAACTTGTTTTTTCACATTTTGATAAAAAACAAGTTCAAATAAGTTGGGGACATGCTGGAACTAGTTCCGAACTTATATTAAATACATTAAATGGAGAATTTAGTATCGAAAGAACCAAGTATCAGTAGGAGTTTAATCTTGTAAAATATGTAAGAACTAATGGAACTAATAGAAAACCGATATATAAAATTAAAGCAATCTCTAAAATGGAATCAAGTAACAACCTAAGGGAATTAATGCAATCTGGAGTAGACTTTTTTACAATTGTCATCTCAAAAGACGAAATAGAACAGGAAGACATCTCAAAACCGATGAATATCTTAAATCAACTACTTACTGATGCAACCGTTACTAAATATTTTAAAGAGAGGGTTGAAATTATAGTTGACGGGTATAATAATCAAGGAGAAGAATTATGGGAAATTTCCGAGGTTAGAGATTATGTTAATAAGCTTGATGGAGAATTTCCTTACTGGCTATTTTTTTTATCCAAACACGGGACTGGATTAATGGTGATTCTTAAATGTCAGCTATTACCATATTTAAATCCCGAAGCTGATAAAAATATTAATGGACCTCGATTACAGGATTATCTTTTAAAAAGAGGATTCCCTGCAATGAATATGCTGTGCAAAATAATTGAGGATACAGAAAAGGAGAATTTCGAAATGTCTGAAAGGGTCTTTAATTATATAACGGGAAGTTAGATAAAAGTGCTCATTTATCAAACAAATTTATGAATAATCGAGAAGTATTAAAATTTCAAAAGAGCTGCTTTGCAAACTATGTTAGCGATATTAGAATGGCGGTTCCAGAAATTCCCAATCCTTATATTTATCCTGACGGCAATCCAGTCAGGCCAGTTATTCCTACAAAGACAATTCAAAACTCAATAATGCTCGTAGGGGCTTTCTCATCTGCAAGGTTCGAAAGGCGGAACAAATTACTTATACCAACTGGAGATAACCTGTCTCCATTTGGACATGAAGAGTATTTTGATGGTGCTGAAGTAAGAACGCAGGCTTCAAGAGACAGCTTGGATAAAAGCTATTTTACTCAGTTAGGAATAGATACAAAAAAACTTTGGATTACTGATATTGTAAAGGTTTGTCTTTTCCCAGAGAAACATATCAAAAACTGTAAAGTGATTTCTCCAACCATAAATTTTATAGATACACATAAGTTATTCTCAAAAATTGCTTTAGCTAGTTTGGAGTGGATGAATAAGGAAATTCAAGTTTGCAACCCGAAATTAATTATCACACTTGGGGAGGTTGCAGCAAGAACCATTTCGGGAGATAGGAAAACACAAACAGAAATACTTCTAAATGGAGAAGTAAGAGATTTAATAATGGACAAAACATATAAGGTTGCTCACCTAGGACATCCTGAAATAAGACGAATCAACAAAGGTTGGGATACAATAACAAAAAAAGCAATAGAACGACTCGCAAAAGAAATTCATCAGATGTAACTAAATAATATAAAATGAAATTACCAGAACCAGTCAGCAGGACTTTCACAGGTCTAATATCAGATATAGAAAAAGGGCAAATAAAAATCCCTCAATTTCAACGTGAGTTCGTTTGGGATATTAAGAAATCAGCTAAATTAATGGATAGCATAGTTAAAGGTTACCCGATTGGTACGTTCATTTTCTGGAAAACTAATGAAAGACTTCGGGCTGTTAGAAACCTTGGAAATTTTCCTCTGCCTGAACCAAACGACGGAGATTTTGTTGACTTTGTTTTGGACGGTCAACAGCGGCTTACAAGTCTTTTTGCAACCTTAAAAGGTTTAAAAATAGAAAAAGATGGAAAGATTGAAAACTATGATGAAGTATTCATTAATCTTGACGCTGATGCTGATGATGAAATTGTAATTATAGATAAAGAAGCCTACAACCAAAATGCTTTAATACGTTTAACGGATTTACTATACGGGCCATTATCCGTATTATTTGGTTTCGAAGAGAAGTACCATGTAAGGTTGCAAGAGTATAAAACAAGAATTGAAGCATATAGCTATTCAATCATTTTAATTCGTGATGCAGAACTTGATATAGCGACCGAAATTTTCACTAGAATAAATGAAGGCGGAAAGTCTTTAACAGTTTTCGAAATTATGGTTGCTAAAACGTTTGATGCAAAGAGAGATTTTGATTTAGCTGAAAAATATGATGAACTAATTGAAAACTTAAGAGACATTAATTATGAAACCATTTCTGACGCTACGGTTTTACAAACAGTTTCAATACTACTAGAAAAGGAATGCAAAAGAAAAACAATTCTAAAGCTAAATAAAAAGAAGTTTATTGATATTTGGGATGATGCAGTTGACGCAATAGAAAAAACTGCGGAGTATTTCAGGGGGTTTTATAGGATTCCAGTTTCCCAACTGTTACCATATAACTCACTTATAATACCATTTTCGTATTTCTTTTATCACCACAAAGACAAGCCTACAGGAATAAAGCAAAAATATTTGCAGGATTTTTTTTGGAGAGTATCGCTGGGAACAAGATATTCTTCCGCTGTAGAAAGCAAACTTGCGCAGGACATAAAAAGAATTGATAAAATTCTAATTGAGGAACTCCCTCATTATGATTGGACAGTTAATTATTCAGCCTATAGCCTTAGAGAGCAAAAGGGATGGTTTAGTACTGGTAGTAGTTGGATAAAATCTTTGCTATGTATTTATGCTTATCAACAACCCAAATCATTTAATGACGATTCTATTGTAAATATTAGTAACGATTGGCTTAAACAAGCCAATAGTAAAAACTATCATCATTTTTTCCCTAGGGCATTTTTAGAGAAGAGAATAGATTGGGAATCCAAGCAATATTGGATTAATCATATTTTGAACATAACAATTGTTGATGATTATCTAAATAAACGAGAGATTTCAGCAAAAGCACCATCTGCATATATGCAAAAGTTTACTAAACAAAATCCAGAGATTGAAGCTACAATGAAAACGCATTTAATTGGAGACTTTGACGCTTTTGGTATTTGGGAAGATGACTATGAAAGATTCATTAAGGAAAGAGCTAAAATGGTAAACAGAGAAATTCGGAAAAGAATAATTCCACAAGAAACAGATAAAATATTGTTGGCCGAGGAAATTGATGAGATGGACGAACATCAGGAAGATGAAGTCTAAAAAGTATATTATTAGTATAAAGAAATGAATCAAATGAAAATTGAATTGGAAGCGATTTATAGGCAAGAGATTGAAATATTCCTCCGCAATATGCTTGTAAAAAATATAGAATTAGCATACGATTCAAATAAAGTTTTTCTCATTTCAATGTGTTTGGAGATGCTTAAAAACCCAGGTAAGTATGCGAACAAGGGTTACGTTGATATTAAATGTAAAAGGGCGGATGGTACTACAGGCACATATCTTACATTTTCATTACGGTTTTCACCCAATGAAATTACTATGATTGAAGATGAAGATGTAGTTGATTACGTTGGCAGGTATAACCTATCATATTTTTCGTTTTCGTTACCAATTAAAGAAAATTTTGACGATTTCGAATATGAAAAAAGAGATTTTTTAGAATTCATAGAAAAGATAACAGAAGAATGGGAAGCCCACCCTGATAGAATACAGATTATTTCAACTATTAATAGTTTGAAAAAAACTAAGAGTGCAGAAATCGATTTTGAAATTTTAATGTTAAGAGAAAAATTACGAATGCAGTCAGAATGTGATTTTGGTGAAGATGGATGTTTAACGGATAGAGCAATTAGGTCAATAAAAAATAAGCTTGAAAAATTATGCGTAAAAAGAGAGCTATTGAATAAGAAAACTTAATTTGTTTTAGCTTGAGCTTAATCTGCCTATAATACATACTTGATTCTTATTTTTTTTTGTAAAGGTCGCACCCTGCCCTGATTGATTTCAATATTTATTTCCATTAGCACATAGTCGACAATTAGGGTCAATAGAAAAACATATCCCAAACCAAATTTTCTCACTAATAGATGGCGAAAGTATCAATACTAATATTTACATTTGACAAATACTGACAAGTCAAACTAAATACCAATAAAGTGAATCATTTAGGACAAAAAATAAGAGAATTGAGAGAGGGCCAAAATTTACTTTTACGACAGGTTGCAGCAGAGCTTGAAGTTGACACTGCTTTAATGAGCAAGATTGAGCGGGGTGACAGAAATGCTTCCAAACAACAGGTTATTGAGATTGCTAAGTTTTTGAATGCTAACGAAGAGGAATTATTAACGCTATGGCTTGCTGATAAGATTGAGTCAACAATTGTTGAAGAACCAACAATCGCATATCAGGCTATGAAGATTGCAAACAAGAAATTAAAAAAATGAAAAAAGGCATAAAATTAATAGACAATTCATCAAACGAATATCAACTCGGCAATGTACTTAAAAACTTGATAGCGGATGATGCCTATTCTCAAATTTCTATTGCTACTGGCTATTGGGACTTAAGAGGAATGGTAGAGATTTATGACGAATTAGACGAATTCCTAAACAGAGAAAACACGAGTCTTAGATTATTATTGGGAGAAGAGCCAACAGTAAGAGCTTATCAGGTAAGGAAACCTGCCACACAAGACCCAGATTTCCCCGAAAAATATTTGAAGAAAGATTTAGAAGACTTACAGCTGAAAGAAGAGTTTCAAAAAGTTGCTGATTTGCTTGGAAAACACTTGACTAAAGAAAACGAGGGTAAGCTTCAAATTAAAGTATATCGAAAAAATTTCCTGCACGCTAAGTGCTATATATTCGGAACTGACGAGGAAAATGCAGTAGGAATAATTGGCAGTTCTAATTTTACCAGACAAGGGATGTTTGGTAACCTTGAATTGAATCAGTTTGAAGACAATAATGCTACTGTAAATTTTTTGCGGAAAAATATAACCCAGTACCCTTCACACAGAACTTGGTTTGAAGAGCTATGGGTGAATAGCGAAACTTGGTCCCAGACTTTCAAGGAAGAAATTCTGCAACTCAGTAAACATGGCAACTTAGCTTTCAGCCCATATGAAATGTATATTCATGCATTGTATCGAATTTACGGGCAGGATTTACTGGACGAGAAAGAAAACAAGATAGATATTGATGACCCAACTTCTGGCAAACCCGTCATGCTAAAATTTCAGGTCCAAAATGCAAATAGCCTTATCAAAAAATTAGAACGACAAGGTGTTGCCATGCTTTCTGATTCAGTAGGTTTAGGTAAAACTTATACAGCCATTAAAGTAATTGAGTATTACAAACACAACCTGAATCAAAGAGTTGTTGTAATTGCACCAGCAGGCTTGATTCAGCAATGGAGAAAAGCGTTTGATGATTTCAGAATGATTCACATTCCTGAAATTTACAGTTTGCAAGACACCGAAAGAATAAAAGACATTCGTGAAAATTTACAATCAATTCCTGTTGGATTATTTGTGTTTGATGAAAGTCATAACCTAAGAGCAGCGGGTGGACAACGATTTGATGTATTTATTAAGTGGCGACAAGAGAATGAAAATGCAAAAACATTGTTGCTTACAGCGACTCCTATCAACAATCAGTTAGCCGATTTGACCAATCAAATTATGCTTGGTTCAGGTGGAGACATTTTTAAATTGGGTAGGTTTTACGACCGTAGCAGACAAAAATATTTTACTTTAAAAGAACGCTTAGAACTTTTACAAACTGATATGCGAAAACAAATCCGTGAAAGTGGATTTATCAATTATCAACAAATTAAAGAACAGCTTACTCCTTTGCTTAACAGATTTATCGTAAGGCGTACAAGACAGGGAATAGAAAAGGAATATCCAGAGGGATTAGAGATAAACGGCAAACTTCAAAAGTTTCCAAAATCCTATCCTGACAATTTGGAATATGAAGTACCGAATCAGTATAAATCGCAATTACTCAAATTTGCCGAGCAAGATGCTTCACTTACTCAGGCTTTTAAATACGAAATAACAAGTTTGGCTGAGCTTGAATATTTAGCCCATCCGCTTGACTTATTTGAGCATTATACTGAGAGAGCAAAACCAATTGATTCATCACTTGAAATTATTTATACAGCTTTACTTGGCTTAGGCTTCCCTTGCTACCGTTACAATATTTATCGCCATGCCTACTATGGTAGAAAAAGAGGCGAGTTAGAACTGAATGCTGATGAAAACCGAGAGTTGAGCAGACAAATTGGTATTTATGGGATTTTTAGAACAGTATTCTTGAAACGTTTGGAATCTTCCATGTATTCCATCAACAAGTCAATTGACAGCTATGAAAGAAAGTTAAAGGACTTCCAAACCAAACTGGAAAAATTCAACAAAATCATTTCAGTAAAAAATCTATCAGCACTCAACAAAGCTATTGATGCTTACAACGAACAAAATGCAGAAGAAGATGAACTGGATTTTGATATTGAAACCTTTGAAGAAACCGAACAAGAGTTTGTAACCATTATAGCTGATGAAGGTATTTTTAATGTTGCACAACTTAAAGCAGATATTAAAAAAGACCTTGCCGTTGTTGCCATTCTAAAACAACAAATTGCACTTTTAATTAAGAAGGACGACAAGATACAGGAATTGGCGAAACACTTGAATCAGAATGAGGACAGAAAGGTTTTGGTGTTTACATACTTTGCTGACACCTTAAAATATTTAGAAGAAAATCTACCTGAATATTTGGTAAAAGGTAAAAACATAGAATTCGCATTAGGAAGCAAAAGCGAAATAGAAGATTACGCTAAACGCTTTGCTCCTAAATCAAAGCGATACGAACTAAAACAAGGAGAAAAGGAAATCGACTTTTTGATGGCAACCGATAAACTTTCGGAAGGGCAAAACTTGCAAGATTGCGGTATGATTGTGAATTATGATTTGCACTGGAATCCAGTGAGAATGATTCAAAGAAATGGTAGAATAAACCGCTTGGGCAGTTTACACGAAGAAATATTTATTTTCAATTTTAGACCAACGGAACAATTAGAAAGCTACTTAAAACTGGTTAGCAAACTGCAAGACAAAATTAATTTGATACGCTACACCATTGGAAGCGACCAAAGTGTATTGGATGAAGAACCCATTCCGCAAGATTTTACAGAAGACTTATACAGCCGAGATGAAAAGAAAAGAATGGCTGCTTTCCAAAAAATATTTGAAACTTCTGAATTGCTTGCAGCAGAGGATTTATTCATGGACGACTTGAGAGCATTTGACCGTGATGAAATTTTTGAAGCCTCTTACAAAGAGAAAATAAAGAATTTACCGAAAGGGAAATGGGGCAAAGTACAAATGCGAAAAGAAGATGATGACTATGTGCATTTGGCTCATTTAGCAGCAGGCGAAGAGGAGACTTTTGAAGCTGGATATTTTGTGGCTTTCACTAAAGATAAAATTGGCGAATTATTAACCACCACCGAAGGATTACTTTCCATTAAAGCTACAAGTGAACAAAATGAACGCTTTGCCGACAAGTTTAAAAACAAGCCCGTAACAGAAGCTTACATTTTAGATTTTATTCAACGCTACCAGTTTTCGGAAGAAGAACATCAGGTGCGATACAACCAGCCACAGCAAACAGCTATTGCATTTTTAATTAATAAAATGATGGAATACGGTTATGCTGTTTCAGAAATTGACAAAGTGACCAATTCTGTTTTACACTCACAAAACGCATACATCAACAAAGAAAATTTAAAACTGGTTCGTTTGGTAAACCGCATGAACCGCAGAGGTGAACACATAGGCGATGATGTAATCAAACAATTTATTTCATTGGCAAATCAATACAAACCCGAAGAAAAAACAGAGAAAGCACCACTAAACGAAATTATTCAAATATTTGCATGACATTAACTGATATAAATAAAGCACTTTCAAATCTTGCGGAGCAGCCCACAAGAGAAAACATCCTTGCGTTTTCTTTTGAGTTGTTGCACTGGATGAATATTACACCCAATGCTGATAATAAGCCGCAGCTGCTTTCGCCACAAACGCAAAAACTAAAAGACTATTTGGCCAATGCACCACAAACTGTGCAGCCACAGTTGTATAGGCTTTCTGCCGATAACCAACAAGTAAGAGTTCGTTTTGCCGTATTGAAAAAACTGAAAAAGGAATACATTTCCCAGTTGGTTGACAATGACCCAGGCTTAGGAAGTTATCAGGCTATGGCCAAAGGTTTAACAATCCCAGCAACAGGCACTGCATTTATTCCTGCACAACCTTATTTTGTTCATTTTGTAACTACGCCTGATTACGACAAACTAGTCTTAATATTTAACCAAGGCGAGCAAAAAAGAATTGTATCGTTTCGCAACAGATTAACCAACACCCAATACCACAAAATCATTCAGGCATGGCAAGGCATTGGCTCCAAAGCCAAACCAGAGATTGCCGACCTGCTTTGGAAATCGCTTGACATCAAAGAAGTAAACAAAGAGTTTTACAAGCAGATTAAAGAACGATTTGATGCTTTGTTAGGTATTGTAAAAACACAACATAACACTGCCACAGAAAATCAGCTAAAGCAATTTACTGTGCGAATGATTGGTCGTTATATTTTCTGTTGGTTCTTAAAGGAGAAAGGCATTATTCCACTTTCATTAATTAGCAAACAAACTATTGAAAGCACCGACAAGTATTATCAAACCGTATTGCTGAAACTGTTTTTTGAAACTTTGAACACCAAAGTTCAAGACCGTGACCCACTCAAACATAATAAACTTTTTGAAAAAATTCCTTACCTGAATGGTGGTTTGTTTGATGAAAGCGATGAAGATAAACTATTTACCAAATTAGATTTAGATGCATGGCTTTTGCCTTTTGTAGAGATATTAGAAAGCTATGATTTTACAGTAGATGAAAGCAGCAGCCAATACCAGCAGGTAGCAGTTGACCCCGAAATGTTAGGCCGTATTTTTGAAAACCTATTGGCAAGTCAAAACGAAGAAACCGAAAAGCTGGCCAACCAACGTAAGGCATTTGGTGCTTTTTATACGCCAAGGGAAATTGTGGATTATATGGTGAATGAAAGCATTAAAGCATTTTTACAAACACAATGGGAACAACATCTTGAAGCGGATAAAACGAAACACATTAATAACCCCGAACCAATTGGCGATATTTTTGGCAACAAAAAACCACAGCAATTGGCAATTGAGACCAAACGCTATGAATTAAAACCTGAAGAAAAACAAAAGATTGAAAAATCACTTGAACCTTTGTTTGCCAGCAACCCTGATGCAGGGCATTTAAAGAAAGATGAAAAAACATTGCTTCTTGGTTTTTTAGAACAAATAAAGATACTTGACCCTGCTTGTGGCTCTGGTGCATTCCCAATGGGCATATTGCACAAATTGGTTGAACTGCATGAAGCCTTAGGAACAGTAAAGAGCAGCTACGAATTAAAAAAAGACATACTGAGTCAGAATATTTACGGGGTTGACATAATGCCAATGGCAATTGAGATAGCACGGTTGAGAGCATGGTTAAGTTTGGTATTAGAAGAAGATTATAAATCTACTGACCCCAAACATAATTTTGGTGTAAAGCCATTGCCAAACCTAGATTTTAAATTTGTTTGCTCAAACAGTTTGATTGATTTAGGACTGGATGCTTTTATTCAGGAAAGTAAAGGTACTCTACACGAAGGGTTCACACAAAAATTGGTAACTCAGCTAAAAGCTTTAGAAGATTTACGAAAACAATTTTTTACACCTGCATTAGCAAGCACCGAAAAAGATAAACTCAAAGAAGAGTATTTGCAAAAACGCAATGAAGTAGTTCTAGCTATTGAAGCAGACAGCGAACCAGTGCTGAAACAAATTGCAAAAAAAATAAAACACTGGAATCCATTTGATGACAGTAATCCAAGTTCATTTTTTTCTCCTACATGGATGTTTGGTGTTGATGGTGGTTTTGATGTTCTAATTGGAAACCCACCTTACATTGGACAAAAGAACAACAATGAGAAATTTAGAGAAGTTAAGAATTCTCCATTAGGTATAAGATTTCATCAAAGAAGAATGGACTATTTCTATTTCTTTTTTCATAAAGGGCTTGACTTCTTAAATGATAAAGGAACTTTGTGTTTGATAACCACGAATTATTATTTCACAGCAACCTATGCTGATAAACTACGAAATGATATAAAGAGGAGAAGTTCCATTTTGAAAATCATAAACTTTAATGAGTTGAAATTATTTGAAAGTGCTTTAGGGCAGCATAACTCTGTAATTCTTTTACGAAAACCATTTAACAAAGAAGTCATTGCCAAAACAACTGCTGTTTCAAAAGCAAATAACCTTGATGTTGATATTCTAAGAGAAGTTCTGAAAGAGACATATCCTCATGCTATTTATTCCAAAAAGGATAATGTTCAAATTTATGATTCTCAAAATGGAAACATTCAGATTGATTTAACTGGTACCAGCAACAGTGATGTTCTTGATGAAATATTGAATGACTGCGAACCCCTTTCAACCCATTTTGATTTAGTTGAAGGAATACATACTGGAGCTGATACACTTTCAAACTCTCATAAAACAAAATTTAATGTTCAACTTAAAAAGGGAATAGGAATATTTGTTTTGACCGACAAGGAAATTGAATCACTAAACCTGAATAAAGAAGAAACAGAGTTAATAAAACCGTGGTTTAAAAATTCTGATATTCATAAATGGGTAATTGAAAATGATACTGATAAGAATTTAATTTATTATACGACAAAAGGAAACCACCGAAATGTTACAAATATCAAGAAGCACCTTTCAAAATTCAAATCCATTCTGATAAATAGAAAAGTAAGGTCAGGTACAGGATTGATTTCTGAGAATGACTATGATGATTTTGTAAACGACAAAAAATATATTTCTTATGTAATGAATGCTTCTGCATTTAAAAGAGGAGATTATCATTTCATTTCCTATCCAAGAGAAGCATCAGTTTTTGAAGGAGAAAAAATTGTTTGTCCTCAAAGAAGTAAGCAAAACACTTTCGCCTATTCAGATGGTAGTTTTTATGGAAGTGCTGACATTTATTTTATTAAAGAGAAAACACACACACTGAAGTTGAAATTCTTGTTAGGGCTGCTCAACTCCAATTTGTTTTATTACTGGCTTTATAATAAAGGAAAGAGAAAAGGAGAAATGCTTGAACTTTACATCAGACCTCTTTCGGAATTGCCTATCAAAAAAGCAAACGAACATATTCAACAGATAATCATTGAGAGGGTTGAAAAGATTCTTAGTGCAAAATCAAAAAAAATAAATACCACATCCTTAGAAAAGGAAATTGATGTTTTGGTTTACCACTTGTATGAACTCACATACGATGAAGTAAAAATAATTGACAAAGAATTTTGGCTGAGTGAGGAAGAATACAATAACTATAAAATGCAATAAAAAATAAGATGCCTGAGTTGTTTGACAATAAATACCGCTTTGTAAAAGACCTTGGCAGTGGAGGCTTTGGCAAAGTATTTTTGGCCAAAGAAGAACGGTCAGATAATCTTGTTGCGATAAAGCAACTAAAGAATGAAGACAAAGAAAAGCAAGATGATATCATTTATGAAATGCAAATGGTATCTAAGTTCAATTATTCTCACATAGTTAATTACAAGCATCATTTCATTCAAGATGATTTGCTGTACATCGTAATGGAATATTGCCCTTTGGGCAGTTTACGGGATTTGATGCGGAAAGAAAAAATTACGGCTACTTTTATTTGGAAGTGGATGAGTGAGCTAACAAAGACGCTACAGTTTGTTCATGAAAAGGATATCATACATCATGATATAAAACCCGATAACATTCTTTTTACGGAAGACAGAAGGATTAAGATTACGGATTTTGGTATAGCCAATAAGAGCGGTGGTACCGTACCATATATGAGTCCAGAAGCCTTGGGTTGGGAAACTGGGGCAAAAAAAGACGCAAGAGTTGATATCTATGCTTTGGGCGTTACATTGCTGGAGTTATTGACCAAACGGAATCCTTTTTTTGGTAAGTCGCCAGAAGAAATAATTGAAATGCATGAGCGAAAAGACTTTGCCATTACTGATTTACCCAATTGGCAGCAGGAAATTATTTTAAAGGCAATTGCCAAGATTCCCGAGCAACGCTTCCAGAGCATGGCGGATTTTAATGAGGCGATACAGGCTCAGTCGGTTCCAATAATTTTTGATAAAGAAGTAATCAAGGCAGGTGACCTAGCTAAGCAAGCTAACCAACTGATAGAAAGAAAGCGATGGCAGAAAGCCTATTCGCTGTTGGACTATGCAGAAAAATCTTTGAAACCAAATGTGAATGTACTGCTCCAAAAAGGGAAGTATCATTTGTTGATGAAGCAAATCGAATTGGCCAAAACCTATTATGAAAAAGCTCTGAAATGGAATCCAAGATTGGATGTACAGAAAGAATTGGGTTGGATAAATTTGGAATTAAAAAATTACCCGACAGCCATATCGTTACTGTCAGACCATTTGCATCGACGTCCCTCAGATTATGAAGCTTATAATTTGTTGCTACAATGTTACTATGAAACTAATCGTTACGAACCTGCAATGGACTTAGCAAGAATATTGCTTGAGGTTGAGCCAAACAATAAGTGTTTTGCAAACAATTACTATATCTGCTCTGCGATGCATAACATTGGCCAAACAATATTTCCAGATACAGTTTTAAAAAACGACAAATCGAATAATCCCTTTTTGAATTACAATTACGGTGTTATTGTAGAAAATGAGCCTTCGCATAGTTTTAAAAAATCACCAACACTGAAATCGAAGCTGTTGTTTATGGATTTTCGTTTCAACAAGTTTAATACCTCTACCTTGTATTGTACCAATGGAAATATAGAAGGATTTAAAGAGGCACAAACGGAGAAAGCGATAATAAAATTTGGAAGAGAAACGTATGATGTAAATGATGTTAAAGTACCTGGCGGAACTGCAATCAGCCGCAGACATTGCTTAATTATCAACTGTAAAGATGATATTTGGATATACGATTTAGACAGTACTGGAGTTTATGTTAATGGCGAAAGAGTAGTTGATAAAAGGCCGATAAATGGAAGAAATTTAATCCGAATAGGCAAAACGGAATATGAATTTACCAACGATAAAAGCAGACTATTATAATGGCTCGCAGTTATATCATCGGTGATATTCATGGCTGTAGCAAAACATTCAAGAAATTAATTATTGAGAAAATAGCAATAAAAAAAACGGATAAAATTTATTGTATTGGTGATTATGTTGATAGAGGTCCAGACAGTAAAGCTGTAATTAATTTTATTCTGCGATTGCGTAGAAAAGGGTATCATATCCATACCTTGAGAGGAAACCACGAACAATTACTTCTGGACTCCATTAAAGACGAGCAATCATTTACTCATTGGACAAAAAACGGCGGCGATACAACCTTGGAAAGTTTTAAAATTGATTCCGTCAAAAAACTCAAACCAGTCTATCTTAATTTTTTTAAACGAACTAAATACTACATTCAAACAAAGGACTTCATGTTAGTTCATGCAGGTTTAAATTTCTCTGCCGACAACCCACTGGCAGATAAACACTCAATGCTCTGGATAAGAAATTTCTCAGTCGATAGCTCGTTCCTGAAAGGAAGAATATTAATTCATGGCCATACAGTAATGAGAAAAGAAGATATCAAAATGCAAAAATTTGAGAGTCCGATAAATTTAGACGGCGGTTGCGTTTTCAACCAGAAAGAAGGCTATGGAAGTTTATTTGCCTTGAGCTTTTATGAAAGAAAATTAATTGAAGTTAGAAATATAGACTAACAGATATTTATTTGAAAAGATGTTACAAATATTTAACAAAGAAGCCGCCAATAAAATAGCTAGTGATTTTAGTTTTCTCATTGGTTATCCTATGCTGCCACCTTACTCAGCTTGCAAAATCGATAGGATTGAGATTCAGGAATTAAAATGGAATAAGGGATATCAGGTTCAATTGGTTCACGACATTTTTGAAAAAGGAAGTATCCCAGAGATATTTCTTTTCAAAAAGATGAAAGTTGAACTTAGTACCTACCTAGAGGCTATCGGAACTTAATAACATTTAACCATAACTACCTGGTAAACAGCTATTTAAATTCAATTTATAGCTCTTTCCCTTTGTTTTGAGGCAATGGTATCAAATCTGAAAATGGATTGAAATTTGGGCCGTTTGTGGCGATTTGGGTGCATTCTGAGGGGTTATCACTCAAGAGGATGAACACTTTTGTGGACATTTATGCTAAAAGAGCCTCTGGAACATGGTAAGTGGCAGAATAATGAAACTGCATTTTTGCTTTGTTTTTATAGGCCACTTCTTTCAGCTGGGCAAAGGCACTTCTTAGCCATGTTTCATCATCTGGGCCAGTAGCGTTTTTAAATTCTTCATAAACCAAATTATCGAGGTACTCATCGCCATCAAATATTTCGATTCCGTATAGAGCGACACCACTCCCAAATTCAATAACCCTTTCAATTACTTGCTCAAAATCTTTTTCTGTGAAGAACTGGATTCTTGCATCTATTCCGTTTGTCGGAACCAATCCCTGAAGAATATTCTTTTGAAAGAATTTATTTTTTTTATCCCAATGGATTTTATTTCTTTCTGTAGTATTCATATCTGTAAATATCTTGGTTTTATGATAAAATTGGATTTACCCACAAGCTTATTAGAAATTTCTATGCTCTTTTTCTCAAGTTGATGTTACCATCACTTCCGATTCGTTTTGGTTCTGTCCCGTTAATGAAACTATAAGTTAGATATTTACAATTGCGACAGTAAGGGTCCTCATATACCGTAACTTTATCTTCGTAGCTAATCCCATCATCGAAGGTAATAATTGCGTCAGCAAAATTGAGTGTTGTTCCAGCACTCATCAATTCAAGAACCGAATTTTTGATATTATCCGAAAAGGAAAGTTCACCAGCTTTAAGATTTAGTTGTTCACCATGAGTAATTGTGGAAATTGCTATGTCGGCCTTTAATATTTCGGTGCCGACATGAATCGTATCAGTTGAAATTGACTCAGTGCTTTTTAAAGAAATTAAGTCAAACAATTTATCTTGACTCGCCTCTAAGATTGATTTGTCCCTTTTACCTGTTGAAAGCTTCGCCGTTGTTTTTATTCCGTGTTTCAGGATGATTTCATCCATTACCTGCTTAACCCTATCTGCATGTTTTGGGTGACAAAACAAAGCATCATACACATACCCAACATAGATACCTTCTTGATTTAGTAACTCTATTACATCTGTCATTACCGCTACTTCTGTTTGAAACATCCTACGGGAAGTTATCCAATACTTGAATTCGCTTCTATATTTTTCTGTGATGATATTCTCCATCATCAATGGTTCGTTTTTCATGTAATAGCTGTATAATGGTGATTGTTTCATCTGCCATACCTTCTTGTTAAAGAAAGACAGGTGCTCTATTTTCACAGTATCGGCATCAATTCCTGATGCTAGTGCCAGTTGCTCATGGGATATATACTCTTGTTTGCCGCCGTATAAAGCAATCGCTATATTGGGATGTAGGCAACTATAATCACATTCATCAGGCGTTTTACCACCGACTTTGACCATCTTGCGAATCCAACTAGGCATAAGTGTAAATGAATCTACAACTCGACCGCCACTTGCATCAGTACCTGTTTTTGGTATCATCAAGCCGTTGTCGGTAAGGTATTTATATATTTCAATAGAATCTTCAACAAATGATAGCTTTTCTGGGTTTTTGAAATAAGACTTTGTATGATTGTTTAAAGACTTAAGCTTTTTGCCCTTGCGATTTTTATGTCCAATTTTTATTAACCTTTTGGCTTCTGTTTTGATTTGGTCAATGGTTGGCAGTGTTAAGTTTGAATAGAACTCAATCAAGTTCTTGCAAATCAGATTATCTAGGGCCGAGCCGTATGTCCTCATGTACCGCTTATTTAAAAGCCCTATAGCTTCTGCCGTCTTTAATTCATAGCCAACCAACCCCTTTTTGATATACGCATCCCCAATGCGGTAATTGAAGCTTTTGCTACCTTCGGCGGATATGTGGTCACACTGGAGAATAGCTCCATTTTCAAGTGGGTATTCCAATGCTTGCCTTACATTCTTATACGTCAAAGACGAATTTGATAAAAAGTCACGAAGGTATTCAGCTTTTAATGCCTTCCATCCTTCTGAAGCACTATCATCCAACATTTCAAAATAAGTAGATGTAAGCTGGGTGGTGAACAACAAGCACATCTCAACGGCCACATCGATTTCTGGATGTATATTTCGTAACAGGTGTTTAGGAGTGTATCTTCTTAATGCATAATCGACCTTGGTTGGCACCTTAATTGTATTCTTATGGTTAAAGAATAGCGGAAAATTAGTACGATTATCACTAGCAATAGGCTCATTAATATCCTCTGTAATACTAGTAATATCAATACTTCTATTACTTTCTACTATTCTATTATCTAATACATCATTAATGAAGGAAGATGATTGATTATTAGAAGTAGATGATTGATTATTATTAGATATAGATTTAGATAATTGAGTTATTGGATATTCAATTATTGACTTAATATCAATAATTCTATAATAATCAATAAAATTTAAGGTGTTGTCCTTTGATTGGAACGTGTAAATGTCATTAATACCAAGATTGGCGACATGCGTTGAAATTGATGGTGAAAGCATTGTTCATATTATTCTGCATTGATGTTATTGCTCTGCTTTGTAGAAATCTGGCGCAGAAGCTGGAGGTTATAAATC
>Ga0138256_10002428_pt1 | contig 19941 bp, 19 predicted proteins | sample KNB2016incub_MG_FD_105486 | JGI IMG/M metagenome (GOLD analysis project Ga0138256, IMG submission 105486) | Active sludge microbial communities from wastewater in Klosterneuburg, Austria - KNB2014incub_MG | ecosystem: Engineered > WWTP > Activated sludge > Unclassified | place: Austria... | reverse complement strand
TCCTGGCGCTGCAGCAGGTAGCCGGGCATGTCGCGCGGGTTGATGGGCTCGATCAGCACCTCGCACCCGCAGGCACCGGCCTGCGCGGCGGCCCAGCGCAGGTTGTCCACGTAGGTCTGGCGGCAGGCGGCGGGGTCGGCGCCCTCGGGCAAGCACCCCGCCATCAGGTGGATGCGCGGGCAGTCGAGCTGCCGGGCGTAGTGCAGCGCCTCCAGCACCCCGGCGCGGAACTCGGCCTCACGCCCCGGCAGGGCTGCGGTGCCGCGCATGCCCTGGTCCCAGGCCTGGGCCATGGCGCTGCGCGTGAGGCCGCCGGGCGGCGCATTGAACAGCACCTGCCGCAGCCCGTGCGCGTGCAGTGGTTCGAGCAACTGTGCGGGTTCGTGGGCGTAGGGAAACAGGTATTCCACACCGGCAAAGCCGTCGCGCGCAGCGGCGCCAAAGCGTTCCAGAAATGGAAGCTCGGTGTACATCAGGCTCAGGTTGGCGGCAAACTGGGGCATGGCGTTTGGACGTCTGGAGAATGAATTTGTATGCAAAAAAACGGCCTTGGCGCCCGTCTAACAAGCGCTACAAGCTACCATATTCATAGCAACCATGGCAACTCTTCCATTGTTACGCATCGGTGAACTGGCCCGCCGCACCGGGGCCTCGGCCAAGGCCATACGCCTGTACGAGGCGCGCGGCCTGCTGGGTCGGGTGGCCCGCGCAGGCACCTACCGCCAGTATGGCGAAGACGATGTGGCACGCGTGCAGTTGATCCGCCAGGCCTTGGCACTGGGTTTTCGTCTAGCCGAACTCGACGGCCTGCACGCCCTCCCCTCGCCCCAAGGTTGGCAGCAGGTGGCCGCTCTGGTGGCGGCGCGCCGGGCTGCGGTGGCGCGTGAGTGCGAGCGTTTGCGCCGCCTGGACCGGCAACTGGCGGCGCTGGAGGCGGAGCTGCGCTCCTGCGACGTCGCGAATACGCCCCGCCTGATGCTGGACTGCCCCGCCGCAGGGCTGGGCGCAGCCTGAGCACGCTGTCCAGCTGCCTTGGCCGAATAAGCAAAGGCCCACGGTGGACAGTGCGGGCGACCATTGGAGGCCTGGGCCGAATTCGCAGCCAAAGCCCTGTCGCCTCTGCAGCATGGTCAACAAGTGTTGGAGCAGCCAACGCGCTTGACTCTGCCCCGTGGGACAAGGTGACGATGGTGGACATCGCAACTTCTCTCAAGGCGGGTACGTGGCGCAACGCATTTTGGTCATCCTGGGCCATCCATCGGCAGACAGCCTCAGCGCGGCCCTGGCACAGTCGTACATGGAAGGCGCGCAAGCGGCAGGGGCGCAGGTACGCCTGCTGGATCTGGGGACGCTGGCGTTCGATCCGATCCTGCGTGCGGGCTACCGGGGCGAGCAAGCGCTGGAGCCCGACCTGCAGACAGCGCAGGCACAGATCACCTGGGCCGAGCACCTGGTCTGGGTCTATCCGACCTGGTGGGGTGCCATGCCTGCTTTGCTCAAGGGGTTCATCGATCGCGTGTTCCTGCCGGGCTTTGCTTTCAGGTACCGGCAGGGATCATCGCTGTGGGATCGGTTGCTGACCGGGCGCTCGGCGCAGTTGCTGGTGACCATGGATTCACCGCCCTGGTACTACCGCTGGGTGCAGCACATGCCGGGCCACCACCAGATGAAGAAGACCATTCTGGAGTTCAGCGGCATTCAGCCGGTGCGCGTGCACAGCTTCGGGCCGGTGCGCACGGCAGATGCCGCGCTGCGCCAGCGCTGGCTGGAGCGCGCGCGGCGGCTGGGGCTGGGGGCTCAGCGCATCTGAAACAGCTCGCGGTGCAGGCGCTCTGCGGGCAGGCCCAGGCCCTGCAGGCCTTGCTCCAGGGCCTGGCCAAACCCGGCGGGGCCGCAGAACCACACGTCGGCATCGCGCCAGTTCGGCACGGCCTGGGCGATGCGCTGGGCGTCCAGCAGGCCGTCGCGCTCGTCCCACAGCACATGCAGGCGTATCCCCGCCTCGCGGGCATCGCGCTCCAGCAGGCCGATGGCATGCGGGTCGTACACCGCCGTGGTGTGGAACAGGTCGACCTCGCGCCCGTCGCCCTGCTGCGCCAGCGCCTTCATGCGCGCAATGAACGGGGTGATGCCAATGCCCGCCCCCACCCAGATCTGGCGGCGCTGGCTGCCCTCGAAGTTGAAGCGACCGTAAGGCCCCTCGATGCGCACCACATCGCCCACCTGCACGCGCTCGGCCAGAGTGGCGGTGTAGTCGCCCAGCGCTTTGATGATGAAGGTGATCTGGCCGTCATCCTTCCAGGCCGAGGTGATGGTGTAGGGGTGCGGCCCCTCGTCTGCGTGCAGGATCACAAAGGCAAACTGCCCGGCGTCGTGCCCGGCCCAGCGGCCCTTGAGGGCAACTGTCACCTCCACCACCTGCAAAAGGTCGTGGCGCACCACGGCCTGCACCTCGCCCGCCACCTGGCGCTGTGCGCCCACGCGGCGCAGCAGTACCCACACGGCGGCCACGCTTCCCCCGGCCATCATCGCGCCCATCAGCCAGCCCAGCGGGGTGCTCCAGTAAGCAAAGCGCATGAGCACCACCGCGTGGAACACCAGCACCAGGTAGGCCACGGCAATGAGCCGGTGCGTCTGGAAGAAGCGCTTGTAGGGAAAGCGCCGCACCAGCGCCAGCACCATGAGCAGCACGGCGGCATAGAAGGCCCACTCGCCCAGTCCCTCGGCCGGGCCCCGCAGGCCGCGCAGCCAGGCCTCCAGCCCCTCGACCTGCGGAGCCTTGCCACGCTGGGGCCGCGTCAGCAGGCCTGCGCCCACGAGCCACTTGGGCGCCTCGGACAGCAGCCAGTGCCCCACGGACAGTACCAGCCCCGCAATGCCCAGCCACTTGTGCAGGCGGTACATCTTGTCGAGCCCGCCCAGCCAGGGCTCCAGGCGCACCGGGCGCACGGCCAGCAGCATGGCCAGGCTCATGACGCCCAGGCCCAGCACACCGCTGTATTGGATCAGCAGGTTGCGCCAGGGGAAAAAGCCCTGCAGGCTGGACCATGCGGTGGAGTCGCTCACCCACCAAAGTGCCGTGAGGCCGAGAAGGCTGAGCCAGAGAAAGCGTTGAATTCGTTGCATCGTGCGGTGTGACCCGGTCAGGCCCTGCGGCGCAGCCTGGGAAAGCAACGCCACAAAACGGCCGGGGAAAATTGAACTGGTGCGTCCATCTTATGCAGGCTGCGTCAAGCCCAGGTAAACGCCGGGTGCCGCAGACGCAAAGACGCAGCGCCCATGCAACATCAATGCCCCATCCGGACGGCGTGATGCACAATGAAAGTCTACTCCGCCATTACACTGCAGTACCACACGGATGAACGCCAGGAACAGCCAGTGGATCGAACCTGTCGGCCATATGCTCGACGGCCTGGGCATTGCCATGTGCCTGTTCGACCCGCAAGACCGGACCCTGGCGTGGAACGACACCTTCCTGCGTTTCTTTCCGGAGCATGAAGGCCATGTTTTCAGGGGCGAGCCCTACCGCGACAACCTGCGGCGCTTTTACCTCGGCCGCCTGAAGGCCGACGAACTCGACCGCATCGACCGCTACATCGAAACCGGCATTGCGCGCCACCACGCACAGACCGGTCCTTATACGTTTGAACACCTGGGGCGCCAGCTGGTGGTGTCGTCGCTGCCCCTGGAAGGCCTGGGTCGGCTGCGGCTGTGGTGCCGGCAACACGAGGAGGCCCGGCTCCAGCGCACCGACGCATCGGCCATGGCCTCTGACCCCGCGGCGCCCTGCGCGCTGCTGGACCGCGTACCGAGCGGACTGATGCTGTGCGACGCGGCCGGAACCATCACCTGGGTGAATGCGCCTTTTGTGCAAAAGTACGGGGTGCCATCTGCCACCGCTGCAGTGGGCAAAACGCTGGAGGAGATTTTCCGCACGGCCTGGGCTCGCTCTGGTGTGCCCGATGCGCCCGCCTGCGTGCAAGGCCTGCAAACGCTGCGCGAGATGATGCGCTTTACTGGCTCGCCCTTCGAGCTGATCGTGCCCGGCCCGCGCCATATCCGCGTTCAAGCCCGTCCGGGGGGCGGTGCGGAGCACTTGTACGCCCATATCGACGTGACCGAACTCAAGCTCCAGCAGGAGCGGCTGGCGCAGGCCGAACGCATGGCGCGGGAAAGCGCGGTGGCGCTGGAGCACGAATCTGCGCTGTTGCAGGCCACGCTGCAGAACATGGAACAGGGCGTGGCCATGATCAACCCGCAGGGCCGGGTCGAGTTCTACAACCAGCGCATCCTGGAGCTGCTGGACCTGCCACGCGAACTGCTCGATAGCCAGCCGCTGCTGGAAGATGTGATCCGCTACCAGCGCGAACGCGGCGAATTCCAAGGCCAGCCACCGCAGGCGCTGGCGCACCTGGCTGCGCCATCGCTTGCAGAAGCGCCTCCCATGGTGGTGCGCCAGCGGCCCAACGGGCGTATTCTGGAAATTCGCAGCATCCCGGTGGCGGGTGGTGGACTGCTGCGCTCCTATACCGACGTAACCGAGCGCCACCAGCACCAGCAGCGCATCGAGCACCTGGCCAGCCACGATAGCCTGACCGGGCTGTACAACCGCACCAAGTTCATGGAATGCCTGGTGGCCGAGGTGGCGCTGGCGCGCCGCCAGCAAAGCCACCTTGCCGTGCTGTACCTTGACCTGGACGGATTCAAGCCCATCAACGACACGCACGGCCACGCCGCCGGGGACCAGGTGTTGGTCCGGGTGGCCCAGGCCATGCGCCAGGTGGCCCGCGAGTCAGACTTCTTTGCGCGGCTGGGGGGCGACGAATTTGCGGTGCTGCAGCGCGGCATTGACACGCACGATCAGGCCGTGAGATTGGCGAAACGCCTGTCCGAAGCACTGTCCCAGCCCTGGATGCTGGGCACGCTGCGCGTTCAGGTGGGCGCTTCGGTGGGCATTGCCATGTACCCCGAGCACGGCAGCGACCCCGAGGCCCTGCTCGCCGCCGCCGACCAGGACATGTACCTGGCCAAGACCGGTAGCCGCGAAAGTGGCTCGCTGACCGGGCCGCGCAGCTCGCGCGCACGGCGCCCCCACCCGATCCCTGACCCCGAATTCTGAGATTCAGCGCCCGCGCAGCAACCGCACCGCTTCCGGAAGCGATTGCACCTGGGGCAGAAAGTGGTCCAGCGTGGCGCCCAGCACCACGGCGCACAGCAGCGCCCCCGCCAGCGGCTTCCAGGTCAGGCGCACGGCAGCGCCCAGCCAGCCCGCACGCTCCACACCCATGGCGGCGCGTGCCGTAGCCACGGAAAACGCCAGCTCCACAGCCACCGCCAGCAACACATCCCAGCCGAAGAACAGCATGGCGAGCGACCCGGCACCCAAAATCAACGCGGTGCCGATCAGGAAGATCGCCACGATGGGCACGACAACCACTGCGCCCTCGTCCGACCCGGCCACCGCATCGACCGCACCGCTGGCCACGTCGCCCAGCACACTGCTGCCCTGCGACGCGCTGCCTACGACGTTGGACACGCCACTCGCCAGCCCTTCGGTGAAGTCGCCTGAAGCACCACCCCCCGCATAGTCGCCGCCCCCGGTGCGGGGCAGCGGGATGCGTGCGCCGCCCCCCGATCCGCCGCCGGGCCAGTCGATATCGGGCAGGTCCAGATCGAAGCTGCTGTCGGCGTCCTTGCGCCTGCGCAGCAGCCATGCCGCCCAGGCGCGCAACACCAGCAGGTAAGCAAGGTAGCCCACGGCGAGTGTGAGGAGGTAGCGCAGCGCCAGTAAATCGACGCCCAGCCGCATCTGCAGGTGCGAGGTGCCCCACATGAGCAGCAGGGTGAAACTGCCAATGCACAGCCCGTGCAGGCGCAGGCTGTAGCGCTGGTGCAGCGTGCGCTCGATGTCCTGGTGCGGCATGCGCACCGCGCGCCAGGTGGAGGCACTCTTGCTGCCGGGACGCCGGGAGGCCATCAGTCCACCATGACCGGAACACGCGGTGCCAGTGCGCACATGAGCTCGTAGCCCACCGTGCCCGCAGCCTGCGCCACCTCGTCGATGGGCAGCGTGGCGCCATTGCCCGCACGCCCCCACAGCGTCACCTCGCTGCCAAAGCCCGCGTCCGTTCCCGCCTGTCGCAGCGGTGTGAGGTCCACGGTGACCATGTCCATGCTCACACGGCCCACAAGACGGGTACGCACACCGTTGACCAGCACCGGCGTGCCGGTGTCTGCGTGGCGCGGGTAGCCATCGGCATAGCCGCAGGCGGCCACGCCGATGGCCATGGGCCCCGGGGCCGTGAAGCGCGAGCCGTAACCCACGGTGTCTCCAGCCTGCAGTTCCTGCACCGCCAGCAGGCGGGTGGACAGCGTCATGGTGGGCTGCACCTCCCAGTGGGTACTGCTGTGCTCGGGGTAATCGGGCGCGCTGCCGTACAGCACGATGCCCGCACGCACCCAGTCGGCGCGCACCTGGGCGTCCTGGGCGTGGCGCAAGGTGGCGGCGCTGTTGCAGACGCTGCGCTCGCCCGGCAGGTCCTGCGTGGCCTTGGCGAAGGCCGCCATCTGGTGCGCGATGCCGCGTGGGCCGTCGGCGTCGGAAAAATGCGTCATCAACGAAATTTCATCGACCTGCGGCAGCGCGGACAGGCGTGCCCAGGCGCTGCGAAAACGCTGCGGCGTGAAGCCCAGGCGGTTCATGCCCGAGTTCATCTTTAGGAACACGCGGTGCGGCACCTGCGTCTTGTGGGCGGCCAGCCAGTCGATCTGCGCGTCGCAGTGCACGGCGTGCCACAGGCCCAGGCGCGAGCACAGCTCCAGGTCGCGCGGCTCGAACACGCCCTCCAGCAGCAGGATGGGGCCGCGCCAGCCCAGATGGCGCAGGCGCTCGGCCTCCTGCAGGTCCAGCAGGGCAAAACCATCGGCAGCGCGGAAGGCCTCGAACACGCGCTCGATGCCATGCCCGTAGGCGTTGGCCTTGACCACAGCCCAGATACGGGCATCGGGCACGGCGCTCTGCGCTCGCGCCAGATTGTGTTGCAGTGCGGCAGTGTGAATGGTGGCAAGAATGGGGCGTGGCATGGGTGCGGTTCCGGACGCAAGGGCCTGCGATTCTGGCACTGGCCGCAGGTATGCGCGTGTTATAACCGCCTGTCACAAATTTTGGCCCCCCGATTTAATCCGACATCAGCGGCGCTGATGCACCACCTGCCTATCGATGAAGCGCGGTTTTTACACCATCATGTCGGCGCAGTTTTTCAGCTCGCTGGCCGACAACGCACTCTTCGTGGCGGCCGTGGAGTTGCTGCGCACTGGTGGAGCCCCCGAATGGCAGCGTGCTGCCCTGGTGCCCATGTTTGCACTGTTCTATGTGGTGCTGGCACCGTTTGTGGGGGCTTTTTCCGACGCGCTGCCCAAGGGCAAGGTGATGTTCGTGAGCAACGCCATCAAGGTGGTGGGCTGCCTGATGATGCTGTTCGGCTCACACCCGCTGATGGCCTATGCCGTGGTGGGCCTGGGCGCTGCCGCCTACTCGCCCGCCAAATATGGCATCCTCACCGAGCTGCTGCCCGCCTCGCAACTGGTCAAGGCCAACGGCTGGATCGAAGGGCTGACCATTGCCTCCATCATCCTGGGCGTGCTGCTGGGCGGGCAACTGGTGGGTCAAAGCCTCTCGGGCCTGCTGCTGTCCCTGGACCTGCCGCTGCTGGAGACGGGCATAGACAACGCTGCCGAGTCGGCCATCGCCGCGCTGATCCTGGTGTATGCGCTGGCCGCCTGGTTCAATACGCGCATTCCGCACACCGGCGTGGAAATGCGCGCCATGCCGCGCGACCCGCTGGCGTTGCTGCCCGACTTCTGGGCCTGCAACGGGCGCCTGTGGCGCGACAAGCTGGGCCAGATCTCGCTGGCCACCACCACGCTGTTCTGGGGCGCGGGCGGCAACCTCAAGTTCATCGTGCTGGCCTGGGCTGCCGTGGCGCTGGGCTACAACACCACCCAGGCCTCGGCACTGACCGGCGTGGTGGCCATCGGCACCGCCGTGGGCGCTGTGGTGGCCTCGATGCACATGCGCCTGGACATGGCCACGCGCGTGATTCCGCTGGGCATTGCCATGGGGCTGCTGCTCATCCTGATGGTGTTCATCTCCAACATCTGGCTGGCCATTCCGTTCCTCATCCTGCTGGGCGGGCTCGGTGGATTCCTGGTGGTGCCCATGAATGCCCTGCTGCAACACCGGGGCCACAACCTCATGGGGGCGGGCCGGTCGATTGCCGTGCAGAACTTCAACGAGCAAGCCTGCATCCTGGGCCTGGGCGCGTTCTACAGTCTGTCACTCAAGCTGGGGCTGTCGGTGTTCGGGGCCATCATCGTCTTCGGGCTGGTGGTGGCGGGCATGATGTGGCTGATCCAGCGCTGGCACAACCACAACGGCCTGCACCATGGCGAGGAGCTTGAACACCTGCTGCATATCGCGCGGCAGGATGTTCACCACTGATACGGTTTTGCCTTCAAACGCACAACATTGTCGGGTCGCCCTGCCGCCCTGAAAAGGCCGACCCCGGCTCAAGGCATGAAGAGGGCGATGCAGGCTTCGTTCCACTCGTGCCCCTGCTGCGACCACGGCCCCACGCCGGGCGGCGGGAAGCCCGTACGGCAGTAACCCTGCTGGGCAGCAAAGTCGAACACGGCGTGCGGGTAGTCGTTGATCAGCAGCACGGCCTTGAGCCCGTCGTCGGCCCAGCCAATCTTCACGGTCGAGGGCCGCACCTTGTCGGTGACGCTGGCAACGTTGTAGATGTGCAGTGCATCCTGGATAGGCTGCTCACGGACCGAACGGTCCACCGCATAGAAGTAACCGGTTTCACCGTCGTCTTCAAACACGGCGCTGAAGGAACCCCGGGGCGCGGCGCCCTCGATCATGGTGGATTGACCCACCAGAAGCTGTCTGATGGCTGCGACGTGGATGGGCATGGTGGTCAGAATACGGAACAGGCCGATACGGTACCACGCCAGGGATGCCCCCACACCCCCGTAGCTGAAAGCTTCTATTTACACTGGCCCGAGGAGGCAACACCACCATGTCCAGCATTTACGACTTCGAAGCCCTGCAGATCGACGGCAGCACCGTGGCACTGCGCCAGTACGCTGGCAAGGTGCTGCTCATCGTCAACACCGCCAGCGCCTGCGGTTTCACGCCGCAGTTTGGCGGCCTCGAAGCACTGCACCGGGAGTACGGCGGCAAGGGCCTGGTGGTACTGGGATTCCCCTGCAACCAGTTTGCCCACCAGGACCCGGGCAGCAACGACGAGATTGCCAGCTTCTGCCAGCTCAACTATGGCGTGAGCTTTCCGATGATGGCCAAGATCGACGTCAACGGCGCGGACGCCAGCCCGCTCTACCGCTGGCTGGCCGCCGAGGCCCCGGGCCTGCTCGGGAGCAAGGCCATCAAATGGAACTTTACCAAGTTCCTGGTGGGCAAGGACGGCCAGGTGCTGCGCCGCTACGCGCCGCAGGATGCGCCCGAAAAACTGGCGGGCGACATCGAGGCCGCACTGGCCGCCTGAGCGGCATGGCGCCTGCCGCCCACCGTGTGCGCACCGGCCGTGCGAAGATAGCGCCCCGCCACCGCACCGCCCGAGCGCCGTCCCATGATTCTGAACTGTGTTGCCTACGAAAACGGCCGCAAGCTGGCCGACATCGACGTCGAAGCCATCAGCGACTGGCTGCACCGGCCCGACGCCTTTGTCTGGGTGGCGCTGCGCGACCCCACGCACGAGGAGTTGCGCAAGATGCAGGAGGAGTTCGACCTGCACGATCTGGCCGTGGAAGATGCCATTAAAGGTCTGCAGCGCCCCAAGATCGAGGAGTACGCGGACACGCTGTTCGTTGTGATGCACTTGGTCGAACCCGACAACGGCGACCTGCAGGTGGGCGAGCTGGCGGTGTTTGTCGGGCACAACTTCGTGCTGTCGGTGCGCAGCCGCAGCCAGCAGAACTTCCTGGGCGTGCGCGCACGGTGCGAGCGCGAACCCCTGCTGCTGCGCTACGGCGCGGGTTTTGTGTTTTATGCACTGATGGACGCGGTGGTGGACCGCTACTTCCCGCTCATCGACGCTTTCGAGTCAGAGCTCGAACAGATCGAGGACACCATCTTCGAGCAAGGGACTGCGCGCGGCAGCATTGAACGGCTCTACGCGCTCAAGCGCCGCACCACGGTGCTGCGCCATGCCGTCAGCCCGCTGCTGGAGGTGGTGGGCAAGCTGTACGGCGGGCGCGTGCCCGAGGTCTGCACCGGAACGCAGGAGTACTTCCGCGATGTGCACGACCACCTGGCGCGCATCAACAACTCGGTCGACTCCATGCGCGACACCATAGGCACGGCCATCCAGGTGAACCTCTCGATGGTGACCATCGAGGAGTCCGAAACCACCAAGCGCCTGGCAGCCTGGGCGGCGATTTTTGCCGTATCCACGGCGCTGGCGGGCATCTGGGGCATGAACTTCGAGCACATGCCAGAGCTCAAGTGGGCCTTGGGCTACCCGATGGCGCTGGGTGTGATTTTCAGCGCCGGGGCGGTGCTGTACTGGCGCTTTCGCAAGGCGGGTTGGCTGTAAGAATGTTTTAGATCAAAAAAGGCTATAGCGCTTATGGAATAAGCGCTTACAGCTATAAAACTAATAGCTTTCAGCGCTGGCTCTGACGATCAGGCGTCGGCTGCGGGCGCTGCCGGTGCGGTGGGCGCGGCGGCGCGTTGGCGCGCGCTGTGCAGGCTGCGTTCCACCGTGCGCGGGTCCATGCCATACATATCGGCGAACTCCGCCAGGGTCTTGCCGCTGGCCTCGAAGGCGCGCAACAGGGCTTCCTCGCGGGCCTGCTTGGCAGCCAGTTCGGCCAGGGCCTCATCGAGCAGGGCATTGGCGGCCTCGTCGCGGGTGCGCACGCGCTCGGCGTAGTCCTCGCGCGTCAGGCCGCTGGCTTCGATGTTGCGCACAATGCGTGCGCGCAGCTTCGGTAAAAGGTCGTCCGGGCCGCGCCCCTGGCGGCGGCGGTAAACCTCCAGCAGCGCCTGATGCACATGCTCGGGGGCCATGGCCTCGACCGGCTGGCCCTGCAGGTCGTGACGCGGCTGGGCTGCGGCCACGCATTGCAGGTAGCGTGTGGAGCGGGTGTGGATGCCCAGCGCCTGCTTGAGCGCTTCGCGTTCAAACTGCTCAGGGTGGGCGGCCATCAGGTCCTGGAAGATGCCGCGCTTGAGCGGCAAAAACTGGGCGCCAAAGAGCTGTGGATACAGCGCGGCCAGTTGCTCGAGCGCGGGCGGAATGGCGCGCGGTGCACGGCGCGGCGCGGCATCCGCGGGGGTGTCGCCTTCGGGCGCAGCAGCTGCGGGGCCCGAAGGCTTGCGGCCCCGGTGGTTGCGCCCACCCCGGCGCGAGGCGCCCGCGGGGCGCGGGGTGCTGCCTGCCTGTGCGCCGCCCTCGCCGGGCGCTTCTGTGACGGCCGCCGCCGCAGGTGCCGCGGCCTCCGGGGCGGCGGGCGCTGGGGTCTGTTCTGGGTGTGGCACGGAGTCGGTCATGGGCGTAGCGAGTGGAGGGCAACAAAACCCTCAATCATGCCAGCCTTGAAAGTTACCCTGTTGCAAAGTGAGTTTAAGGTGCCAGCGTCAGAAGCTGCTGTCAGGCTGCCAGCGCCTCGTCAAGCACCTGCACCCAATGGCGCACGGGGGTTTCGGTGCCGCTTTGCAGGTGCGTGATGCAGCCGATGTTGGCCGAGGTGATGACCACCGGCTGTAGCGCGCCCAGGTGCCCGAGCTTGCGTTCGAGCAGCTGGCCCGACAGCGCCGCCTGCAGCACTGAGTAGGTGCCGGCCGAGCCGCAGCACAGGTGCGATTCGTTTATGGTCAGGCGCACATCGAAGCCGAGCGCGCGCAGGTGCTGCTCTACGCCGCCGCGCAGTTGCTGGCCGTGCTGCAGCGTGCAGGGCGGGTGGAAGGCCACAACGCCCTGGGGCACGGCGCGCAGCTTGCCCTGGATCTGCGCAACGATGTCGGGCAGCAGTTCGGACAGGTCGCGCGTGAGCGCGCTGATGCGCGCGGCCTTGTCGGCGTACTGTGCGTCGTGCTGCAGCAGGTGGCCGTATTCCTTGACGGTGACGCCGCATCCCGAGGCGTTCATGACGATGGCTTCGACCTCGCCCTTCTCCACCCAGGGCCACCAGGCGTCGATGTTGGCGCGCATCTGCGCCAGGCCGCCGTCCTGGTCGTTGAGGTGGAACTTGACCGCGCCGCAGCAGCCGGCCTCGCGCGCGACCACGGTCTGTATGCCTGCGGCGTCGAGCACGCGCACGGTGGCGGTGTTGATGCCCGGCATCATGGCGGGTTGCACGCAGCCTTCGAGCATCAGCACCTTGCGCACATGCTGGCGCGTGGGCAGGGCACCTGCGTCCTCGCGCGCGGGCACCTTGGCGCGCAGGGCCTTGGGCATGAGGCCGCGCACGGCCTGGCCCATCTTCATGGCAGGGCCGAACAACGGCGAGGGCAGGCCCTCTTTGAGCGCCCAGCGCACGGTGCGCTCGACCAGCGGTCGCGGCACTTTTTCGTCGACGATCTTGCGGCCGATGTCCACCAGGTGGCCGTACTGCACGCCGCTGGGGCAAGTGGTTTCGCAGTTGCGGCAGGTCAGGCACCGGTCCAGGTGCAGCTGCGTGCTGCGCGTAGGCTGCGCCCCTTCGAGGACCTGCTTGATGAGGTAGATGCGCCCGCGCGGGCTGTCGAGCTCGTCGCCCAGTAGCTGGTAGGTGGGGCAGGTGGCGGTGCAGAAGCCGCAGTGCACGCACTTGCGCAGAATGGCTTCGGCCTCGATGCCTTCGGGGGTGCCTTGAAATTCGGGGGCCAGTTGGGTTTGCATGGGACGTCCGGTAAGAAGCGGCGAACAATCAGGGGGGCGATGGCCGCGCGGGCGGCGGGGAAGTGTCGGCAGTGGCCTCTGCGGAGCGGCGGCCGGGCGCACGCAGCCGGGCGCGGTCGATCCACAGCGGCGGCAGTGCCAGCGCGAACAGCACCAGCGCCAGCGGCACCACGAACACGAACCCCACGTACTTGAACCCGGCCGCACCGGCAATGCCGCCCACCAGGAACATGCCCAACAGCCCGGCAAACAGGCGCAGGCGCTGCTGGTTGGCGCGCACCTGCTGGCCGGGATGGCGGCCGCTGCGGTTCCAGTAAAGCAGCTTGCCCAGCTCGATGCCCAGGTCGGTGACCACGCCGGTCATGTGTGTGGTACGGATCTGCGACGAGGACATTTTGGTAACCGTGGCGTTCTGCAGCCCCATGATGAAGGACAGCAGCAGAACCGTGACCGGCACGGCAAACGGCGTGCGCCAGTTCAGCGTGACCGCGCCCACCAGCCCGAACACCAGCATGAGCAACGCCACGATCAGCAGTGGCAGTGCGTAGGTGCTGTGCAGCCTGCGCTGCAGCGCCCAGTTCACCAGAATGGCCGTGAGCGCCGCCCCGCTGATGAAAGCCAGCAGCGCGCCCACGGCGCTGAGCACCAGCACCATGTTGCCCAGAATGAGGTTGTCTGCCAGCATGGAGACAAAACCCGTCATGTGCGAGGTGTAGAGCTTGACCACCAGAAAGCCGCCCGCATTCACCGCACCCGCGTTGAAAGCCAGCAACAGCCCCAGGCGCCGGTTGCTGTCCACCGTGCGGTGCTGGCCAGTCAGATGGCGGAAACGGCGCATCTCAGAAATCCATGGTCCAGCGTGCCACCCGAAGCCTGCAAAACGGGCGTGACCCAGGCCTGCGCCTCCCACCGAAGGGCCGCAGCGCTGCGCGGGGGGAAATCGGCAAAGCCGTTCAGCGGGTTGTCGTTCATACCTTGCGGTCGGGATGGAAGATACCGGCCGGGTCGAAACTCTGGCGCAGCCGGGTGTGGATGGCTTGCAGTCCGACGGGTAAAGGGTCAAAAAGGGCCGCGGTGCTTTCTGCGTCTGCGCAGTGCGCTCTGAAAAGCGAAGCGCTTCCGCCCACCTGACAGGCCAGGTCGCGCAGCGCCTGCGCATGGCCGGGCGCGGCCTGCACCCAGCGCAGCGCACCATGCCATTCCACCAGCGGCTGGGCCACGCCCGCCGGCAGCGCCAGCACGGGCGCCGTAGCGGGCACCGACAGGCGCCACAGGTCCAGGCCGGTGTGCGCCCCGGTGGCGGTGAACCAGGGCAGCCGCTGGTCGCGGCAGGCGTCCCAGTCGGCGGCGGCGTTGTCCTGGCGCTCGCCCCCCATGCTGCGGCAAGCGGCATCGACGGCCGCCACGGCACCGCGCAGGCGCACGTACAGTGTGCCTACACCGGCGTCATGCACCCAGCAGCTTGCGTTCAGCGGCAGCGGCTTGCCGCCCCAGGCGTGGAGCCTGCGCAGGGCCTCGGCCTGGTCGCATTCAAACCGCAGCGTGGCCTCGGCCGGAGCCACGGGCAGCACCTTGAGGCTGACCTCGGTGACCACGCCAAGCTGCCCTCGAGCGCCCACCATGAGGCGCGAAACGTCGTACCCGGCAACGTTTTTCATGACCTGGCCACCGAACGCCAGGTGTTCGGCCCGGCCGTTGAGCAGCTTGAGGCCCAGCACGTAGTCGCGCACCGCACCCACACTGGCGCGGGCCGGGCCGGAGAGGCCCGCAGCCACCATGCCGCCCACGGTGCCACCCGCGCCAAAACGCGGTGGCTCGAAGGGCAGGCACTGCTGGTTTTCAGCCAGCAGGGCTTCCAGCGTGGCCAGGGGCGTGCCCGCGCGCACAGTGACCACCAGCTCGCTGGGTTCGTAGCTCACAATGCCGTGGTAGGGCCGCGTGTCCAGCAGTTCCCCTGGCCGTGCGAGGCCGTCAAAGTCTTTGCTGCCGCCGCCGCGGATGCGCAACGGTGCCGGGCGCGCAGCAGCAGCGCGCACCTGTTCGGTCATGTGGTGAAGGGCGCTTTCCATAGTTTTGCATGGTAAGCGTTGGGGCCGGAATGCGCACGGCGCGGCGCGGCGCGGCGGCATGAATTTTCTGCACGGAGGCCGTGAGGATTTTCGCCACCGGATGTGTACAGCGCGGCCACAGCGCGGACATTGCTATAACATTTGTAGCTAAACGCGCTTTATTGACAGGCGGCAGGCCGATTTTCCATAAAAAAAACCCGCCAGATGGGCGGGCAGGAAACTCCTGGGAGACTCGCTGTTTTTTAAAGCTGCGCGCCCTGCCGTGGCACCACCAGACACCGCAGCAGGGCAGGACGGACTTTCAGCGGGTGTAGGCGGTTTCGCCGTGCGAGGTGATGTCCAGGCCTTCGCGCTCGGCTTCTTCGCTCACACGCAGGCCCACCAGCACATCGGCCACCTTGTAGGCGATCAGCGCCACCACGCCAGACCACACCAGGGTGATGAGCACGCTCTTGGTCTGGATCCACACCTGGGTGCCGATGGCAAAGGTGTCAGGGGTCAGGCCGCCCGTGCCGCCGAGGCTTTGCGAGGCGAACACGCCCGTGAGGATGGCACCGACGATGCCGCCCACGCCGTGCACACCAAACACGTCGAACGCGTCGTCTGCGCCCAGCATGCGCTTGAGCCCACCCACACCCCACAGGCAGACGACACCGGCGATCAGGCCCATGACGATGGAACCCATGGGGCCCACAAAGCCTGCCGCCGGGGTCACGGCCACCAGCCCGGCCACAGCACCCGAGGCGGCGCCCAGCATCGAGGCCTTGCCCTTGTGCAGCGATTCACCCGCCAGCCACGACAGCGTGGCCGCGCCCGTGGCGAGCACGGTGTTCATGAACGCCAGACCGGCCACGCCGTTGGCGGCACCGGCCGAACCGGCGTTGAAGCCGAACCAGCCCACCCACAGCAGCGAGGCACCCACCATGGTCAGCGTCAGGCTGTGCGGGGTCAGCGCCTCCTTGCCAAAGCCGATGCGCTTGCCCACCAGGTAGGCGCCCACCAGCGCGGCGATACCGGCGTTGATGTGCACGACGGTGCCGCCCGCAAAGTCGAGCGCGCCGTCCTTGGCCAGCAGGCCGCCGCCCCACACCATGTGTGCCATGGGGATGTAGCTGAAGGTGAACCACAGCACCGCGAAGATCAGCACGGCAGAGAACTTGATGCGCTCGGCAAACGAACCCACGATCAGGGCCACGGTGATGGCGGCAAAGGTGGACTGGAACGCCACGAACACGTATTCAGGGATCGTTGGCAGCAGGCCCGAGAGGGTGTCGGGCGCAATGCCCTTGAGGAACAGCTTGTCCATGCCGCCAAAGAACTGGCCCTCGCCGGTAAAGGCAAAGCTGTAGCCATACAGGGCCCACAGCACACTGACCAGCGCAAAGATCACGAACACCTGCACCAGCACGGACAGCATGTTCTTGGAGCGCGCCAGGCCGCCATAGAACAGGGCCAGGCCCGGAATGGTCATCAGGATGACCAGCAGCGTGGACGTCAGCATCCAGGCGGTGTCGCCCGAGTCGAGCTTGGGCGCGGGGGCCGCAGCAGGGGCGGCTTCGGCGGCAGCTTCAGCCACCGCAGGAGCGGCGGGTGTTGCAGGGGCAGCAGCGGCAGGTTCGGCCGGAGCCGCCACAGCGGCGGCGGGCTCGGAGGCCGCAGGCGCCTGGGCCCAGGCCAGCGGCCCGGTGGCCAGCAGGCCCAGCCCCAGCAGCAGGGAGGCAAGCAGTTTCTTCATGGCAATTCCTCGCGTTCTTTGGAATGGGGGCGGCGGGTCAGAGGGCTTCCTGGCCGGTTTCACCGGTCCGGATGCGCACCACCTGTTCAAGCGGCGAGACGAAGATTTTTCCGTCGCCGATCTTGCCGGTGCGCGCGGCCCCTTCGATGGCCTCGATCACGCGATCCACCAGGTCGTCGGCAATGGCCGCCTCGATCTTGACCTTGGGCAGAAAGTCGACCACATACTCGGCGCCGCGGTAGAGCTCGGTGTGGCCCTTCTGGCGGCCGAAGCCCTTGACCTCGGTCACCGTGATGCCTTGCACCCCGATGTCGGAGAGCGCTTCGCGCACTTCGTCGAGCTTGAACGGCTTGATGATGGCAGTCACCATTTTCATTTTCAGGTCCTCCTTACAGGGTTTTGGTCAGGGTGACGATCAGGCGCGACTTGTTCACGTGCCCGAAATACGCCTTCTTGCTGGCACCCACCACGGCGGCGCCCAGCGAGAGGCCACCGCCGAAGTCGTAGGCGCCGCCCAGGCTGTAGTCGGTGTAGTTGGGCACGCCCGTGTCCTTGATGTCGCCAGCAAAGCGGGTCAGGCCCAGCGAGGCCTTGAGCGTGGTCTTGGGGAACACTTCCTGGGCAAAGCTCAGCGCGAAGTAGCCGGTGTTGGTGCCCTTGCGGCCCGAACCTGCCTTGGCACCGGCAAGGCCGAAGTAGTCTTCCGAAATGGTGTGCGAATACTTGGCCGTGACCGGGCCCCAGGTGGCCGCGGCGTACAGCTCGGTGGTGTTGCCTGTGCTGTTGCCGGGGTATACATAGGCCAGCGCGCCCAGGTCCCAGTCCAGCCCGGCGCCCTTGAATTTGTAGCCGCCGTACAGGTCCATCTCGATGGAGTTGCCGCTGAGCCAGTCCACGCTGGAGTTCCAGTTGCCCACGTACCAGCCGGACTCGCCGAACGCGTAGTCAAAACCGCCCTGCACCGCAGGCTTGACGGCCTTGGACTTGCTGGCGTCCTGGTCCTGGCCACGGTACTTGTAGTTGGTGGTCAGGCTGAGGTTGCCCGTCAGCTGCGCGCTGGCCACCAGGGGGAAAGCTGCCACCAGGGCGACGCCCAGGGCCTTGAGAGATGCGTGGTTCATGCTAGCGACTCCATTCGGAAACATTGAGGGATGGGCTCTTTAAGCACGGACCGTGCCAGCGCCTTTCCTGCGCGATCACAAGCATTCCGGTCCCGATCCCCGCTACAGTGCGCAGACCCGCAAGGGCACCGCGCACTTTGCTGGTGCATTGCACGCCGCCGCGACGGTCCCAGGCCGCGCCACGCACTCGATTGGGGAGGAAACCATCCATGGGTCTTGCTTTGGTGCAAAGCCGTGCCCTGCTGGGGCTGGCGGCGGCGCCGGTCACCGTTGAAGTGCACCTGGCAAACGGCCTGCCCAGCTTCACGCTGGTCGGACTGGCCGACGTGGAGGTCAAGGAGGCCCGCGAACGCGTGCGCTCGGCGCTGCAGAACGCGGGGCTCGAATTCCCGAGCAACAAGCGCATCACCGTGAACCTCGCCCCGGCCGACCTGCCCAAGGACTCGGGCCGCTTCGACCTGCCGATCGCGCTGGGCATCCTGGCGGCCAGCGGCCAGATCGACGCCTCCCGCCTGGCCGGGTACGAGTTTGCGGGGGAGCTCTCGCTCTCGGGCGAACTGCGGCCGGTGCGTGGCGCCCTGGCCACCAGCCTGGCGCTGCGCGCGCAGCAGGAGCAGGTGCAGTTGGTGCTGCCCCCGGGCAGTGCCGAAGAGGCCGCGCTGGTTCCGGGCGCCCAGGTCTGGCGCGCACGCCACCTGCTGGACGTGGTGGGCCGGTTTCTCCCACCGGGCAGCGCCGAGCCACCCGGCGGCGACGGTGACAGCGACAACGGCTGGGTGCGCCTGCAGGCGCAACCGCTGCAGGCGGGCCGCAGCCTTGCCGATTTGGCCGACGTCAAAGGCCAGGCGGCCGCCAAGCGGGCGCTGGAGATTGCGGCCGCAGGTGGCCACAGCCTGCTGCTCACGGGGCCGCCGGGTTCAGGCAAGTCGATGCTGGCGCAGCGTTTTGCCGGGGTGCTGCCCGACATGTCGGTGGAAGAAGCCCTGGAGAGTGCCGCGGTGGCCAGCCTGGCGGGGCGTTTTGCGCTCGAGCACTGGGCGCTTCGGCCCACGTGCAGCCCGCACCACACGGCCAGCGCGGTGGCCCTGGTCGGTGGCGGCTCGCCCCCGCGCCCGGGCGAAATTTCACTGGCCCACCACGGCGTGCTGTTTCTCGACGAACTGCCCGAATTCCCCCGCGCGGCGCTGGAAGCGCTGCGCGAGCCGCTGGAGACGGGCCACATCACCATTGCGCGCGCGGCGCAGCGGGCCGAGTTTCCGGCGCAGTTCCAGCTCATTGCCGCCATGAACCCCTGCCCCTGCGGCCACCGGGGCGACCCGCTGCGCGCCTGCCGCTGCACGCCCGACCAGGTGGCCCGCTACCAGGCCCGGCTCAGCGGCCCCTTGCTCGACCGCATCGACCTGCACGTGGAGGTGCCCGCCCTGCCCCCGCAAGAGCTGCTGAACGCGCCCCCGGGCGAACCCTCGGCCGCAGTGCGCGCACGCGTCACACAGGCCCGCCAGCGCGCCATGCAGCGGCAGGGCCTGCCCAACCGGGCGCTGCAGGGACAGCAGATCGACACCCAGGTGCTGCTGGATCCGGCGGCAGCCAAGTTCCTGCAAACCGCGGCCGCCCGGCTGGGCTGGTCGGCACGCGCCACGCACCGAGCCTTGAAGGTGGCGCGCACCATTGCGGACCTGGCAGGCGCCACCCACACCCAGGTCGGCCATGTCGCCGAGGCCATGCAATACCGGCAGGCACCGCCCGGCCGGTGAGTGCCTTGCCACAAGCCCAAGGTCCGGCCCACCCCGCTGGTGAAAACGCCATGCGCCTGCCAGCGTGGCGGCAGACGCCCCTGCCCACAGCCTTTGCCTATCGAAAAACAGGTAAAAATAGGCCTAACCGCTTAACTGTATTCATTAGATGCTATATTTTTAGTAGCGCAATGGGCCTGCCATGCGCGCGCCCGGACGGACGCCGCCGCCCGCAGGAGCCCCACCGGCGGGCCGTCTTTCACTTTGCAGGACAATACGGGGATTACCCGCAGCCCCACTGCCCCCGCCGCGGGGCCAGGGCTTCCTTGCTGCGGGCACCGGTTTTACAACATCCTGCCAACACACCATGAGCGC
>Ga0138256_10002427_pt1 | contig 19952 bp, 23 predicted proteins | sample KNB2016incub_MG_FD_105486 | JGI IMG/M metagenome (GOLD analysis project Ga0138256, IMG submission 105486) | Active sludge microbial communities from wastewater in Klosterneuburg, Austria - KNB2014incub_MG | ecosystem: Engineered > WWTP > Activated sludge > Unclassified | place: Austria... | reverse complement strand
GTTTTATCGTTGTTCTCGTCAGCGGAGTCGGACGGGGCGGCGGATGATGTCGGCTTTGCGGTTGGCGTTGTCGCAGCTTTCGTGGCGGGGGCAGCGGCGACGGCAGCAGCTTGCGCGGGCACGACAGCGGTGGTCGCGCCAGCTTGCGGGGCGGGCGTGGCGTTGGCGGTCTGCGCAGGGGCGCTGTCGGTTGTATCGTTGTTCTCGTCAGCGGAGTCGGACGGGGCGGCGGATGATGTCGGCTTTGCTGTTGGCGTTGTCGCAGCTTTCGCGGCGGGGGCGGCAGGAGCTTGCGCAGGCACGGCAGCGGCGGCCTGCGCGGCAGCGGCCGCGGCTGCGCTTGCGCCCGGTTGCGGGACAGGCGGAGCGGATGAGTCGATGCTGGGGGCTTCAGCCGCTCCATCTACCGTGGCGTCTGGCGCGGGCTGGACCTGGCTCATACCAGCAAGGATGGCTTCGGGTGAATTGGCGGCAGTGATCACAGGCGTTGCGGGCGGCGGGTCAGGTTGAACGATGACGGGCGCAGTCGCTGTCGCCGTCTCTGTCGCGACGTCGTCTTCCGAGTCAGGCGCCCTAGAAGTTGCGGTCTCGGTCTCCAGCAGGTCGGCGAAGCTGGGGCCGTCGTCTTTCGGCGACGTGGCCTTCGGCGCAGCTGGCTCGGGCCGGGCGACGGGCTTGGTCGGGAGAAGGTCAACTGCTGAGGTCACGCTGTTCCACGCTTCATCGGCTTCGGCCCATTACGAGCGCGAAGCGTGAGAAGAGTGTGCAACCCGCGGGCCAGTAATCTTTAGGATAAAAAGCTCCTGCAAATACGCATTCCACTGGTTAACGCGACCGCTTTTTGCTGCGCTGATGCGGCAAGAGTCGCTCTACAGGCCTGCAGAACTTGCCGGGCGCCGGGCAGGAGCGGCGCTGGCGCTTGGGTGGTTGTCCCGCGAGCTTCGGCTGGCCCGCAACTTGCTTGGTTAACGGCAACGTTGCGGCCAGTGCGCTGGGACGTTCGGGGCAGAAGCTCCCGTCTCGCGATTTCAGCGAACGTATTCAGGAAGATAGAACGATACCGGTGAAGGCTGGTCGCGCGGAGCGGCCCGGCAGATCGCGCCTACCCGGCAATCGGGGTGGGCAAGAAATGCACGGTCACCTGATGGAGATGCGATCGTGTCGATCAGCAGCATGATGTCGATCGGTCTTTCCGCCCTCGCTGCGAACCAGCAGGCGCTGAAGGCCACGTCGACCAACGTCGCAAACGTCAACACGGTGGGCTATTCGCGCCTGGACGTGCAATTCATCTCGCGCGAGGCCTCGGGCGGCCTGTCGGGCGTCGAGATCGAAGTGAGGCGCGTCGCCAACGCCTATCTGGCTGCGGCGGAGATGCGTGGCGCGGCGGATGTGGCGTCGGCCGACATTCTCTCCCAATTCATGGACCGGGCGCAGGGTCTGCTGGGCGATCCGTCCGATGCGTCGTCCGTTTTCTCGACGCTCGACCCCGTGTTCGCCAGCTTCGGCGCGTTGGCGGTTGACCCGGCCTCTGCGTTGCGGCGGTCATCGACACTGTCGGACCTGACGACGCTGCTCGCGCAGCTCGACACGACGGCGGAAGAGATCCAGGCGCTGCGTGATGAATCGCAGTCGCGGATCATTTCCTCGCTGGAGGAAGCCAACTCACTGATGAGCGGGATCGCCCGCCTCAACATGTCGATCCAGCGCTCTTCCATCGCCGGCGTTTCGGCAAGTGAGGCGGAGACCGAGCAGCAGCGCATGATCGACCGGCTGTCGGAAATCATTGATATTCGCGCGCAGAAACGCACACTGGGCGGCGTCGAGGTGCGCACAACGGACGGCATGCTGCTGGTCGATCTCGATGCCGCGAGACTTGGTCTGGATTCGACAACGGAAGGCGAACCCCATCCGGGCGTCGTAATGATGCCGCCGCGCTCCACAACCGAAACGCCGCTGGAAACGCATATCTCGGGCGGCGAACTCAAAGGCCTGTTGCGCGCGCGGGACAAGGAGCTGGTGAACCTGCAGCTTGCCTTCGGCGAGTTCGCCGCGGGGACAGCCGAGGCGCTCAACGCCGCTCACAACGCCGCGAGCACTGTTCCAGCGCCCGCCGCCATGATTGGACGGAATACGGGGCTGCTGGAAGATGACCTGCTCAACTTCTCCGGCGTAACGCACATCGGCATTGTGGATAGCGAAGGCAATGTGGTCCGCAACTTCCGCGTCGACTTCGCTAACGGCGAAATTCTCGACGACCAGGCGAATGTGACGCCGTTCGGCGGCGCCACAATCGGCGCGCTGCGGGACGCTCTCAATCTGGCCATGGATCCCGACGCCACGATCAGTTTCGAAAACGGCGTCATGGAACTCGAGACATCCGTGGTGGACGCCGGCGTGGTCATCACCGACGATCCGACAAACCCGGCGCGTCGCGCGGGACGCGGCTTCTCGCACACATTCGGCCTCAACGATCTTGTCACGCATGGCGGTCCGCTGAGCTATGCGACCGGCCTCTCGGCGCTCGACAATCATGGGTTCATTGACGGCGACATCACGTTCGCGATGCGCGACCACGATGGAGCGATCGTCCGCACGTTCAACTTCCATGTCACGGCGGGCGCCTCGCTGGGATCGTTGCGCGACGATCTGAATACGGCGCTGCAAGGCTATGGCGCGGCGACGCTGGACGCCAATGGTCGTCTTGCATTGACGCCGACCAACAACAATATCGGCCGGATCGATGTGCTGCAGGATACGACTGTGCGGGGCGACACGTCCATGTCCGTGTCGCAGCTGTTCGGATTTGGCGAGCAGCTGTCGATCGAGCGCGCCCGCAGCAACAGCATCCGGGCCGATATCGTCGCCAACCCTAACCTTGTCGCGACCGCGCAGGCCGATCTGGCGGGCGCCGCCGCGAATACGCGCGTGCTTTCGCCGGGCGATGGGCGAGGCGCGCTGGGGCTGGAGGCGGCGGGCGCTACGCCGCGGACCTTTGCAAATGCCGGTGGGCTATCGGGACAAGTTACATCGATCTCGGATTATGCGGCGCGCCTTGCGGGCCACGCCGGTGTGCGCGCCGAGGCGCTTGAAGGCGCACGTGCTGCGGCGGACTCTGTCCGGGAGGAAGTGCGCCAGCGCCGCATGAGCGAGGAAGGCGTCAACCTCGACGAAGAACTAGTGAAGATGACCACCTATCAGCAGGCCTATGCCGCCGCTTCGCGCATGATCCAGGCGGCGAAGGACCTCTACGACATCTGCCTGAACCTTGTTTGAGGAAGATAGAAGATGGTTCGAATTTCCTCTGCGATGATCCCGTCGGCATCGCTGGCCGACATTTCCCGCGCTCAGCAGGATCTGGTTGAGGCCGCACGGCAGAGTTCGGCGCAAACGCGCGCCAGCGACCTGAAGGGTTATGGTCGCGAGGCGCAGACACTGGTGTCAGCACAGCGACTAGTCGCGCGCACGGAGGGCTTTCAGGCCACTGCGCGAGAGCTGACGACGCGCATGCAGATCCAGGATGTGACGATAGGGCGTGCGGCGGACGCAGTGAGCAAGCTCAAGGAAGATCTGTTCCAGAACGTGGGTCTCGAAAGCGGCGAGGGTGTGCGCGCGCAGCTCGAGGAAGCCTTCGCGGTAATCAAGGATGCGATGAATATCAACCTTGGCGGACGCTATCTGTTTGGCGGCGTGCTGAATGATCGGCCGCCGATAACGGCGGCCTCGCTGAGCGACCTCGCGGCGAACCCGCTGGAAGACGCAATGGAAGAAGGCGCGGAGGCGCAGGTCATGCGCATCGAAGAAGGCCGCACCGTGCAGGCTGGATTGGTGGCCGACGATGTGGTGTCGCTCGCCATGGCGTCGCTGAAGCGGCTGGCGGAACTGGATGAAGGCCCGGATGGCCCGTTTGGCGGCGACCTGACCAATTTGCAGAAACAGGCGATCCAGACCGAGCTGACCTCGCTGTCGGCTGCGTTCGACCACATCCTGTCGCGGCAATCCGAGAATGGACGGCTGGCGAAGGATGTCGACAGCGCCTCGACCCGCCTGACGTCGAGCCTCAATGCGCTGGATGAAGCGATAGGCGGGATTGTGAATGTCGATCTCGCGGAGGTGGCTGTGCGGCTGAACCAGGCGCAGTTCGCCTATGAGTCGTCAGCGAGCATCTTCAACGTGTTGCGGAACCTGTCGCTTCTAAATATTCTCAAGTAGCCGGCATTTCTGGCGCTGATCCGCGCACCCTCCCCAGCATTTCTCTATGGCGCCGCAGCAAACGCAACGCGAGCGCGTCGTGTCGCGCGTTTCGACGCTTGCTTACCGCTGGGCAAGTGGCAGGCTGGGGGAAACAACAATCTTCGAGGGAGGGCATGATGATCAGGACAGGTGTGGCGCTTGTTGCGCTGGCGGTTGCGATGGCTGGCGCCGCGGAAGCTCAGGTGGCGTGTGAGTCGCTCAAGGGATTTAGCGCGCCGGATGTGAAGGTTACGGCGGCGACGGTAGCGACCACGCCGGTGCCGCTTTGTAAGCTGGATGGCGTGATCGGCAAGGAGATCAATTTCTCGATCTGGCTGCCTGATGCGTGGAACGGCAAATTCGTGATGGGCGGACAGGGCGGCTATGCCGGCCGCGTCGACAACCAGGCGATGGGTATGAACGCGTTGCAGCAAGGCTATGCAACGGCGGGCACTGATACGGGTCACGTTGCGAAGGATGGCACGACGGACGGCTCATGGGCGATGGGAGATCTCGAGCGCATTGTGAACTTTGCACATGCCGCGATTCATCGCGTGACGGCCACGTCCAAGGCTGTCGTGCAATCGCGCTACGGTCGCGCGCCCGAGAGGAGTTATTTTGCGGGCTGCTCGAATGGGGGGCGGGAAGCGCTGATGGCGGCGCAGCGCTATCCGGATGATTTCGACGGTATCATTGCCGGCGCGCCGGCGCTCGATTTCCAGGGCATCATCGCAACGGACGCGTTCGTCACGCAGAAGATGTATCCCGATCCCAAAAATCTCGATGCACCGGTGCTGGACAAGGCGGCGCGCGACCTCGTGTCGAAGGCGGTTCTGGAGAAGTGCGACAGCCTCGATGGGCTGAAGGACAATGTGATGGGCGATCCGCGCGCCTGCAAGTTCGATGTGAAGACGATCCAGTGCAAGGGCGGCGCAAAGGCTGACTGTCTGACGGCGCCGCAGGTGGCGGCGGTGCAGGCGATCGCGCAGGGGCCGATGGTGAATGGCAAACCGTTCCATGTCGGGTTTCCCTATGGCGGCGAGTTCAGCGATGCGGGCTGGGGCTTGTGGCTGGCCGGCAAGAAGGATGGCGTGGCCGTTGGAAAACCAAGCCTGGCGCACGGTTTCTCGACCGACTTCATGCGCTATTTCGTGAAGCAGGATCCGGCGTGGAACCATTCGATGTTGAATCTCGCAACGCTGCCTGGCGAGATGAAAGCGCTTCACGCGACAATATCGCCGAACAACCCGGATCTCTCGGACTTCCGCAAGCGTGGCGGCAAGCTGCTAATGTATCATGGCTGGTCGGATTCGGCGCTCTCGCCGTTCATGAGCATCAACTATCTCGACAAGGTCTACGCCCACGACGCGGGCGCCAAGGGCGACGTGCGGCTATTCATGATGCCCGGCATGATGCACTGCTCGGGCGGGCCGGGCGCTGATCGCGTCGATTACATCGGCGCGCTGGACAAGTGGGTAAGCAGCAAGGCTGCGCCGGATGAACTGACCGCGTCGTTTAGCGCTGGCGGGGGCTCGCGCAGGCTGTGCGCCTATCCGAAGCAGGCCGTCTACAAGGGCACGGGCGATGGCAGGAGCCCCGACCAGTTCGAGTGCAAGTAGGCTGAAGAGACCTACACGCAGCAGGGAATTTGCGGTAGCGGAGGGCGATGAGTTCGCCCTCCGCATTTCCGCGCCCGCCGAACAAGCCGGATGATGAGTCCTGCTGCCATCGCGGCTGTTGTCCCTGCATTTTCGATTATTATTGGGACTCGCTGGCGCGCTGGGAGGAAGCTGTGCGGGAACTTGGCGGCGATCCGGACGCTGAACTCGCGGCGCGTGGTCTTACCCGCTAGTTGGGCATTCCCTCGCGTTCAGGGAACGCGGGACCACCCAGTTCATTCTGTTGGTGGGCGGGACGATGCGGAGTTAGTCGCTATGCTGAAAAGTTTCCTCATGTTGGCTTCAGGCGCCATGGTGCTGTCAGTCGCGGGTTGCGCTGAACCGGCGCATCAGCCGGTTTCCTCGGCCATGGGGCCCGCGCCGACACTCGAACCGCCAAAGACGTCCTTGTTGCCGACCGTAAAGATTGCTGAAGCGGTCCACTGGTCGGACGGCAAGACGCCCACGGCTGCGCAGGGGCTTGCGGTAAAGGCGTTCGCGACGGGCCTTGATCACCCGCGCTGGATCCACGTGATGCCGAATGGCGACGTGCTGGTTGCTGAAACGAATGCGCCGCCGAAGCCAGACGATGGCAAGGGCATTCGCGGTTATTTCCAGAGCGAGGCTATGAAGAAGGCCGGGGCCGTCACGCCGACGGCCAATCGCATCACGCTGCTGCGTGACCTCGATGGTGATGGCGTGGCGGAGACGCGATCGGAATTCCTGACCGGGCTCAACTCGCCGTTCGGCATGGCGTTGGCCGGCGGGCGTCTCTACATCGCCAACACGGACGCTATCGTGAGCGTGCCGTATACCGATGGCGCCACCAAGATAAGCGCGGCGACCGAGAGGCTGACCGACCTTCCCGCGGGTACGATCAACCATCACTGGACCAAGAGCCTGATCGCGTCGAAGGACGGCTCAAAGCTTTATGCGACAGTGGGGTCTAATTCCAACATCGCCGAGAATGGGATGGACAAGGAAGACGGCCGCGCCGCGATCTGGGAGATCGATCGAGCGACCGGGCAGAAGCGCATCTTTGCGAGCGGCCTGCGCAACCCTAATGGCATGGGCTGGGAGCCGCAGAGCGGCGCGCTGTGGGTAGCGGTGAATGAGCGCGACGAACTCGGCGCTAACTTGGTGCCCGACTACATGACCTCGGTGAAGGATAGCGCCTTCTATGGCTGGCCGTGGAGCTATTTCGGCCAGACAGTGGATGAGCGGGTGAAGCCCGCGAACCCTGAGATGGTGGCGAAGGCGATCGCGCCGGATTATGCGTTGGGCGCGCACACGGCGTCGCTGGGGCTTGCCTTCAGCGAAGGCGCAAAGCTCGGCTCTGAATATTCCAGCGGCGCGTTCGTGGGCCAGCATGGTTCATGGAATCGCGATCCGTTCAGCGGCTACAAGGTGATCTACGTGCCGTTCTCCGGCGGCAAGCCTGCGGGGCAGGCGGTCGACGTGCTGACCGGCTTCATCGATGCCGAGAAGGAACTGGCTTATGGCCGCCCGGTTGGCGTCGCCATCGGCAAGGATGGTTCGCTGCTCGTGGCCGACGATGTCGGCAATGCAATCTGGCGCGTAGCGTCGGCAAGCGAGACGCCGACCGACCTGGCGGTGCGATAATCAGGCCGTCGCCGTTTCAAAGATACGAAAGCTGTGCGTCTGGCACGAGGGGCATCTGACCCACGCGCTCTTCCGGCCAGCCGCATTGTAATGGATGCCGCCGATGTCCGATATGGAATGGGCGGCCGCGCAGTTGGGGCAGACGCCTATCCATTTCCGCGAGGCGGCCTCCATCTTCTTCTTTATGACATCGGACATTAAGCCGAGGATGAGGCCTCGTAGGCTCATGCTTCTATTCCCGGATAATGTTCCATCGCCGCCTCGATGCGATCAAGTGCGGCTGCCACGCGCTCGCGGTGGCGGGGTTCGGCGCGTTTAAGATAGACCGGCTGGGTGACGGCGAGGTGGCGGACGATCGTGCATGCGGTAAGGATCAGGGGCGGAATTTCGCGCAGGTCGACCGTCCAGCCATCCTCGCTGAAATGCAAGAAGGTGTTGCGGAGTTGGACGAGGTCGTCGAAGGCTTCGCTGATCTGCCTGTTGAGCGGAAGCTGATAGGGCGGGCGCAGAAAGAAAGAGTCCCCGGTGCGGCGGAGGAGCTCGACCGGCGAGACGATCCGCGGTTCGCGCACGGCTAGCGGGACGGGCCCGTTGCGGCCCTGTTTGGTCCAGCGCGTGACCGCGCGGGCGTCAGTACGGGTCATGCCCTTTGTGCCGAATTCGTCGCCGGTATCCAGCGCGCAGAGACAGGCGTTCTGCGCGGCCAGCGTCATCGAAATGATCAGCCAGCGCCAGGCGCCGTGATCGTCAGCGGCCGTGTCGGCCTGCACGGCCGCGAATTCGACGCTGGCCAGAAGCTCTCGCGGCTGGCTGGTTTGGAAGTGATAGGGCGAGGGTGGATCGGGTGGTGGCTGCGACATTTACAAAGGCTAGCGCGAGGCATGGCCGTTGCGAAGCCTTGAGCATATCGCGCAGGGCGTTAGACCTGCCGGATGATCCGGAGCGCTCCTTCCCTGTGTGCCGTGATGGCCGCGAGCCCGGCGATGGCGCAGACGACCGTGACGCTGATGCACGATAATGATGAGTGGGCGCATACCGAACGGGAGTATGCCTCGGGATCGCGCCTTAGCGTTGCGAGCGCGCAGTGGGGGAAGTCGGTCCCCGCGCAGACGATGGCAAGCTGGTTGCCGGGCGGAGAGAGCAGGGACGTTATCAGCGCGGGGTTTGGCGCCGGCCACTATTTCTTTGTGCCGCGCGATATCGATGCAGTTGCGCCGATCTCGGATCAGCGGGCGTATGCGGGATGGCTGCATGGTTCGGCCCTGCTGGTGCGGGAGAATGCTGCACGACAGGATGTTTGGAAAGTGGATGCGGGCGTTGTCGGCCCTTCCGCGCTGGCCGAGCCGCTGGAGGAATTCTTCCATGGCATTTTCAACGGGCGCGACATGCGCGGCTGGGACAATCAGATCACGGACAGGCTCGCAGCGAATGCGAGCTGGGAGCGACGCTGGCGGAATCTGTTTCTTGTTGGCGGCGGGTTGGCGATCGACGTGTCGCCAGCCATGGGCGTTGAAGCGGGAAGCATAAGTGTCGCCGCGACTGGCGGACTGATGGTGCGGATCGGCGCTGATCTTGATGCTGATTTCGGCGCACCGCGTGCTGGCGCGCCCGGCGGGTCGTTGTCGCGCAACCCGCAGGCGGGATGGTCTGGCTATGCATTCGCGTCGGCCAATGGGCGCTATCAGGCCTACGACATTTTTCTCGATGAGGTCGGCGGCGAGGATGGCGATCCGGTTCGGGCAGGCTCTGCCATTTCGCGGAGCAAGACACGAACCGAAAGCAGCTTTGGCGTGGTGATCGCCAATGGCGGGGCGCGGCTGACCCTGGCCTTGACGGAAGAGTCCAAGCGCTATGACCAGCAAGCCGGGCGACAGAAATACGGGGAAGTCACGCTAGGGTGGGCGTTCTAGGGCCTACCTTTCGCCACGACTTTCCTGTAAGAGCCGCCGCAACAGCAACCTGCTTCGGGCCTTGAACCCGTGGGAGACGCGCAATGACCACCCTTATAGGGCCCCGCGGCGGGCCTGTTACGTCTGTCGAAATCGATCTGCCGATCGCGGACGGGCTTTGTGATTTCTCGAAGCTGAAAGACGTCGACCTGTCGGGGGCGGACCTCGACCTGGGGTTCGAAAAGCCGCGTTCGGAAACGCGCGTGGTCGCGGCCATGTCGGGCGGCGTGGATTCGTCCGTCGTTGCGGCGCTATTGAAATATGCGGGCTATGACGTCATTGGCGTGACCTTGCAGCTCTATGACCATGGCGCCGCCCTGAAGAAGCAGGGCGCGTGTTGCGCGGGCCAGGACATTCATGACGCGCGGCGCGTGGCTGAAGCGCTCGGCATTGCGCATTATGTGCTCGATTATGAGAACCGCTTCCGCCAACAGGTAATGGAAGACTTCGCAGACTCGTATCTGAAAGGCTCGACGCCGATCCCGTGCGTGCGTTGCAACCAGACGGTGAAGTTCAAGGACCTGCTGGCGACGGCGCGCGATCTTGGCGCCGACTGCATGGCGACCGGGCACTATATCCGCCGCACGGTTGAAGGCGGTGTCGCGAAGCTTGCGCGAGCGGCTGATCCGGATCGCGATCAAAGCTATTTTTTGTTTGCTACGACGCGCGAACAACTCGACTTCCTGCGCTTTCCGCTGGGCGGGATGAAGAAGCCGGACGTGCGGCGCGCGGCGTCGGCGCTGGGACTGCAAGTTGCGGCCAAGCCGGACAGTCAGGACATCTGCTTCGTGCCGGCGGGCAGGTATTCCGATATTGTGGAGAAGCTGCGTCCGGGCGCAGCGGAGGCGGGTGACATCGTGCACATGGATGGCCGCGTGGTGGGCCGCCATGAAGGCGTTATCCGCTACACGATCGGACAACGTCGCGGTCTTGGCGTCGCGACGGGCGAACCACTGTTTGTCACGAAGCTGGATGCGCCGAACAAGCGCGTGATCGTCGGGCCGCGTGAGGCGCTGCTGACATCGGCGCTGGCGATCGGCGAAAGTAACTGGCTCGGCGAAGGTTCGCTGGCGGATGCGTGTGCGGCGGGCGCGCTGGCTCTGGCGCGTGTGCGTTCGACGCGGGCGCCTGTGCCGGGACGGATGACGCTGGTCGATGGCGTACCGGGCTTTGTGTTCGACACGCCGGAAGAAGGCGTGGCGCCGGGACAGGCGTGCGTGCTTTATGCAGCGCCCGATGGCGCGAGCGTGCTCGGCGGCGGGTTCATCACCAGCACGGTGCATGCGGCCGGCCAGGCTGGCCTTTCCTGAGGAGGTGCTGTGATCGCCCGCGTAGCAGGGTAAGATCATGGCCATTCACACCGTTACGCCGATCCTCAACGTCTCCAGCGTCACGGAAAGCCACCATGGTTCCGTCTCTCAGGCCAGCGCAACGCCATTGTGTCGCCAGCGACGGACGGCGTGAGGCCGACCTTCTGCAGTGTCTGCACGGAGAAGGCGGATATATTTCTATGCCTCGGCGCGCAGGGATCGCGTGGAGCGACTATGCGGAAATTCCCAGGCAACGATGAAACCGACGGCGTCTGGATGAGCTGGTGGGCCGAAAGGCCGGCCAAACTAAACGCCACGCACGAGGTGGCGCTCTGGCACGGCATGACTGTCACCTATCCGTCGACGAACGAGCCCTGGGGCTTGTGCGAATCCACCTGCGTCATCCTGACGGCCACAACTTCCGCCTCAGCGCCGGGCCGGAGGGCGACGGCAGTTGATGCATATTCTCAGTCGCCGGTAAACGTCGGCGTCCGGCCCTCAAGAAACGAGGCGACGCCCTCCGTGTAGTCGTCGCTCTGCTGCATCAGTGCAAAGGCCTCGAGATCGCGGTGCGCGGTCGCCTGCGACAGCGCAAACGCGGCAACGTTGACATCACGCTTCACCATCTTCAGCGCGGTTGGCGGAAGCTGCGCGGCCATGCGTGCAAACTCCATCGCACGGTCGAATGCGTTCCCCTCGTCCGCCACGGCGTCGGCAAGACCCCAGCCGAGCGCGGTTTGCGCATCCACTTTCTCGCACAGCGCCGCCAGCCGTTTCGCGCGGGCCGGCCCCACAAGCGCCGTCATGCGCGGGATCGAACCCCAGCTCATATTCATGCCGCGCGCAACCTCGGGCACATAGACTGTCGCCGACTTCGCCATGACCCTAAGGTCGCAGGCGACCGCGAGTGCCGCGCCGCCGCCGACGCACCAGCCCTCGATCGCAATGATCGTGATAGCGTCAACCTTTTCCCACGCCTCGCACATGTCTGGTCCCGCGCGCAGCGACAAACGGCGCTCCGCAAGCCCCTGGGCCTTCTGGTCGGCGCGCGCGGGATCCTTCAGGTCGGCGCCTAGGGTGAAATTCCGGCCGTTGCCGGTGAGGACGATGGCCGAGACAGCAGAATTGGCGTGGAATGCCCGCGCCGCCTCCGTTAGCTGCCGGATGGCCTCTACTGATAGTGCGTTGGCCTTGTCGCCCCTGTCGAAGCGGACGACGGCTATGCGACCGTCGATCTTGGTCGTGATGAAGTTAGTGGCCACGCGGGGCTTCCTTTTCGACAAGTATGTCGGCCACGCCCGGGTGTGTCTACGAGTGTGAAACTGGTCTGTGAGGCTCCATGCATTCGCCCCGCTGGGGTTTGGCATTGCGTGACGCTCGCCCCTATCGTCCTCTTAGCCAGTGTAGCAAGGAGGAGCGCCATGGCTGTCATGAAGTCAGAGCAAATTCTGACAGAGTCGTCGAAGTCGTTCGAGGACGCGATCCAGAGCGCGGTGACGCGTTTCTCCAAAACCGTGAGGGGCCTGCGCTCGGCCAACGTCAACAATATGTCGACGGTGATCGAGAACGGAAAGATCGTGTCATATCGCGTGAACCTGCAGATCACCTTCGAGGTTGAGGATGCAGGCGGCGCTGCGAAGGACAAAAAGAAAAAGAAGCGCTAAGGCGTCCGGGCGGCGAACGTCACAGCTCGCTGCAATCGCCCCGGTTGGCGGGGCGGATGCCTCGCAGGCGGGGATTGCCGCGCCCGAGGCGCCTGTTTCTGAAACCACGACCTTCGGTCCCGCGCCCGGGGATGGGGTCGAGCCTTGCGTTCCGGCCCAGCCGCCCAAGGGCGAAACGGCTCCTGAAAAGTTCTAGCGCCTGTGCCGACTTGCGGTCAGGACCCTTCGCGCTTGAGACGGGATCAGCTACAGTCCCTCGTGTTCCTCCGGCTCTTCATCGTCGATTTGATCGGCGGGATCATCATCGTCGCTGCGGTCTTCAGGATACATGCCCGTGGACTCAAGCACGGTCTGACTTTCCTGCGGATTGGAGAGCGATGCGATGCCATCGCGGATGTGGGACGCTATCTCTTCCATATCGCCCATGAAGTCGCCGGATCGCCGCGTGCGCAATTCCTCGAGCAGACCCATAAGTTGGCGGCGGCGCTCATTCACGCTGAGATGGGAATCGAAGGCGATGTCATCGACATCGTCAGTGGTCAGCTCTTGGGAGATGCCAGGAGTGTCATCGTCGCCGCCGATTTCCATGTCGACGGGGCGGACGTCTTCACCCTGGTGCAATCGGGGCATGATCAGGCTCCACTGTTTGCGTTGCCCGCGAGAATGCGTTCGATCTCGTGAGCTGGCATATTGGTGAGGTCTTTGGAGACCTCGGCCACGACCTTGGCTGAGACCTCCTTGTGGAAGGCCTTGCGCAGGTCGCCCATGATCATCGGCGGGGCCGCGATCACCAGTTTTGAATATTGGCCGCGATGCGCCGCGGAGTAGAGGGTGTCAGCGATTTCCTTGGCAAAGCGGTGTTTCTCCAGCTTGTGCCAATTGGTTTCCTGCATGGCGCTGCGGCGCCGGCCCACAGAGGCGAAGGCGCGGCCGGGGCGGTCTGTGCCCTGATCGCCGGTTTTGGGGTTTTCCTGTTCCAGAACATCAACGACTTCGAGGTTCGGGTAGGTGGCGTCGCCCTCATTCCTGAAGAACAGGGCTTTTTCGCCGTCGCCCACCATCACCCATGTATTGTGGTCGATTGATACGCCAGCCATGCTTTCCTCCGGATAATGGTTGATGACCCAACGAATGGGGGACTGGCTCGTTCCGCGCCTTGACGCATGACAGACGCGGGACGATTGTGCGCCGCACATTTGATAAGAAAGGTTTTTCCCATGAGCGCTTCGGATCCGGTGGTGATCGTAGGAATGGCGCGCACGCCGATGGGCGCGATGCTGGGCGAACTTGCTGGCTTCTCGGCCAATGAACTTGGCGCGCACGCCATCAAGGCGGCGATGGCGGAAGCCGGGGTTCAAGGCGAAGAGGTCGAGCTGGTTTACATGGGCAACTGCTTGCCGGCCGGACAGGGCCAGGCGCCTGCGCGCCAGGCGGGCATCAAGTCAGGCCTGCCGAAAAGCGCCGAGGCTACGACCGTCAACAAGATGTGCGGATCGGGCATGCAGGCAGCTGTGATGGGTCGTAACGCCATCCTCGCGGGTGAGGCCACCGTGGTCGTCGCCGGCGGCATGGAGAGCATGACCAACGCGCCGCACCTCGTCGACCTGCGCAAGGGCCACAAGTATGGCGCCGCTTCGCTGAAGGATCACATGGCGACGGACGGCCTCGAAGACGCTTATGGCGGCGGCGCGATGGGTAATTTCGCCGACATGATCGCCAGGGAATACCAGTTCACGCGCGAGCAACAGGACGCCTACGCGCTTGAGACGCTGACGCGCGCACAGGCTGCTACAAAGGAAGGCCGCTTCAAGCGCGAGATCTCACCGGTGACAGTCAAGGGCAAGAAGGGCGATATCACCATCGACACCGATGAGCTTCCGCGCACCGCCATGCCCGAGAAGATCCCCAGCCTGCGTCCGGCGTTCTCGAAAGACGGCACGGTCACGGCGGCTAACGCGTCTGGCATTTCGGATGGCGCGGCCGCGCTGGTGATGATGCGTGAGTCCGAAGCCAAGAAGCGCGGTCTCAAGCCGCTGGCCAAGATTGTCGCCACCGCGGCCCATAGCCATGAGCCGGCTTACTTCACGACGGCGCCTGTGCCAGCGATGAAGAAGGCGCTCGAAAAAGCTGGCTGGAAGGCTTCGGACGTCGATCTGTGGGAGATCAACGAGGCGTTCGCCGTGGTGCCGATGATTGCAATGAAGGAACTCGGCGTCAGCCATGATAAGGTCAATGTCAACGGCGGCGCCTGCGCGCTCGGCCACCCGATTGGCGCTTCGGGCGCGCGCGTGGTCGTAACGCTGATCAACGCGATGGAGCAGAAGGGCGCCAAGCGCGGCGTCGCGGCTCTCTGCATCGGCGGCGGCGAAGGCATCGCCATGGCGATCGAGCGCGTCTGACGAGCGAGTGAACGCCGAGGGTGAGCAGGTGAGGGGCTATCTGGTCGGGAATATCGTGGTCCGCGATCGTGCGGTCTTCGAAAGATACGGCCGGGAAGTCGCGTCGGTCATCAAGGCGTTTGGCGGCAGGTATCTCGTTCGCGGCGGCGCCATTGCGCCGGTGGAGGGCGACTTGCCGATCGCGCGCCTAGTCATCGTGGAATTTCCATCGATGGCTGACCTGCGACGCTTCTACGACAGCCCGGAATATGCGCCGTTGCTGCAGATGAGGATCGACAGCACGACGTCGAACATCATTTTTGTCGAAGGTTATGAAGCGCCCTGACCGGCGCATGGATTGGAGCGTGTCGGCATGGCTGGCGATGTTATGAAGGTGCCGAGCGGATCAAAGCTTGGACTCGGTTTCTCCCGCGCGGTTCGGGTGGGGGACATGGTGTTCGTGTCGGGCTGCGCGCCGATTGCGGCTGATGGGAGCGTGGCCGCGCCGGGCGATGTGAAGGCGCAGACGAAGCGCTGTCTCGACATTATCGAAGGCGCGCTTCTGAATGCGGGCGCGGATATCAAGCACGTCGTGCGCACGCGCGTGTTCCTGACCGATATGTCGCGCTGGAAGGAAGCCGGCGAGGCGCATGGCGAGGTGTTCAAGGACATCGAGCCGGCGACGTCTTTCCTGGGCGCAAGCGCGTTGATCAACCCCGGTTGGCTGGTTGAAGTAGAAGCTGACGCGGTGGTGACGCGGGGTTAGACCTTCCGCCTGCTCAATCGTGTCGATAGGCTCCCGAAAAATAGATCGGGAGTGCGCCATGCTGAGCTTCGATGTCTGTGAGTGCGGAGCGCCGCTGGAGCGAATGGAGCGCGACACGCCCGAGCCCAAGGGCGCGGAAGTCGTGCTCAAGGTGCTGGCGGCCGGCGTTTGCCATTCCGACCTGCATATCTGGGACGGCTATTACGACATTGGCGGCGGCCAGAAGCTGAAGCTGCAGGATCGCGGCGTGAAGCTGCCGCTGACCATGGGTCATGAGAATGTGGGCGAGGTCGTCGCGGTCGGGCCTGGTGCGAAGGGCGTGCAAGTGGGCGATGTGCGCCTGATCCATCCCTGGATGGGCTGCGGCGAGTGCATCGTCTGCAAGCGGGGGGAAGAGAACCTCTGCACCAAGCCGTGCAGCGTGGGCATCCATCGCGGCGGCGGGTTTGCGACGCACCTGCTGGTGCCGCATCCGCGCTATCTTTTCGACATCAGCGGCATCGCGCCGGAGAAGGCTGCCCCGCTCGCGTGTTCGGGCGTGACGGCTTACAGCGCGCTGAAGAAGGTGTCTGATACGCTGAGCCAGGCGCCGGTCGTAATGATCGGCGCGGGCGGGGTCGGCTTGATGGCGCTGGCGCTGCACAAGAAGATGGGCGGGCAGTCGGCAATCGTCGTGGACATCGATCCGGCCAAGCGCGAGGCGGCGAAGGCGGCCGGGGCGTCGCAGGTGATCGATGGCGCGGCGAAGGATGCGGCCGATCAGGTGCGCGCGGCGACGGGCGGCGGGGCGTGGGCGGTGATCGACTTCGTCGGCGCCGGAGCGACTGTGAAGCTGGGCGTTGATACGGCGATCAAGGGCGGCAAGGTTGTGGTTGTCGGCCTGTTCGGCGGCGATGTGACCATTCCGACGCCGTTTTTCCCGATGAAGGCGCTGACGGTGCAGGGCAGCTATGTCGGCAGCCTGGGTGAGATCGCTGAGCTGCTGGACATGGTGAAGCGAACGGGCGCGCCGGATGTGCCGGTCGCGACGCGGCCGCTGGAGGAAGTGAACGCGGCGCTGAATGACCTGCGCGACGGGCGCGTGATCGGCCGGGTGGTGATGACGCCGGCGGGATAACCATGGTCACGGTCTTCGAAGAGTTCCAGCTGCAGTCCCGCTTCTGCGGGGAGTTTGGCTCGCCCTTTACCGAGCAATTGCTGGCCTGTTGCGCAGATGATTTCGTGACGCGTGGGATTGTCGCGAAGCTGACGGATGGTTGGCTTGGGCATCCGCGGGCGGATGCGGTGTCACTGCGGCTGGCCGGAGCGCTGCATGCCGCTGCGTTGACCGGGCGGGATAAGCGTCTGGCTGCGGAATATCCCGACAGCCGGCCGGACTGGTCGATGGACCGTATCTGGCCGATCGCACGGGATTTCCTGGCACTGGAAGAGGCGCACGTGCGCGACTTCATGACGTCGCCACCGCAGACCAATGAGACGGCGCGGGCCACAGCGCTGGCGTGTGGGTTCCTTTGGCTGGCGGAACGGTCTCCGCAGCCCTTCCACATGCTGGAATTGGGGGCGAGTGCTGGGCTGAATCTAAATTGGGACAGGTTCGGCTACACCCACCCGCCCTGGGCGCGGTCATACGTGGCGGGGCCGTTGATCCCGACACGGGTGGAGGGGCCCGCGCCGGCATGGCGGGATCTTGCCATCGCGTCCCGCGCAGCCTGCGACCAGAATCCGCTGGATCCGGCCAATGCCTATGACCGTCTGCGGCTGCGGGCCTATGTCTGGGCCGACCAGACACAGCGGATGGAGCGACTGAATGCGGCGCTCGACCTGGCGCGCGCGACAGGCGTGAAGCCGGAAAAAGCTGATGCAGCTGAATGGGTTCTGGACAAGCTAGGCGGCGAGCTGCCCGCGGGAACCAGCGTCGTCTACCACTCTGTTTTCTACCAGTACCCGCCGGCCGCCGTGCGGCAGGCTATCCGGGAAGCTATCGAGGATGCCGGCGCGCGGACGTCAGATGGCCGGCGGCTGGCCTGGGTTCGTTTCGAGCCGGAAAGCGTGATCGGGGGCGAGCGCGGTTCGGCTCACTACGTGTTGAACGTGGTCAGCTGGAAAAGTGGCGACCGGAACGAGGCAACGTTGGCCGAAGTCGACCCGCACGGGCGGTCGATGGCGTGGCGCGGTTAAGCGGATTCCGGCCGGAATCTGCGCTTTCCTGATTGGCGTCTGGGCAGGCGCAGATTCAGCTGCAGAAGGTTTCGCCATACGCGGGAGTCGACTCGTCATCGGCGGCGTGCTTCCTACATTGCTGGCATGCGCGATCATGACACCAAAGAGATGACCCTGAAGCAGCTCCGCGAGCGACGCGAGCGCATCGCCACCGAGCTTGCCTCGCTGGAACCAGTGTCGCCATCCGAAGGCGGGCTGACCGCCCGGGAGCTGGTGATCTGGCGCACCCGTCTGGCAGAGCTGGAAAGCCGAATAGCCCGGTACCAGGAAGGCGCTTAGCCCTATTCGGCAGGCTCGCTGATCGACGCCACGGTTTCCGTTCGCGCCAGCCTGCGCAGAGCCTGAGGCGGCTGGCCGAAGGCGCGCACAAACGCGCGCCGCATCCGTTCCGGATCGCCAAAGCCAACGTCGCGGGCAATCACATCGATCGAGTCGGTGGAATGCTCCACCCGTTCGCGGGCGCCTTCTAGCCGCAGCCGCTCGACCGCCTTGGCGGGCGTGACGCCAGTTTCCGCCGAGAAGGCGCGGGCGAAGTTGCGGGGGCTCATGTTGGACTGAGCGGCGAGGGTTTCAACTGTGAGCTCTTCTTCCAACCGCTCACGCATCCAGCCGAGCAGGGGCGTGAAGCGGCCGTCGGTGCGTTCGATATCCAGCAGGGCTGAGAATTGCGACTGGCCGCCGGGCCGGCGGTGGTAGACGACCAGTTCTTGGGCCGAGCGACGGGCGACTTCTTCTCCAAGATCATCGGCGATGAGGGCCAGGGCGAGGTCGATCCCCGCCGTTATGCCGGCCGATGTCCAGACCTTGCCATCGCGCGTGTAGATGCAGTCGGGTTCCAGCTTCACGTCCGGATAGCGGCGCTGGAAGTCGGGCGTGCGGCCCCAATGGGTGGTGGCGCGCTTCTGGTCCAGCACGCCGCTCTGGGCGAGAATGTACGCGCCGGAACAGACCGAGCAGACCCGGCGCGACGTCTTCATGGCGGTGCGCACCAACGCCTGGACGCGGGGGTCCACCATGGCGGTGCGCGAGCCCCAGCCGCCGGCAATGATCAGCGTGTCGTATTTCGGTTGGCGCGGAATGGGATCGGCCATCATCACGGCCCCTGAAGAGGAGCGTACCGGACCGGGCTCTGGCGCAATGATCGAGAGCTGATAGGGCGGCGGCTTCATGCCCCGCATCGGCATCTCGAACGCGCCGATCGGTCCGCACGCATCCAGGATCTGGAAATCATCGAAGATCAGCACGCCGATCGTGCGGGGCTTGAGCTTGGCAGGCATGTTCGCCTCTTGGCAGGAAATGTCGGAACATTGTCATTTCAGCCAAACGCTAAATCCGTCATACCTGCCGCGTCAAGCCGAGGTTTCCTCCCCATGCCGTCAGAAACAGACAAACCGACAAACGCGAAGTTCCGCACCCTTTTCGCGATCTATCCGGGCATGACGCATCTCGACTTCACCGGGCCGCACCAATTCCTCAGCCGCCTGCCGGGATCGGCAACGATTGTGTCCAGCCCGGCGGGAGGCGACGTGGAGGCGGACGGGCTTACCTTCGGCAACACAGTGAGGATCGCGGACGTCAGAAGCTGCGATCTTATCTGTGTTCCCGGAGGGGCCAACGCGACGAAAGTGGCGCTGGATCAGGACTTCATCCATGAGATCAGGCGGCTGGCGCTCGGCGCGAAGTATGTGACGTCGGTGTGCACCGGTTCGCTGATCCTAGGTGCGGCGGGGTTGCTGAGGGGCAGGCATGCAGCGTGCCACTGGGCTTATGCGGACCTGCTCCCGATCTTTGGCGCGATCCACGATCCGGCGCGCGTGGCGCGCGACGGGAACATCATCACTGGCGGCGGCGTGACGGCCGGGATCGATTTTGCGCTCACAGTTCTGGCCGAGATTGGCGGCGAAGAGCTTGCGCAGGCGATTCAGCTCGGTCTTGAGTATGCGCCAGCCCCGCCTTTCAACGCAGGACGCCCGGAAACAGCGCCGCCGCACGCGCGTGCACGCTATGAAGCGACGCGGCTGGCCATGATCGCGTCGCGCCTGGCGGAGGCAAAGCAGGCGGCGGCGCTTATGGTAGCTACTGCGCCCGCGTGATCCGTCCCTTGATTGCGGGTTCGATGGGCGAGTGCGCTTTGATGTAGGTTTCCAGCGAAGC
>Ga0138256_10002426_pt1 | contig 19952 bp, 16 predicted proteins | sample KNB2016incub_MG_FD_105486 | JGI IMG/M metagenome (GOLD analysis project Ga0138256, IMG submission 105486) | Active sludge microbial communities from wastewater in Klosterneuburg, Austria - KNB2014incub_MG | ecosystem: Engineered > WWTP > Activated sludge > Unclassified | place: Austria... | reverse complement strand
AGCTGTGTATTCCTCGCGAAGACTCTTCGCCAGTTTATCTTTTGGTGTTCCGAAGGTTCTGACCCAATCATTACCCGTACCACAAGGCAACACACCAATGGTAATATCATGCGATTGATCACCAGCCAGCTCCATCAGGATATTTCCTCCATGATGAATCGTGCCATCTCCACCAACCAATAAATAATGACGTTGACCCTGTTGATACAGTGTCGCTATTTCCTTCTGAGCTTCATCGATTGAATACGTATGATGTAATGAATAGGAGATCCCGTTTGTATCCAGAAACGACTGCCACTTTCTCCATGCGGAAGCACAGGTCTGCCGGTTGACAATTACGCTCCAGGTGGCTTGTGTCATAAGCCGTAAGATAGTAAGAACGTAAGAATGTAAGAATGTAAGAATGTAAGAGGTGTGAGAGACGTGAGAGACGTGAGAACGTGAGAGGTGTGTGAGTAGTGAGTGAGATAATTGACGATTGACGATTGACGATTGAAATCAGGAGTAACAAAATACCATTTTCTTTCTCGCTGTTTGAAGCTTCCAAACTTCAAATCAATATACTAAGACTGCAACTATTCAATGATCAGTGAACGGTGGTCTGTGACCGCCAGGTATGAATCCTTCTCACGATTCACGACTCACGTCTCACGATTGACAACTGCTCACTGCCCACTGCTGACCGAATACCGCTTACTGAATACCGCTTACAATTTCGATGGCAGTATCAGATCCAACGCAGTATACTTATGTCCGAATCTTCGTGATAAGTATTCATTGGTCAGATGGCCTTTGTAGGTATACACGCCATGTCGGAAACCTGCGTGATCATTAAGTAGCGCTTCGATCCCGCCGTAATTACCGGCCTTGATCAGGAGTGGTGTGATGATATTGCTGATGGCAGCAGATGCAGTGCGGCTTACTTTCGAAGCAATATTGGGTACACAATAATGAATGACGCCGTGTTTGATAAATGTTGGATTATCCATTGAAGTCACTTCCGATGTTTCAAAGATCCCGCCTTGATCAATACTCACATCGATAATAACACTACCCTCTTTCATTTTTGTGATCATTTCCTCAGGTACAAGGATACTCGATCTGCCTGTAGGAGAATGCACAGCCCCGATCACTACATCTGCGCTGAGCAATTGGTATTGTAATTGAACGGGATTGATCGTGGAGGTATATAATCGTCTGCCAATGATCTGCTGGATACGCATCAACTTGTAGACATTATCATCAAACACGCGCACTGTAGCTCCTAATGCGAGTGCAGTCCTGATAGCAAATTCACCTACAACCCCTGCACCAAGGATAACCACTTTAGCTGGTGGCACACCAGATACACCACCGAGCAGAACACCTCTGCCAAATTCAGATCTGCACAATAGTTCGGCAGCCGTTTGTATGGCTGTGATACCGGCGATTTCACTCATGGTTCTTACGAGTGGATAGGAGCCATCAGCAGCCTGCAGGTATTCCATAGCAAGTGATGTCACGCGATGCCGAAGAAGACGGTCTACGTAAGATTCAGAAAGCGTTGGAAGTTGCAGGGGAGAGATCAGGCATTGATCCGGATGGAGCAGTTCTATTTCATCTATGGTGGGTGGAGCTACTTTAAGCAGAATGTCGCTTTTGAATACTTCCTGCCGACTGTGGACGATTTCGGCTCCGGCTTCGCTGTATTCGTGGTCGAAATAATTGGATCGCATGCCCGCTCCCGCCTGAACAATCACGCGATGTCCCTGCATCACCAATGGTTTAACGGAATGAGGAACAATGGCTACCCGGTTTTCATTGGGCGAGATCTCACATGGGATGCCAATAGAGAATTGGCTGGCCCCATGTGTGACAGCTATTTTCTCTGGAAGCGTTTCCAGGCTAAATCCATATTTATGCGTCCACTGCGTCATGCGTCGTAATATTGAAAATACGATTATTGTTGGTTGTTACTTCGATATTGACCCGGATATGGGGCATGATAAAATACGGATCGGCTATCCCGGGCCATTCGATCAGGCATAAAAACCCGGAATCAAGATACTCTTCAAACCCGATCTGGGCAAGGTCTTCCGTTTTTTCAAGCCGGTACAGATCCATGTGGTAGATCGTGCCGACCAAAGGAGATTGATACTCATTGACCAGCGAAAAGGTAGGGCTGCTGATGAGCTCTTTGACCTCCAGTTTTGCACACAACACCTTCGTCAGGGTTGTTTTACCGGAACCCAGATCCCCCGAAAGCAAAAATACGTTGTAACGTTCCCCTATATGCCGGATTAAAACCTCAATGACGTGGTCAAGATCTTCGATTGAAGTCACTGTGATTTCCATGTTGCAATATAGAAGAGTTTCGAGTTTCGAGTGTACAGTTTTGAGTGTACTCAATGCTGGTCCCTGAGCTTGCCGAAGGGGATGAAAAAGCAAAAGTATTACCCCATCCTATCCCTTAATAAAAGGTAGGGACAGGTCGCGACCTGTCCCTACCTTTTATTAAGGGATAGGATGTAGAAAGAATCTTCGCGTAGTTCCCTTCGACAAGCTCACGGATCGGGCAATTTGCTTTTTCAGTTTTCCTTTGAAAATCTAACTGATCAGAAAAAAATAAAGGCTCCACTGAAATACAGTAAAGCCTTTTTTAATAAGGAAGTATTTTTTCAGTTTCGAGTGTTCAGTTTCGAGTTTCGAGTTTTTTTTAGAATTATTTTTCTCGAAACTCGAAACTCGACACTGTACACTCAACTACGTACGATTCATCTTTATCAACGTCCTCTGCACCGCCTGTCCTCCATATTCAAGGTTCAACCTGTACGAACCTGATGGCAGCTCTTTTCCTAATTCCATGGATTTTTCCTGGCCCGTGATAAGACTTGTGGTTTCATTGGAAATCATACGTCCTGCAGCATCATACACCGTCACGCGAAGATCACCACTACATCCTGGTGTTAATACCATCGTCATCTTTTCAGCAAATGGATTAGGATACAGGGAAACATTGACACACTCCAGATTGGCGACATCTTCTACATCGGATATGATTTCAACTTCTTCACCGGCGACGTTCATTTCACCTAACCCGAAGCAAGTGCCTCCGTAATTGTTGATGGCCGTGATGAGCAGGTACCTTGCTTCTATTTCATTCAGGAAAGGACCAGCTTCACCTTCGTAGGTGCTGAGCCCACTGGCCTGTGAAAAAGTGTAATCACCGGCAGCAAGCCATGTCTCACCATCTGTACTATAATCAATGGCTACATCCCGCATACCCCAATCGAGGTGAGCAGGATCATTGCTGTTCCAGAAAGTCATTTGACCAAGCTTGAACACCTTGCCAAAATCATACATGATGAAATGGCTTACAGGACGTGCCGGGTTAGGGCTTTGCGCAGGTTCACAGGAGACCCAGCCATCGAAGAAATTGGTGCTGTGGCGATTTGGAAAGCATTGTGAAAATGCCATTTGAGAAAAGCCAACCAAGGCAGCGACAAGGAATATTGTTTTTTTCATAGCAGGTCGTGGTTATGCATTAAGGAAACCAATTGGGTGAGTAGGGCTCGGCTGATAGAAATTGGTCAGGACAGGAAATATTGTTGACAAGTCTGATGGACTTACGCCAAACCAAAGTGCCAGTTCTGCAAAATATTGATCTGTACTGATCTGTGGCAGCATCACACCATACCCCAATTCATTTGTTGATTCAAGTGCGAGTGTTGGATAATCACCATAGATTCTTTTTCCGATCACATCTTCGCCCATCACCATCACATTGCCTCCCCATGCATGGTCCGTACCGTTGCCATTGGAGGTTAAGGTGCGACTGAATTCAGATAGCGAAAACGTTGTGACTTGTTTTCCTAACCCAAGCTCAGCCATTGCATCTGAAAATTCACCAATAGCTGTATCAAGTTCAGCTAAGAGCCCGGCTTGTGTATTTAGGACTTCATCATGATTGTCCCAACCCCCGTAATCAATAAAGAAGATCTGCCGTTTCATACCCAGTGCTTCGTGTGCAGCAATAGAGTATGCGGCCATTTGAAAACTTCGCGACAAGTAGTTATCAGTGAAGGTAGTTTGAAGTGTGGGCACATTACCTATAGCTTCCTCAAACTGAATGTGTCCATCACGTGAACGGCGAATGACATCGATGTAGGTTTTCTGAAACATATTCTGGTACTCATGCTCCACCATTGAATTGATGGCCTGTGTTCGCATACGATCAAAAACATTCCATTCATCATGGTCACCATATCCATAGATACCAGAGCTGCCATTGTACGCATCCAATGCAAACTCAATGGTGTTCTCACCTGTCTGGAAGATATTCGTTCCGCTCAGGGAGAGATTCATGGAGATGTTTGGATTGTTGTTCATGTCATTGACGAGGTCGGCTACTTTTCCACCCCATCCAGTACTGCTTCTTCCATTGGGCAGGCCTGTCATCCATTGTTGTCCCTGGTCCGAATGTGAATACAAGCCTAGTGGAAGATCGACATCTCCTGCCCAGTATTGCTCTTTCGTTGTGGGCTGGACCAGGGTTCCTACATTGGATAGGTATGCAAGTTTTCCTGAATTGAAGAGTTGCTGGGAGCGCGGCATACTTGGGTGTATTCCAAATAATCGCCCTCCTGCAAAATCCGGAAATATGGGTAACATATCGTTGAGCGGAATAGCAAGATTAGATCGTGTAGTCGCATACTCATTATATTCAGATGTGCTCCTTGGCATAAGCATATTGAAGGAGTCATTTCCACCGGATTGGAATAAACATACGAGCGCTTTATATTCAGGATCTAATGAACTATTAGCTAATGCTGCAGCCGAAAACGCTTTGAGATTGACAAGAGAAGAATAAAGTGTGGATACACCTATGGCGGCGCAACTGGCCTGGCCCATAAAATTCCTCCGGCTGATAGGGTTGTTGTTAAATCGTATTTTCATAAATCGTCGAAATAGAAATGGATAGAATAAACTATTCGGGTTATTTCATTATGGCATAATCAGGAGAGATCATCATCAGGTAAAGCGCAAGCCGCACCCTGTCAATTCTGTAGGAGCCAGAGATCATGGGTGATATAGCATCTTTGATGGTAGTCCTGGTGTGTTCTGAAAGCATACCATTGGTAAAAAGCATATCCAACCGGTTGACAAGTACCTCCGGGTCTCTGGCTAATGGCAGTAACTCATCGATGATGTAGGTTACATGCGGATTGCCCTCTTCCCAGTCATCCATCACATATCCCCACACGGCCCAATCATTCACCTGGTTCATATACTCGATACTGGTCCGCGAATTGTGGATTTGAAATTCAGGAGCTACGAGGTCATTATCTGAAATCTCCCCGATAGGCTGATATTCAGGAAGGAAAAAACCGAAGACTGTACGTGAAGCTAATGGCATCTGGTTGGTCGCCTGATAAAATCCATAGGACACATTCCAGTAACGTCCATAGTATTGTTCCATCGGAATGGCTTTGGTAAAGTGTGTATACCTGGTAAAAGGTTCACGCAATTTTCCAAATGTGTTATCCTGTGAAGCTGCACAGGTTCTGGCTTCAGTATCCATCAGGATTGCCTTGACCACTGCGCCCAGATCACCTCTTTTACCTTGACCATTGTCCGCAAAAACGGCTGCAACTCTTGATACATATTCAGGACTTGGATTAGAAGTAACTAGTCGTTGGATCAAATGTTTGCCGATAAATGGTCCTACGTTTGGATGTAAAAACAATTGATGGACAGCATCCCTGATATCCTTCAGTCCTGTCTGGCCTGATGGGATCACATATTCATTGAGCATTGTTTTAGTACCAGGTTGATGCCAGTCTTCATACATGATCATCGGGACGGTCATGTCAGCCACATATATATCCAATCCGAAATAAGGATAGTCTACCCACTCGTTAGGTATCACACCACCAACACCTAGCCCTGTAAATACTTTCGCCAGTTCTTTGATATCTGCCTGATCATAGGTTGGTATCCAGTTTCCCTGATCATCCGTTTTGCGTGTTCCGTCCTGGTTTAATTCATAGAGCCCTACCGTGAAGAGTTGCATAATCTCACGGGCATAGTTTTCGTCGGAGTGTATGTTTTCTTCAGGGATTTCTCTTGGATTATTAAGGTGGCTAAGATAGTATCCCATGCAAGGATGTACTGTTACTTCATTGAGCAAGGTTTCAAAATTGCCAAAAGAATTTCTAAGCAGCAGATCATAATAATCCGCAAGTCCATATCCTGCATCTGAAAGATTGGATTCAATGGAGATAACAAATATTTCACTCAAGGCGAGCGCAACTTTTTGTCTCAGGAGGTCTTCAGACTTCATGTGGTTTTCCCACCAGGTGTAATTGAAGATGGTCCAATACGGACGGTCGGATACTTCTGCAGGATCGCCTCCATTGACAAGGTACCATTCAGTGACTTCTGCAAATACTTCGTGCAACCGATCTAACATCTGGCCTTGTGGCAACGCCATCTGCTCATCAATCCAGCTTTCTATTCCCTGATCAGCTACCTTTTGTATAGTAGCAAGGTCGGCTCCAAGGGTAGCCTGCGACAAAAACCTTGAGGCCTCCATCACCGGACCTTCGAGGCCAGTATTGTTAATCGTCTTATCACCGCTTGCAGACAAGTTCCAGTAATCCGGAGTATAGTTGCTACTAGTAGTTATCTTGATATCCTGGGCAGGGTCGCTGCCCAAAATCACCTGGGCCTGGACCGGAATCCATAGGATACCCGAGGCCAGCATTGAAAACAATAATTTTCTTTTCATATGCACATTATTTACTGTGTAAAGCCAATAAAAGAAGAGAGACGAACAACCAGACTTGTTCAGGGAAATGCAATAGGGGTTGGTAATATGGTTGGAAAGATACTAGAATACTTGAAAATGTTGTCTGCCCTGTCGAATTTAATGAAACAGGCCCCACAATTTACCGATGCCGGTATATTTCCGGAGCTGCCAGTATGAAACAGGTACACCTCCGAATGACTGAAAGAAATTAGCTATTCCCGGATGCATGCTGCCTTCAAAGTCAAAAGCAATACCTCGTGATTGTGCCGCCTGCACTGCATGATCAAGAAGTAAAGCATGTGCTGAAGCGCCCTGATCATCCCCCGTTCTCCCCCCGGCCAGATAATACGCGGAATGACTGTCCCAGGCAGTCAGTACACCAGCAATTACTTTGTCCTGGAATGAGGCGATGGTTATTCTGCCACATGGTTTTTTTGTAAGCTGTTGATAAACATCCGGCACAACCTTGTTTAGCCAATGAGGAGGTTTCATTTTTCGCTGTAAGTAAGTTTGTTCGCACAGGGAGAGAAATCCTGCCACATCATCCGATTCCTGAAGGATATAGTTTTTCTCTGCCTGCCTGAGGTTTCGCTTCAACCCTTCATTGTACATGCCGCGAACCGCATCCATTGATTCCATACCGGGAATGATGAAACTGTATTTAAGCACAACAGGTGGATTGGTATTTTGATAAAGTAATGCTGTATCAGGTTTAATGGATAGATCCAAAATGGCGCTTTTGGGTAAATCAGGAAGAAGTGATGGATGAGAAACTCCAGGATCACTTGAAGAGGAGATAAGCGATAGCCATTGTGTCAATGGTGGAGTGATCACAGCAGACAATCCGCGAATCTTTGTTGTGTGAAAAGCCAAGGCGGCAATTACATCATTATCATTTTTCTTTCTAATGACTGCATCCCAACCTCCGGCACTGCAGGTTGCATCGAGCCACCATGGAGTAGCATACAAGAGGGGCTTTTCCACGGCTTCAAACAAACGATGATAGGATCTTACAGCATCTGATGGCATGGATACAATATAGCAGGACTTGTCCTATTAGACCCCAAATATATTTCTTCAAAGAGAGATATGATCTATAAAGGAATGGCAGAATCGTTCACAAGGGCTTAATTCCACCTCAGTGTAAAATGGATTTGAGTCCGATTTTAATGCCTTCATGGAATGATTAATTCATTGTTAACCCTTGCTACAGGTGAAAACCAATGGACTTATCTTTTCATCTTTACATTCTAAACCGGATACACGATGGTTCGTTTTGTTGCGCTTTTCTGTTTTATGTCCTTATTGATCAATCAAGACAACTTGAGTGCTCAATCCGGTATAACGGAAAACCTATGGAAAACACTTACAAAGATTACGTACGTAAAAGAGTATGATGAATTCCTTGGTTTTAAAATTGACAAGCCGGTATTCAGCGAAGAAATTAAAGCACTTGACGGAAAAGACGTAACCGTAAAAGGATTTATTATTCCTGTAGAAGGATACAAAGGCCATACAGAGTTTATTTTTTCTGCCTATCCCTATAGTATGTGTTTTTTTTGCGGAGGCGCAGGGCCTGAATCTGTGATGGAAGTGCAGGCTATCGAAGCCATCAATTATACAGCCGAATCCATTGTGCTGAAGGGAAAACTTCACCTCAATAGTGAGGATGTCAACAAGTTGATGTTTTCCTTATCGGATGCAAGAATGGTCAAATAGAAAGAAAGAGACTACCAGACTATTTTATCTGACCATTTGCCCATTTCTCCCCTGATTTCTACAAAATAACATCCTGGTATTATTGGTGCTGAGAGTTCTATGTGCTCATCATCTGAGATAACCCGCTTTAACACTTCTTTTCCTTGCAGATCATATAGCAAGATCTCTCCGTTTTGCCATGCACCGGGGAGATTGATGCCCCAGAGATTTGTTATAGGATTAAAGGCAAGAGAAGGTTTAGACGTTGGCTCAGCTCTTGTCTTGACGATGGGTGAATAGTCTAGTGAACCATCATCAATAGAAGCAACTATCCTGTAATAAACAGATTCACGATACAGGAGAGGGTCATTATAGCTATACGATATCTGGTCAGCTACAGGTTGAATTTGTGCTATCACATTGTAGTCATCAAAAGAGGACTTGAAAGAGCGTTGAACTTCAAATTGAGTCACGCCATATGTCTGGTGAAGGGTCCAATCGATTTTATGACCCTCCGGTACGATAGTCACCGACACATTTTCCCACTCAATGGCCAGAGAACCAGAGCCGCTAATAGAATACAACGTACCACCGAGGTTGCATGCATACTGCTCACCATTATCTGCTTCCCCAAAGGAAACCAGATCGTTTACATCTCCTGTACCATCCTGAACCCATACATCAAAGGTCAACGGGTCAGTATCAGTCTGCTTGATGATCCAAAGAAAATTGCTGCCATAATCTGCACATATATAGCACCCCTGTAAAACAGGATATCCTGTTCCCCGGTACACAAAACCCCCTGTTAGAGATTCACCATGTCCATCAGGGCAAGGATTACAGTTGTGAGGATATTCGAATATGGGCCAGGTGAAAACGGCATTGCCGGAACAATTATTAGGCTGATAGTCATGGTTGCCTTCCTTGCAATCCCAACCAAAATTCATCCCTCCAGGCGTTCCGGCAGGAATCATATCGACTTCTTCCCATTCGTCTTGCCCTACATCCCCAATCCAGAGGTCTCCGAGTGTACGATCAAAACTGATTCTCCACGGATTACGCATGCCATACGCCCAGATCTCATCGAGTCCTGCAATACCAACAAATGGATTGTCTGAGGGAATACCATAGTTGAGTCCACCAGTAGTAGTATTAACATCGATGCGTAATATTTTACCAAGTAAAGTATTTAGATTTTGTCCTGTATTTTGAGGGTCTCCACCGCCGCCGCCATCACCCATTCCAAAATACAGATAGCCATCAGGACCAAAAGCAAGATCACCAGCCTTGTGGTTGCTTTGAACTCCGGTTTGTTCGAGATAAATCAACTCTGAATCCTCATCGATGTCATTCGGATCATTTGAATTGAGGGTAAACCGGCTGATCCGGTTGGTGATGGTTCCGGTGATGACATAGTTGACATAGATGTATGGGCTAGCGGGATAATCTGGATGGAAAGCTAGGCCTAACAAACCTCGCTCGCCACTATTCATTACCTGGGATTCAATGTCAAGGAAATAATTATCTAAGACTACATTGTTCTCTATAATCCGGATTGTGCCTCTTTTTTCGACAATAAAAAGACGGTTCGATCCATCACCCGCACCTGTTATATCAACGGGTTGAACAAGGTCAGGTCCACTCAACGAAACTTCAGTAAACCCTACTACAGGCTGAGCGAAGAAGTGTGCAGAAGATAAAAGGATGATTAAGAAAGGTAGTGTCCTCTTCATAATACGTGATACTTAGTAAGTCAAAAAGATAAAATCCAGAAAGGAGGAAGAGAGGTGGGAAGCAATAGTGCTAAGATAATCCAAAAGGACCAATACTTGCAAGTCCTCAGTTGGTCACGCGCTTCAATCCTGACCAAATCAAAAGAAACCCTGCTATAAGGATCAGGATCACTGCCCAGAACGGCATAAAGGTGATCGAATAAATGTGTGTCTTGTCAATGATCCACATGATCACCATCAATACGGCAATAATTGTGATCAACCCGGACAGCTTACCGAAGCCAGGGACAAGATTCAGGTCTACTTGTTTCCGGATGAGGATAAAGGTGGCAAGCATAGATACGATAGGAAGCACTTGTGTAAACAGGTTGGTATCCATGATCGATCTTCTTTCAAACAGGAACATATAAATGCTTAGTGTAACAGCGAAAATACCAGGTATAGATACCAGATAGATCAATACAGAATACAGGTATTTCCATGGGGACAGATGCCCTTCCCCTTTTGAGAAAAATAAAGCCAGCAAGGCTAAAAACGGTACCAGGAAGAAAAAACCAATAAGTAATGTGGGATTATTACCCGCCCATTCGAAAAACTCACCTAAAGTCATATGTATAAGGAATTCATTGCAAGGTAAATAAATATGTAAAGGGACGATGAGGGTGGTTGGCGGAGAGAACTCCATCCAACGGCATCTTGGGTTTGATATTTGGGGGTGGTTGGCGGAGAGAACTCCATCCAATGAACCGCAAAGCCCCAGCGCCGCTGGATGGAGTTTTCTCCGCCAACCAACGAACCGCAAAACTCCACCTCCGCTGGATGGAGTTTTCTCCGCCAGCAAGAGGAGGCCCTTTTTGAATAGGCTTCTTTGATTATCTTTGCGCCCCTTTACAAGACAAATTACTGAAGAACGAATTATAGATTATGGATAAGTTAATATACCTGGTTCCGGCCATGGGAGCGATAGGATTGATCTACACGTGGATCAAGTTTATATGGGTTGGGAAGCAAGATCCCGGAAACGCGCGGATGCAAGAGATCAGCACGTATATCGCTGAAGGCGCAATGGCTTTTTTGAGAGCCGAATGGAAAGTCCTTGGCTATTTCGTCGTCCTCGTGGGTATGTTGCTGGCCGTGATGGCCTCATCTAATCCTCATGGGCACTGGAGTATAGCCATTGCTTTTGTGGTAGGGGCTGTGTTTAGCGCCACTGCAGGATATATAGGTATGAAGGTGGCTACAAAGGCCAATGTCAGGACCGCCCAGGCTGCCCGGACAAGCCTGAGCAAGGCCCTCAATGTATCATTTACCGGCGGTTCCGTCATGGGAATGGGTGTTGCAGGTCTTGCTGTGCTTGGATTAGGAGGTTTGTTTATCATTCTCAGGCATTTGTTCGCTGATGGCGCTTCTGTCAATAGCTCTGAAATGCTCATGGCTGTTGAAATCCTGACAGGTTTTTCTCTTGGGGCTGAAAGTATTGCTCTTTTTGCTCGTGTAGGCGGTGGTATTTACACCAAAGCTGCTGATGTGGGTGCTGACCTGGTAGGAAAAGTTGAAGCCGGTATTCCGGAAGATGACCCACGTAATCCTGCAACAATTGCAGACAATGTTGGAGATAATGTAGGCGATGTCGCAGGAATGGGAGCAGACCTTTTTGGTTCTTATGTTGCGACCGTATTAGCGACCATTGTATTAGGCCAGCAAACGATTGTAAATGGTGATGATGGCTTAGGTGGTTTATCACCTATTCTTTTGCCCATGCTGATCGCAGGAGTAGGTATTCTTTTCTCCATCATTGCAACTTATTTTGTCAGAATCACAGACTCTGTCGGAATGAATACCAACCATGTACAAAGGGCACTCAACATGGGTAACTGGGGATCCATTATACTCACTGGTTTAGCTTCTGTTGCACTCGTGTATTATGTTCTTCCTGAATCGATGTCGCTGAGAGGACATGAATTTACCAAATGGGGTGTGCTTGGTGCAATTGTAGTAGGTCTTGTTGTTGGTACATTGATCAGCATCATTACAGAATATTACACGGCCATGGGTAAAAGGCCGGTCAATTCAATTATACAACAGTCCTCTACAGGACATGCTACCAATATCATCGGCGGACTCGCTGTAGGTATGGAAAGTACCTTTCTTCCGATCCTGGTTTTAGCAGGAGGTATCTGGGGTAGCTATTATTTTGCCGGATTATATGGTGTGGCTATAGCCGCTGCAGGTATGATGGCGACGACCGCAATGCAACTTGCTATTGATGCATTCGGACCAATTGCAGACAATGCAGGAGGTATCGCCGAGATGAGTGAACTGCCTGCGGATGTTCGTGAAAAAACAGATATACTTGATGCGGTTGGAAATACTACAGCTGCAGCAGGAAAGGGATTTGCTATTGCATCAGCGGCGCTTACTGCACTTGCTTTGTTTGCCGCATTTGTTGGTGTTGCAGGTATTGATGGAATTGATATTTATAAAGCAGATGTACTCGCCTGTTTGTTTGTCGGCGGTATGATTCCATTCTTGTTTTCCTCTCTAGCGATTCGTGCGGTAGGTGAGGCTGCCATGGCGATGGTAGAAGAAGTAAGACGTCAGTTCCGGACTATTCCCGGTATCATGGAAGGCACCGGCAAACCTGAATACGACAAGTGTGTAGCTATCTCTACGCAAGCGTCTATTAAAAAGATGATGCTCCCGGGAGCGATAACTATTATTTCACCTGTGTTGGTTGGTTTCCTTGTAGGTCCAGAAGCATTAGGTGGATTTCTTGCAGGCGCCACCGTCAGTGGTGTGTTGATGGGTATATTCCAGAACAATGCAGGTGGTGCATGGGACAATGCAAAGAAGAGTTTTGAAAAAGGCGTGATGATCAATGGTGAAATGTTCTATAAAAAGAGTGAGCCACACAAAGCATCTGTTACAGGTGATACAGTAGGTGATCCGTTTAAAGACACATCCGGTCCTTCGATGAACATCCTCATCAAGCTGATGTCCATTGTGTCGCTGGTCATAGCTCCAACATTAGCGCAGATCTATGGTACTGCAAATGCTGATCATAAAGTGGGAGATGCTATCCAAATGGAAACGACTACACCACAAGCAGCACCAACACCATCTGCAGATAACCAATACAGTGCCTTTATCGCAGCGTTGCAGGCAGATGGTTTGTTTACCAGTACCTCTAAAAAAATATCTGTGGTCAATGACAGGATTGTGATTGATGACAAGACGCTTGATCAGGCTGTGTCTGCTAAATACATTCCACTGTTAGGGGGTGTTACGAATATTGAAATGGAGTTTAATTAAGTTAGCAGTTAGCAGTTAGCAGTTAGCAGTCAGCAGTGAGTTGTGAGTTGTGAGTTGTGAGTAGTTAGTGCTAATTGAATCAAATTAATAAAAAGAGAGGTGTGCATGGTGTACCTCTCTTTTTTTTATTTAATAGTTTCAAGGATATGATCGATGGCAGATTGGGTGGAAACAAACTGATCTATTTTTCCATAATTGCTATTGACAGCATAGACGATGGTGGTGGTGTCGTCCGGGAAATAAATCATGTTAGCATAATAGCCAATCGCATCTCCGCTATGCATGTAGGCTATTCCTTGTGGTGTCTCGATCTTGAATATTCCCAGGCCATAATGAATCGGGTAAAATTCGGTGTCTGGTTCTTTAGGGGCAATCCAGGTCAACATTTTATCCAGGGATGTTGAATTTAAAATACTTCCATCCATGAGGCTTTGAAAAAAGATACTCATATCATATGGATTCGAAATCAATCCACCGTCTGCTGTATAATAATCCCAGCCACTGAAGTACGTGCTTTCTAATACCTGCAGATTACTGTAGAGATCAATATACCCACGTACAATTCCATCAGGGACAGGATCCTCTGCCGCAAAACGAGTCAACGTTAGTCCAAATGGGTTGAAGAGTTTTTCTTCGAAAACTTTATAGAAAGGTTTGCCTTCAACTTCTTCAATTAGCATCCCGAGCAAAATATAATTCGTGTTGGAGTATGCGACGTCTTCTCCTGGTTCAAAATATGGGGATTTGTTGTAAGCATATTTTAATAAATCATCCGCGTTCCATTCCCGTATAAGATCATTGGTGGAGGCGGTTTGAAAGACAAGGTTCTGAATGTAGTTGTAAATACCACTGGAATGCTGTAGCAATTGCCGGATGGTTGCCTTGTCTGCGTTTTCAATCTTATCGATCACATCACCCTGTAAGTAATTGGATATCTTATCATCAATATTCAGTTTTCCTTCTTCCTCTAGTTTCAAAACAGTAACTGCTGTAAACATCTTCACTGTTGAACCAACCCTTGTGATGTTGCAGGACTTCATTGGTACTTCATTGTGAAGATCGGCAGCGCCGCTTGCTCCTATCCACATGCCCGTAGATGGTTTGTACACAGACATCAAGATTCCAGTCACGCCTTCGGATACGATTTCATTTACTAAATCCTGATATACCTGTTGATCTGGATGGACCAGGCTACTATCTGGAAAATTGAAGTTACATGAATAGAAGGCTGGTTCAATAGTTTCTCCTTTCCTGCATGCGTTCAGTAATAACGAAACCGAGAGAAAAATAAATAACTTATTCATGGCTCGTGTTCTTTTTGCAGATGAAAAACTTTATACCGAGATGCAGATTGATATGTGTCAATACCGGAATGAAATCAGGAGAATAGGGATATTCCGCCCAGGCTTGATAGCGTAAAAAAACCTTGGGACTATCATCAGATGATGGATGCCAGTAGTAACCGATATCAAAAGAGAGTGAAGGAATGAGCCGCCCATTTCCTTTGTCAGTTTTCTTCACATACTGTCCGTCAGTGAATGTAAATTCTTCTGTGGTGGCAAAGGTGTGCATATAACCGATGCCCAATAATCCTTCAAGTGACAGTCCATTTGAAAAACGGTATTCATATCCTAATGCTGAACTAAGACCAATACCCTGAGCGAGATAATTGTGATAGAAATAACTAACATCAACGGTTTGGAATAGCCGTGAACATTCTTTTTTTGAATAGTCAAATTCGGTTCCTGCTTGTATCCCCGGATGAACAGGTGTGGTGATGAATTTGGTAAATGGAATCGCGGTAGATTCATTGAACAGCGATATCGTAACCGGGATTTGTTTTGGCTGGGCTGCGAGCAGGCATGGCATGGTCAGCAGGCAATAGAATAGGTATATTTTCACTAGGCAATCTGTTTTATGGAATAGGGCACAAGATCGTTTTTCATTTAGTTTTGCTCTATACCCCAAAGGGGTGATATGTATAAATCCTTTTTTGTCAAAAGGTTAGATCGTAAAAAGAGAATCATATTAAAAATATATCAGCCATAATCGCAAATATTTGAACCTTTTAACCGTTTTGAAGGTTTTAAGACCCATATGAACAAACCCATGATCATATTCAGCATAGGAATGCTATGCCTGTTCTTCAACTTTTCTGCCTTCAGTCAGGAAACTGGTATTGCCAGTTATTACCACAACGGACTGACAGGTTTCAAGATGTCTAATGGAGAGCGATATGATCCGGAAGTTCTTACTTGCGCTCATCCTACAGCTCCGCTGGGTAGCATCATGAAGATCGCCCGCAAAGACAATCCAAACTTTTCCGTTATCGTCACTGTCACCGACAGAGGTCCTTATGTTAAAGGAAGGATCATTGATTTGTCAAGAAGAGCTGCCAGGGAACTCGGCATCCTGGACAGTGGAATTTCTGAAGTCGTCGTCGCTCTTATCAAGAAGCCTAACAGCGACACTATTCCGCTCATTACCCTTAATTAAATACCAAGGATAAGCTTAGCAGGATCCTCCAGCAATTCTTTGACACGTACAAGGAAAGTTACGCTCGTGCTGCCATCGATCACACGATGATCATATGAGAGTGCCAGGTACATCATGGGCCGTATCACAATCTGTCCATCAACTACAACAGGACGTTCCTGGATATTGTGCATACCAAGGATAGCTGACTGTGGTTCATTGATGATAGGTGTGCTCAGCAGAGATCCAAAGATCCCTCCATTCGTGATGGTAAAGGTTCCACCCGACATTTCTTCAAGTGTAAGCTTGCCTGCTCTTGCTTTATCAGCGAGGTCCTTGATTTTAAATTCAATTTCATCAAACCGGAGAGACTCCACATTGTGAATCGGTGGAACTACTAAACCATTCGGTGTAGAAATGGCAATAGCTATATCGACGTAATCATGATAGATAAGATCTTCTCCATCAACAAAAGCATTGACATCCGGTTTTTCTAGAAGTGCCTGTGCACATGCCTTTGCAAAAATCGACATAAAGCCAAGCTTGATCCCATACTTGGCTACAAAAGCATCCTGATATTTCTTGCGCAGCTCGAGTATCGCACTCATATCCACCTCATTGAAGGTGGTCAGCATCGCTGTATTGTTTTTAGCAGATACCAGTCGGCGTGCTATGGTGCGACGCATCCTTGACATCTTCTCTGATCGGTCAACGCGGCTGAATAATGCATTAGATATGGAAGGGACAGCAACAGGTGTTGATACCTTTGTTGGTGGAATTACTTCCGGAGCAACAGGTTTTTGATTTACTGCCTGAACTGCATCAGCTTTCGTGATGCGGCCTTCTTTACCTGTTCCGTCAACCTTTACAGGGTCTATATTTCCTTCTCTCAATATTTTTCCTGCAGCAGGGGATGGAATGGATTTCGTTACCTCAGCTTTCTTTGGAGCAACCGGAGCAGGTGGAGGAGTTTCAACCGGAGTTGGAGCGGATGGCGTCGTAGCTGCTGATTTAACACTCGTATCAATTCGTGCTACTAATGCCCCAATAGCCAGGTCATCGCCTTCTTTGGCTACATGGATAAGTTTCCCCTCTGCTTCGGCCGGAAATTCCAGGGTGGCTTTATCTGATTCAAATTCGCAGATGGCCTCATCCAGCTTTACAAAACTCCCATCTGGCTTCAGCCATTGGGAAAGGGTTACTTCTTTAATGGATTCCCCTATCACCGGGACTTTCATATCTACAACGCTCATACTTGTGGTATTGCTTTCGAGGGCAAAATTAGGGTTTTTATCGCCCGAATCACGCCCTTCACGTTATTACAACCCATTATATAGCTCAATATGTCTATAAAGGGTGCAGCTTAATATATTCTCACAAGACCATACAACCCTAACCTATAATTTGTTGTCCTTAAGCTCTGGAGAAATGTGTTAAATGAGAACTCCTACTTTCTTTTTCTGCTTGTTTTGTCTGGGTTGTCAACTGCAACTCGTGGCACAGGCTAAGAAAGTAATGACAGCCCATAGATCTGCAGAGCCGGTTCAAATCGATGGATTGCTCAATGAGTCCTGTTGGAATTCCTGTGATTTTGTCAGTGATTTTGTCCAGACAAAACCCAATCCGGGGGCAGCAGCTACTCATCAATGTTGTATTAAAGTCTTATATGATGATACCGGCATTTACATTGGCGCCGAACTGGATGAAGGAGAAATCGGCCGCATCGGCAATGAATTATTTGAGCGCGACAATCTGGATGACAGTAAGAAAATAGACTGGTTTGCAGTGGTCCTCGATTGTTATGCAAAAGGACTCATTGGCTATGCTTTCGTGGTGTCTGCCTCTGGGGTACAAACGGATATAAAATTTACCTCGCAGGGTGAAGATGGATCATGGGATGCAGTTTGGGATAGTGATGTACATCAATATGAAACGTACTGGACCTGTGAAATAAAAATCCCTTATAGTGCGCTTCGTTTTCCTGACCAGGAAAAGCAACGTTGGGGCGTACAGTTTGGACGACGTTCCCATCAGCGCCAGGAAGAAAGTTTCTGGAATCCGGTTCTTCCGGATCAGGATGGATTGCTTTCCCAATCGGGAATTTTAGAAGGAATCCATGATATTAAACCTCCACCCCGATTTTCGGCCACTCCCTTCGTGGCAGCTTATGTAGAAAATTATAATGATCCTACATCAGATCAGAATAGCTCCTGGGGTACTTCGTATAATGCGGGTATGGATATCAGATACGGGATTAGTGATGCCTATACACTTGATATGACCCTGATACCGGATTTTGGACAGACACAATCTGATAATGAGGTCCTGAACTTAAGTCCGTTTGAAGTACAGTTTGATGAGAACCGACAGTTTTTCACCGAGGGGACGGAGTTGTTTTCAAAAGCGGATTTATTTTATTCCCGTAGAGTTGGTGGCACGCCTTATTATTATGACCAGTTGAGGGATGGTCTGAATGAATATGAAAGTGCCAACTCCTTCAAGACAGATTCACGATTGATCAATGCTACCAAGATTTCAGGCCGTGACAAACATGGTACAGGTCTCGGTTATTTTAATGCCATTTCTCCAAGACAGTATGCACAAATACATAATACAAATACTGGAAACAACAGGGAAGCATTATTGCAACCCTGGACGAATTACAATGTCATGGTTGTTGATCAAAACCTTTCCAACAATTCTTATGTCACGCTGATCAACACGAATGTCATGCGGGAAGGTGCTGCGACGGATGCCAATGTAACCGGAATGGAATTTGACCTGCGAAATAAGGCCAATAAATATGGTGTTGCAGGAAGTGCTGCGTATAGTCAGCAATGGGATACAGAAGAAAAAACAGAGGGGTATAAATATTATCTTGAATTGGCACGTCACTCCGGCAACCTGACGTGGTCGGTTAGTCACAGTGTGTTGAGTGATACCTATGATCAAAATGATCTTGGCTACCTTGGAAACAATAATGATAAAACATGGGATGGCTCTGTTGCTTACCAGGAGTATGAGGCGTTTGGTCCTTTTCTGAATGGTGGTGTGGGGCTTAATGCACGTTATTCCGGATTGTATAGTTATCCAGGGGAAAAGGAAGACCAGTATCGCCCAGATTTATATACCAGTGCGGGCATTGAGACATGGGTTTTCGGAATGTTTAAAAACTTTTATCAGGTTAACGTATGGATGTATATGCAGCCCACGGAAGGATATGATTATTTTGAACCAAGAGTAGCAGGGCGGTTTTTTGAATATCCTGCGTTTAAAAACTGGGGCTTCAATTTCCAAACGGATGCGAGAAAGAAATTACGCCTGAGTGCCCGGGGCCGGTACAATAAGTTTCATGAAGAAGATAAATATCAGCTTGGCGCCGGCTTTGATTTCCAGTACAGGGTCAATAATCATTTTTCGGTTGGCTATTCGTTCGACCAGTTGTATATGACCCTTGATCGTGGATACATCACGGAGATTGATGATGATATTGTTTTTGGAGCGAGAGACTATAGAGATATCACGCAACTGTATGAAATGCAGTACACCTTCAATCCAAAAATGAGTCTTTCCTTCAGGCTGCGTCATAACTGGACCCGCGTCAGCTATACCCATTTTTATACGCTACAGGAAGATGGTACCATTGTGGACAGGGTGTATACTGAAAACGAAAACATCAACTTCAATGCGTGGACCATTGATACTAACTTCAGGTGGCGGTTTGCACCAGGCAGTGATTTATTTGTCGTCTGGAAAAACAGCATTTTCGGCGAGGATCAGCAGAGCATGATTTCCTATGGCGAAAATCTGCAATCCCTTTTTGACCAGCCTCAATCAAATAGCTTTTCGGTGAAAGCGATTTATTATATCGATTTTCAAAGGTTCTAAATAGAAATAATAAAATACATGTAGGGACAGGTCGCGACCTGTCCCTACATGTATTT
>Ga0138256_10002425_pt1 | contig 19953 bp, 19 predicted proteins | sample KNB2016incub_MG_FD_105486 | JGI IMG/M metagenome (GOLD analysis project Ga0138256, IMG submission 105486) | Active sludge microbial communities from wastewater in Klosterneuburg, Austria - KNB2014incub_MG | ecosystem: Engineered > WWTP > Activated sludge > Unclassified | place: Austria... | reverse complement strand
TTCAGCAACACGCGCAGCGTTGCCGAGCTGATGATTGGGGAGATCATCACGCTCGCCAGACAGCTTGGGGACCGGTCGAGCGAAGTGCACAAGGGGGTATGGAAGAAGGTCGCTTCGAGTTGTTACGAGGTTCGCGGAAAAACGCTGGGCATCGTTGGCTACGGCCACATTGGCAGGCAGCTCGGCGTGCTCGCGGAATCGCTTGGAATGCGCGTGGCTTACTTCGACGTCGCGCCGCGATTGCCCATGGGCAACAACCGTTCGATCCCGTCGCTCGGCGGGCTGCTCGAGCAATCCGATTTCGTGTCGCTGCACGTTCCCGAAACGCCGGAGACGCGCAACATGATTGGGCAAGCCCAGATCGCTAAGATGCGTCGCGGCAGCTATTTGCTGAACGCGAGCCGTGGGACGGTCGTCGTCATTCCCGAATTGGCAGCCGCCCTGAAGAGCGGGCACTTGGCCGGCGCCGCCGTTGACGTATATCCGGAAGAACCCGAGTCCAACACCCCTGGGTTTCACACGGAACTACAAGGTTTGTCAAACGTGATCTTGACGCCGCACATCGGTGGATCGACCGAGGAAGCACAAGAAGCGATTGGACGCGAAGTTGCGACGGCGCTCGGGAAGTTTGCCGCGGTCGGAGCCACGACGGGCGCCGTGAACTTTCCTCAGATCGAGGTTTCGCCGGTGAAGGGTACGCACCGCATTCTCAATGTGCATCGAAACGTGCCCGGCGTTCTTCGCGACGTGAACAGAATCGTGGGTGACTTGGGCGCCAACATCGACACGCAGTACTTGGCCACCGAAGGTTCCATTGGCTATTTGATCATGGATCTCGAGCAGGATGTCTCGGCTGAAGTGAGCAAAGGCATTGCGGCACTGCCGTCCAACATCCGGACGCGCGTGGTGTACTAAATAACCTTGCCCGGATTCATGATTCCAAGCGGGTCGACGACGCGCTTGATCGCTCGCATCAATTCGATTTCCGCGGTCGAACGCGAATACCCCAGGTAATCCTTCTTGAGCAGACCGATGCCATGTTCGGCGGAGATGCTCCCATGGTATTTCCGGACAAGCTCGAACATGGCGTGATCAGCGTCGTGTGTTCTTGCCAAAAAATCCGCCTTGTCGAGCGCGTCCGGCTTCATGATGTTGACGTGCAGGTTCCCGTCGCCAATGTGCCCGAACAGCGCGATTTCCCACCCCGGATAGCGCGCCGAAAACACGCTCTCGAGCTCCGAACAAAATCCTTCCAAGTCTCCGATGGGCAACGCGATATCGTTCTTGTGGGGCATTCCCGTCGCGCTCAGACTTTCGCTGATGCCTTCTCGCAAAGACCAAATCGCAGCGGCTTCGCCTGCATGTTGAGCGAGCGTCCCGTCGGTCACGGTGTCTCGCTCGAAGAGTCTCGATATCCACCCCTCGAGCACCTCGCGGTCGTTTCGTTCGACTTCGAGCAACACGTAATAGGGGCTCGGTGCGGACAGAGGCTCGCGCACGCGTTGATGCCGTCTCACGCGAGCCATGCACTGTTCCGTAAAAAACTCGTACGCGGTCATGACGAACGGTCCCTTGCGTGCTTCGCGAAACAGCGAGAGCACACCTGCGAGACTTGGCACAGCAAACAGGAGAACATCGAGTTGTCCCGGCAAACGGGTGAGCTTCAGCGTGGCTTCGGTGATGATGCCCAAAATGCCTTCGCTGCCGATGAAGAGTTGGCGCAGGTCGATGCCGGTGTTGTTTTTCTCGAGCGCGCCATTCAAGTCGAGCACTTCGCCGCTCGCGAGCACGACGCGGAGGCCAAGCACCCATTGGCGAGTCAAACCATATCGAATGACTTTGACGCCCCCCGCGTTCGTCGCGATGTTGCCACCCACGTGGCTCGATCCCTTCGACGCAAAATCAACCGGCCAGGTCAAACCATGCGGACACGCGTGCCGATGTACTTCTTCGGTCACCGCACCCGCATCCACACGCACGGTCGCTCCGAGCACGTCGACCGGATCCATGCGACGCATGCGCGACAAGGACACAACGAGCTCCCCGTGCGCCGCGACCGCGCCCGCAGCAAGCCCCGTGCGTCCGCCCGAAGGCACGACGGGCACGCGATGCGCCGAGCACAACGCCAAAAGGCGCGACACATCTTGCGTCGAGCGAGGAAGCGCAACAGCGGATGGATGCGGGTCGAAAACCTTCGTGTAGTCGCGACCGTAGGTGGTCAAGTCACCAGGATCGACCGACAGAAATTCGGGGGAGAAATGGCGGGCGACATCCACGAGAAACGCATCGGCGAGAGCAGCCATGATGCGGGTGGATTAACGTGGAGCGGGCGATTGCGCAATGACGAATCGCTTCATCGCACCTGACGCGTCGGCACGCCTGCTCGATTCGGACGGCAGGACCACTCCAGATGCGCGACCGTGGCTCAATGTGAAGTTGTGCATTCGTGGGAGCCGCAGTCGGACGTCAGCGAATGATGAGTTCCTGGACTTTTCCGCGGCCGGATGCTTTGCAATTGACGGCGCGCATCGCGCCGACCGTCGCCAGCTCGAATCCCTCCGTCCCATAAAGCGAATACACTTCGGGGGCGGACGAATTCGATAGCAGCACACGCACACCCTTTGCTTTCAGAGCCCGTGCCACGTCCCGCAGTTTTTCCTGCTCGCGCATACCAAACCCGTTTTTTGTGTACGACGTGAAACTCGACGACGCCGAAAGCGGTACGTACGGCGGATCGAAGTAGACGAAATCACCCGGCAACGCGCGATCAATCACGGTCTCGAACGATGTGTGGCGGATTTCCGCATAACGCAACGCAATCGCACATTTTCGCAGATTGTCCGCGTCGCAAATGGTGGGATTGTCGTAATCACCAAACGGCACGTTGTAGACGTTGCTTCGATTCACGCGGTACAGACCATTGAATCCCGTGCGGTTCAAATAGATGAACCACGCCGCGACCTCCACGTTGCTCCTCGTGTCGATGTCGATGGCGCGCATTCGCATGAAGAAGTCACGATCGTGCGGATACGACGAAAGCAAGTCGATCACGGCCTCGACGTCGTCTCGTACACCGAGGTACGTGCGCACGAGACGTTCGTTCGTATCAGCCAAAATGGCCCGTTCGGGCAGCATGTGGAAAAACAGCGCTCCGCCACCGACAAACGGCTCGTGATATGTATTGAAGCGAGTCGGAATGCGCGGTTCGAGTTCATGAATGAGTTGTCGTTTGCCACCCACCCACTTGACGAATGGACGCGCGCTTCCCGGTTCGATTTCTCGAATATCGGGACGCGGTCGCCCTCGAGCCTTGAGTGGCCCGGGACGCGGCGACGAAAGAGGTTCGACAAGGGGTGCCGGAAGCTTGCGAAGGGCTTGTTCGAGCATCGGGATGCCCGAGCGGTACAAGCATACCTTTTGATGGGGCAAACTTTTGCACGCGACTTTTTTTCGAGCGCAATCGTCACCAAAAACTTGTCCCTGATCATCCGATCCGTGATTGCGACGATTTTGCGCGGATCACGGCTTGGGAATGCGAAGCGTCTTGGAAATCATCGCACTGCCACTGATGACGTAGAGCAGCACGATGGGATGCAGGACAAACGGGCCCACTTCCACCTCGCCAAATGGCAACGCCTGTCCGATGTGCCCCTTGGCGGCAAGCACCGCAAAGAGCAGCACGAGCACCAAACTCGTCGGTATCGGCGTGCCCTCGAAATACGCAACCTTCCCTGTCTCATCCGAGAGCGATCCTGCCGTCGCATTGTACCGCGCGAGCCGACTTATCCCGCACGCGACGAAGTACACGAGCGCGACGGCATCGAGCCCGCCACGCATGCCAAGTGCAAACGCAAGCGCTGCGGGAGCAACCCCGAAAGACACCGAATCCGCGAGCGAATCGAGCTCTTGACCCAGCATCGACACTTCACGACGCGCACGTGCCACGCGGCCATCGAGGAAGTCGCACACGAGCGCCAACGGCAACAGAGCGAACGCGAGCTGCAAGAAGGTAACGTCGTTCGTCGCGACGTACTTCATCGACGCGAGCACCGAACCCATGCCCAAGAAACCGTTTCCAAGAGTCAAGAAATCGGCAACTTGAAAGTCTCGAATCATCGAGAACCGGCGCTGACGCGGCTTTTTCATCGGATGCCGTTCATGCCATGGTCGCGACTTGCGCGCCAAGCTCGAAGGTTCGGCATCACGAAGAAAAAGCTGGACGACGACGACGCGCATGCGCGTTACTCATGCCGTGATGCTCCTCTTCAACGCCATCCGCCGCACGCTCACAGCCGCCCCCCTCCTCGCTTTCCTTCTTCCCGCATGCGACCCCGCAAGACCCGATGTTGCTCCTGCCGCATCGAGCAGCGTCTCCGTGTCCGCGTCACCCGCGTCGGCGCGCCCGAGCGTTTCGGCCGCTCTCGCCCCGTCTGCGTCGGCAAGCGTTCCCGCAGCAGCAGCCTTCGGCCCGTTTGGCGAAGCAGTCGAAAGTTTGTCCGAACGCGGAGGCGATTTCATCTCGGATAATTTGATCTCCAACGAAACGTCGTACCTTCAAGTTGCGAGCGCACTTGGTGCACGCGCCGAAGGCGGCGTGTACATCGGTGTGGGACCGGAACAAAATTTCACCTACTTGGCGCTGGCTCGACCAAAGCTGGCGGTCATCGTCGACATTCGTCGAGACAATCTGCTTCAGCATCTTTATTACCGGTATCTCTTCGAGGAAGCGCGCAGTCGATCCCATTTCCTGGCACTGCTTGTGGGTCGCCCGTACGACGAAGGTACGGCTTCACCGGACGACGCGAATTTTTCCGCGGTCGCGCAGCATGCAGAGAAGATGCCAAAGGATGCGAAGCTGCTGCAAAGCAACGTGGATGCAGCAATTTTACGCATGACAAACGAATGGGGCATCCGTCTCGACGACAAAGACAAACAATCGATCAAGAAGATGGCGCAGGTATTTTTCGACAAACAGCTCGATTTACGCTTTGAGCTCAAGGAATCATCGGGGCGCAAGTACCCGACGTTCAGGGAACTTCTGGGAGCCAAGGATCCTCGAGGTGCCGAGCGAAGTTTTTTGGCGACGAACGACGCATTCCGCTTGGTGCAGAAGATGCAGCGCGAGGGTCGAGTGATTCCGGTGGTGGGGGATTTTGGGGGCGAACAGGCGTTTGCCGCAATCGCATCGTACCTGAAGAAGAACGACCTGAAGATAACGACGTTTTACGTATCGAACGTCGAACAATACTTGCTCGAGCCGCCCGTGTGGACGAAATGGATCCGCAACGTCGAGGGTTTACCGCGTACGGACGATGCGTTGTTTGTCCGATGCTATCTCGATCAAGGCAAGAAGCATCCGAAGCAAATGGATGGCCACCGGACAGCAACGGTACTGGCAAAGGTGAACGACTTTTTGGAGCGGGAGAAGAAGACGCCGTCGCGATCGTTTTTCACGGTCGCAACGGAGGGGAATTTGGAATAGCTGGGGTTGAACGTCGCTACGTGGCTCGCACCCGCTGGGTCACGTGGTGTTTGGCTGGTTTCCTAGGACTTCGTCGAGGGATACAGCGGTGAGGACACGCAAGCTCATCGCTTCGATGTCCTTTTCGGTGGCAACCTTCATGCGCGCGATCGTGGCTTCAGGAAGCGGTCCAAACCGTTGCACGAGTTGTCGTTGCAACAGGTCGCGTTCGCCTCTGAGTTTGCCTTTGAGTTCGCCCCTGAGTTCTCCTCTGAGTTCTCCTCTGAGTTCTCCTCTGAGTTCTCCTCTGAGTTCGGCCGCGTCCCATTGTTCGATGAACGCGGCTACGGGGTTTGGCTCTTTGAGCAGTTCTTCCAGCGTCATGCTCAGCTCCTGCTTCGACACGTGCGCGACGTTGACAATGTACACCGTGAAGAGGCGCAAGAAAAGCTCTCCGTTGGGCCTTCGGCGCACCATCCCGAGAAGCGACTCTATCTCGCGCATTTTTTCCAGGACACAAGGGCCGGCGCGTCCATAGCGCAGGGCAAACAGCACGAGCTGCACCTCGGGAGGGACCGGACGTGCAACGAGCGCAGCTGCGTCCTCCTTGCTGATGTCGTCGACGATGACGCCGAAATCGAGCAAGTAGGGCGCAAAGATCCGATGCAGTTCGTCGTCCAGTCCGAAGTAGTCTTGAAACCGCACGCAGCCTCGAAAGCCCGTGCTGCTGTGGTGCAGAATGACCGTGACAATCGGCGGCAAGTGCCGCTCATCTGGGTGTCCGACGAGTTCTTCGGCGACTTTTTCCCAGATGCGGACCTGGTAACGCAAGACCTGAAGCAGCTCGAACGACTTCGGACCGCTCGAGTGTTCGAACAGAAAGTGGACAAGCGTCTTTTTGCCCTGCACCTTGGCGGAATAAAGGACATCCGAGGCGTGGTTTCGGAGGTTCGGATCGACGAACCTGTGCGGCATGAGGGTGAGGGAATTCCAGTCGATGGCGGTTGCCACTTCCTTGGAGACGACGCTTTTCAGTTGCGCTGCCGCAAGCTCCGGTTGAGAAAAGGTCTTGTAAAAGAGCGTGTCGTGCACGTTCGACGGCGAAGGCGGCGCTGCACCGGCGTCCGGAGGATCGGTTGACACATCGGGTACGTCCCGAAATGCCAAGGGTCCGTCCACGGCTCCGTCGTCCACCGCATCCGAGTTGGTCATACCGAACGAGGTTTGGCGCAGACTGGAGAAGCTGTCAAGAGTGGACGGCCGGGATGATGCGAAAAACGATGGGGGGAATTGTGACGAGCTGCCGATATGCGCTCGATTGCGCTATTCGACGCGTCATCCGTGGGCCGCGAGGATCTCGCCGACGCTATCGTAACGGCTCGATTGTCGCGTCCAGTAGTTCAGCACCGAACCGCGCGCGACGATCCATCCTTCGTCGTAATGCCCATCCTGCGATTGAATCCGCACGAGATGATCACCGGCGTCGAATCCCCAATGCCGCCCCTCGGGATCGAAGTGTTCGATCAGGCCCCCGTGCCGGGTGCGGATGTGGAATTGCTCGTTCGGAATGTCCCACGTGCGATCGAGGACGAACTCGTATACCTGCCATACGTTACCCGAGGGCAAGATGCCCCAATCGACATTGAGCCCCGAATCGTTTGGAAGCCCAAACACTCGTTCATTACGAAAGCGTACGGCGCAATTGTGAATGTCGCCGTTGCGGCTCGGGTCGTGGTGCAACGTGATCATGGTATTTCGCACGAGGCCAAACCCTTTGGTGTCGGTGTACCCGTCGTGTGTGCGGCGAAAGATGTGCTCGCAAAGCTGGTCGGCGCCCGCAGAAAAACCCACGGTGAGAAGACCACGCGCCTTGCGCTCGTGCAGGATCCGTCCGAACTTGCCCGGCTCGTCCGAGAACCGCGCACCGAGATCCTTGTAACGATGAAGCCCCGTCACACTGTGCCCGCCCCCCAGAATGAGCACCTCGGCCGTGCGCATCTGATGCCACAGCGCCTCGACATCTTCCGCTCGTAGCCCGCTCGTCCAGTAAAACGGCATGTACTCGAGGCCGAACCGTTCGAACTGGCTCAAGTACCAGCGAAAATTGCCCCACGCAAATTCCTGCCGCTCCATCTCGTTGCCGTTCTGCGGCGTTTCGGACATCGGTAAAAACACGATCCGCTTGTTGTGTTCACCGCGGAGCGCCCGCTCGACGATGAAGTGATCATGGATGAGACGGCAACGAGCGTGAGAGCTGTAGACGAGCGACGTACCCTTCATGGGCGCGAAGTACAGTCGCGAAAATGCGCGCCGTCAAGATGTCTCGATCACGTCGCGGACGTTCGCGAGCGACGAGCGCGAGGCGCGGGCGCAACGCGAGCTTGCAAGCCGAAGACTGGGGACGAGGCCACACGCGTGCGCCCGACTGTTGCAGACACACGTGCCCGCGGGCATGATGCTCGGCCGATGACGTTGGCGCACGCCGTTTGGTTTGTCCTTCCCTCACTGGGAACGCGCTCGGCGACACGTCGCAGGAACCGGCGATGCCGCCGATCGTCGAGACAATCTCCGAACACGTTGCAGCGCTGCACGCGGATCACGGGATGCGGACGGTCCGTCGACATGCTCGCTCTTGCTTTCCATGCGCTTGGACGAGATCCCAAACAACCTTGACGAGATGAACATGGCTGGACGAACCTTTGCAGTCGGTGACATTCACGGCGATCTTGACGCGCTCGAAAAACTGTTGGCGTCACTGCCACCACTCGACGCGGACGACACGCTGGTCTTCGTGGGAGACTACATCGACCGCGGACCTCGATCCGCCGAAGTCGTCACGTTCTTGCAAGCGCTTCCAGGACAAACGCCAGCGAAAGTGGTTTATCTGCGCGGAAACCATGAAGACGGCTGGCTTCGAGTCATCGAACGCGGTTGGCCTGAATTCACTCTGCCCCAGCCCAACGGCTGTCTTGCAACACTGCGGTCGTTCCTTGGAAAGCCACAGCCGGCCGAAGACGAAGGTTTTACTCAGGACGATTTCGAGCCGCTCATGAAGGGAGCGTTTTTCCCGCCAGACGTCGTACAGTGGATGCGCGATATGCCTTATTATTACGAGGATGAACATGCCATTTACGTACACGCGGGTTTGACCAAAGGACCCGACGGGTACGAACATCCGCGCGAGACGAAAAAAAAGCAGGCACTTTTGTGGATTCGAGACAAAGATTTCATTCGCGAATACCGCGGCAAGCTCGTCATTTTCGGACACACGGCGACGAAGTACCTGCCCGAGGAATTGTCCGAGTACACCCCCGAGGAAAAGGACGACGTGTGGGTCGGGCCGTGCGTCATTGGGATCGACACTCGATGCGGAAAAGGCGGTTTCTTGTCTTGTGTGGAATTGCCGTCCGGGCAGGTGTACGAATCGAAATAGGTGGGGCGCTGTGACATTCCGTCACGGCGTATTGATGCATTGCGACGATGCGGCCGGCGCAGCCCAGTTCCACGCGGGAAGGACGATGCGCGGGTAGTACGCGACGAACACGAAACACATCTCGTCCGATGTCTGTTCGCCAAAGCCCACGTTTTGCGGCGTCGAGTTTTGCCACATGCATCGAGTCCGCACCAAGTCTCCCGGGCCAATGGTCGTGTCCACCGCGTCCCAATACTGATCATCGAATGTCCACGGATTGCGCTGCGAAAGTTTCACAATGCCGCCGCCCGCATGCTGCACTTCGCCGGAAATGATCTTCCCCAGAAGGTGCAGATGCGGCATGGCATAAAAGACTTTCAGTTGCGGTATGGCGCTCGGAACGGTCAAGTCGCACGTGAGGTCGAGTTCTGTGTGCGCGGGGATGTCGAACTTCACCGAGCCAAACGCCATGATGTCGGCTTCGTTGGGCCGGAGGTTCGTCGTAGTACATACGTCGAATCCGCTGAGATCGGCTTGTCCTTCGAGCTGCATCAGGTTGGAGTAATGCATTTGGATGACGTAATGCTTGGTGCCTTCGAGCGGAAAGCCGGCTTCCGGGGGCAATTCGAGATCATTTCCGCCGGGGGCCCAGGCTGCCACGAGCCTTCCGTTTGGAGGACCGCCGGCTCCACACGGCGCAGGATTCGGGTCGTACGACGAGTCCACTTCGAAGAGGAGAATGTGGTGCAAAATCGTCGCGTTGTCGACGGCCGTTCTCACGCCAATGATTTGCCTTTTCTCGGCAACGGTCACGTCTGCTCCGGCGCAGATGTATTCATCGGGAACGTCCTTGGGCATGACAAACGCAGACTTGGCGCGAATCTGCATATCGGGCGTGCAAGAAAGCATGACACCGCCGCTCGAACTGCCGCCGCTCGAACTGCTGCTCGTGCTGTTGCACGAATAGTCTTTGGCCGAAGGAGCACCGGCAGCAAGCCAGGCATCGAGCGTATCGATCGACGATGTATCGAGTGGTCCCGTCGGAGGAGGCGGCATGGGTTTCATGAAATCGTGAATGCGAGAACCGACGAGATCGGCGACGGTTTTCGATGGGTTGCTTTTCGCAGGCGCCGCGAAATCGGCCGGCGTCATGAGCGACATGGGCGCGCCGTAGAGCGGTTTCGCCCCGTGGCAATTCTGACACTTCGCTTTGACGATGTCCGCAACGTCGCATGGTAGTGCGCTGGCACTGCCGCTCGCGCCCGAACCACCGCTTCCCGTGTCGCCTCCTATGCCAACGGCGGAGGCGCCGTTACCGCCACATCCCCACGCCCATAGGAACATCGGAACCAGCCACCCGCCGGAAAGACAAACTCTTCGCATAGGATACTGCTCCTCTTCTCCAAGTTAGCACATGAGACACTGTCCACGAACGGATGTAAAGTCCCGAGATCCCGAATCGATGTGTCCCGAATGTTTTGGAGCCGAGCGGATTTTTCTTGCCACCGCACGCTTCGATGAGGCACCGTGCTCGTGGCGCGACGGGTTCGTCACGCCAAGGGCCCGGAGAAGTCATGTCGTCGTATCTGCATGAAGTTCGTTATGGTGTACTCGTCGCGCTCGCAACCCTTGGATGGAACTCGCTCGAGTACGCAGTAGGTCTACATACCAAGTACATCGCGTATCATCCTCTTTTGACGAATCTCTACTTCGTGATCCCTGTATTCTTGATGTGGCGAGCGCTCGAGCACCGGCGTGACGTGCTCGAGAAGGGTCGATTGGACTGGTGGCAAGGTCTCACATCGGGTATGGTGATTTCCGTCGTAGCGGGAGCGCTTGGGGCTCCGAGCACTTGGGTTTTCATAAGGTTCGTCAACCCAAAGTTTTTCTCGACAATGATCGAGTTTTCGGTCGAACGGGGCTATTACCAACGCGTCGATCACGCCGAAGCATACTACAATTTTGCAGGGTATGCGATTCAATCGACCTTGATGCCCATCGTGTTCGGCGTGTTCGCCTCGGCCATCTTGACCGCCATCGCGCGTTGGCAGATCGAGCGCCGGACCAAGACACCGACGGCGAGCTGATCGTGCGCGTGGCCCTGGCCGAAGCACGAATGTTTCAAATCTGCGGCTTCTCCGAACTCGCCCGCGTCGCAGGGGTGCACGCCGTGCGATGACCGAACATTTTCGGGCATCAGCCGCGCGGCGGGGTGCGTGCTCGGGAGACAGTCAAACCTCTTGCCATCTGCCACGGGTCCGTCTATCGTGCCACATCCCTGCGTCCGGAGAAACCATCGTGTCCCTGTTCATCGATCCGGAGATTGCCGCACGCGTCGATCGTCTCGAACTACCCTGGAACAGCTACGGCTGCGATCCTTACGGGGCGTCCAAAGATTACCTCGCTCGGGGTTTTACCGTAGCCCAATTGCTCTATCGGCATTATTTCAAGATCGGGATCGAGGGCATCGAATACGTTCCCGCGCGGGGTCGTGGGATGCTCGTGGGCAACCACTCGGGCGGCGTGGCGCTCGATGGGTTGATGGTGATTGCGTCGTGTTTTTTCGAAAAAGAACCGCCGCGACTGGCTCAAGGTATGGCGGAGAAGTTCATGGCGCGGACTCCGTTCATGGGTCTTTGGTCGACGCGTTGCGGCCAAGTGACCGGCCTCGTCGAAACCGCCGAGCATCTTTTGGCGGACGAGCGGCTACTGATGATTTTCCCCGAGGGCGCCCGCGGAACGGCGAAGCTTTATCCCGAACGTAATTCGCTGGTTCATTTCGGATCAGGTTTCATGCGCATTGCGATGAAGACCCAAACACCCATCATTCCTTTCGGGTTCGTCGGCGGAGGGGAGGCGATTCCGACGATTGCCAATTCGGTGACGCTCGGAAGGCTCGTGGGCGCGCCGTACGTGCCCATTACGCCGTGGGGACTCGCGATACCGGCTCCAGCGCGATTGGAATTGACATACAGCGAACCAATGATGTTCGACGGAACAGGGACCGAAGAAGACGAGGTCATCGAAGGGTACGTCGAGCAGGTGAAACAACGAATCGCAGGACTCATCGAAATCGGTAGAGAGCGCAGGCGCAAAGCTCTATCGTGGTCGGGCTCCGAAGATAGATCCATATTTACGTTTGACGGGAAAAATGGAGAGCAGCCATGAGAGTTCTCATTCCCGGCATCGCAGGCGTGCTCGGACAACGCGTGGCAACGCGACTGCTCGAACACGGGCACGAAGTCATTGGCATAGATCGCCGACCATGGAGAAATGCGCCGCAAGGCATCGAGCTGCACGATGTCGACATTCGCAAGCGTGCAGCCGAAGACGTGTTTCGCAAAAGGCGCCCCCAAGCCGTCATTCACATGGCCACGGTCACGCATTTGGTGGAGCGAACCGAGGAACGTTTTCGCATCAATCTCGGTGGAACTCGCGCGGTGTTCGAGCATTGCCGCGATTGGGGTGTCGAGCATGCCGTGTTCGTTGGACGTCATACGTACTATGGTGCGGCCGCGGATTCGCCACTTTATCACGTAGAAGAAGATCCGCCGATGGCCGTAACGACGTTTCCCGAACTTGCGGATCTCGTGGCTGCAGATCTTTATGCGTGCACGGCGCTTTGGCGCATTCCGAACCTCGTGACGACGGTGCTGCGCATGGTGTACACGCTTGGTCCAACGGGGCATGGGACGCTCGCGACATTCTTGCGAGGCAAACACGTGCCGATGGTGCTGGGCTTCGATCCTCTATTTCATTTCATGCATGAGGAGGATGTGGCGACGGCCATTTGCGTTTCGCTCGAAAAACGAGTGCAAGGGGTGTACAATGTGGACGGGCCAGCGCCGGTACCACTTTCGGTGATCGCGAAGGGGACCGGACGAACTCCGGTGCCACTTCCGGAAGTCGCTTTTCGTGCCATGCTTGGGCGGTTTGGATTGCCAAAACTGCCGCCGGGGGCTTTGGCGCATATCAAGTACCCGGTCGTCGTGGACGGGTCGGCGTTCCGCAAAGCGACGGGCTTTCAGCACGAAATGTCCGAAATGCGGTGCATTCGTGATTACCGCGAGGCGTTCCCGATTCGCGCGTGACGATGCGCAGGCGTCATGAGCATACGCCGCCGACGCATTTGCCGCTCATGCATTCAATTCCCGCGCTGCATGTTTCAGCCGACAGTTTTTTGCATGCGCCCTTTCCGTCGCACGCCGACGCACCACTACACATGAAATTCAGTTCTTCGTGCGTTTCGTTCTCGGGAATGAACGCGCAAACGCCGACGCTGTCCGGCATGTCGCACCGAATGCAGAGGCCATCGCACGCCTCGTTGCAGCATACGCCGCTCGAACAGAAGCCAGCCGCGCAGTCATGGTTCGCGCCGCAGCGCTTTCCATTGGTGCAGGGTGCGCACCCGCCACCACAATCGACGTCGGTTTCTTCAGCGTTTTGGAGACCGTCCACGCAGCTCACGCACGTTCCCGCGAAGCAGGTTTGCCCCGCAAGTTCATTACATGCCAAACCGCAAATGCTTCGAAAGGATTCGGAATCATCAACGCAAACAAAGCAAGGCTCGACCATGCAGTCTTGGTCGCACCCGTCTCCAGATTGATGATTCGCGTCGTCGCAAGCTTCGCGATCGTCACGGATACCATCGCCACAGAGAGGTGCACCGGCTATTGGCCCCATGATACTGTCTGGCGCAGGAATGTCCGGAAGCCATTCTCCTTCGACAACGCAGGCGCTGACGACCATCGTGCACGCTCCAATCCACATCCACGGTGATGCGATACGTTTCTGCTCCATCGCGAACCCTCCTCGCTCGCCCGTCTGGCCGATGATCAAAATGTGATGACGACGCCCCCGCGAGCTGCTCTGATTTGCACCGCTGCCTTCGATTTGGTCGTTTTCTTTGGCTCGATTTCGACCGTTGCCGCATAAACGATCGTTGCTGCTCCAATGATGCCAGCCGCAACGAAGCTCACGACCGACACATTGGCGACCATGGCCATGTCTTGCTGCACGTCGTTGAATCCACCCGGGCAACTGCGGCACGGCTCGTCTCGCTTGCGCTCGCTTTCGGCGTCGATTGCGGCCGCCACCACGCCAGCACCCAGACCGAGCGTCGCGAAAAGCATGGTCGCCGCCACGCCACCCTCAATGACTTGATCGGCACATCTTTCTTCCGGTTTTTCTTGGAGCGGGGCGGATTCGAGTGGAATCGCCCGTGGTTCGATCGCTCGAGCAGTCACAGAATGGCTGAGGCCGATCGACAGGAGCAATGATGCGACAATGCCCCGAACGACCTGATTCGATCGAGAACGAGTGTTCGAACGAGAATGCATCGTGTCCCCCATGTGGTTCAAGGTATAGCATTCGAATCGAACACGCACGAGGAAATGGTTTCACGAACGAGTCCTCCGTCCGTGTGCGTCGATTGCCGTGCCAAACGATACGATTCGTCAGCGTTCGTCGGAGCTTAAAATCACACCCGGATTCATGATTCCGCGCGGATCGACTGCCCGCTTGGCCGCGGACAATGCGGCCGCGAAAACATCGGGCCGCTCGGCGCGATAGTAGGGGCGATGCGTGCGACCAACGGCATGATGATGGGTAATCGTTCCGCCACTTGCGAGAATGGCGCGACTGGCACTGTCCTTGATGGCCGTCCATTGCTCGAGCTCGTTGCCCCGTTTGGCCGGCGCCAAGAAGGTATAATACGGTGCCGGACCGTCCGGATACACATGCGTAAAGCGCCGACCAATGACGCCGCCACCGCATTCCCTTTGCATGGCCTCGAGGACTTCGCCCCGCACGGCCACGTCGAGCGATTCGAAGCGATCCCAAGAGCACGCCGTTTCGAACGTGTCCGCGACGACGCCCAACGAGACGAGCGCGCTATGCATATAAGGTGCGCGCAAAAAGGATTGCTTGTACGTTGCCGCTGCAGCAGCCGCCGAACCAACGTCTTCTCGTAAAATTGGTCCATCTGGACAAACACCTCCTTCGGCCGTGAGAATGGCAAGCGCACGCTCGATCCATGGGCCAAGAGGATGATCGGCCGATTCGAATGCGACCAGAAGCACCGCTTCGCCATCGACGAATACGCCACCAAGAAGAGCATCCGTGCGGTCGAGCAATCGACAATTGGATGGGTAAAGGCCCGATTGGGAAAGGAGGCGACACGCGCGAACACCATCCTCGTACTTGACAAACGTCACACTCGCGGATGCGCGATGACGAGGCCGCTGTTGCACCCTGAGCCACGCTTCCGTGATGACCCCCAAAATGCCTTCGGATCCCAAAATGAATCGATCAGGATTCGGGCCGGCACCGGATGCTGGCAGTCGCCTCGATTGCCAAACCCCGGCAGGTGTCACGGTTCGAATGGAACATACGAGGTCGTCGATATGGGTATACAGCGTCGCGAAGTGTCCTCCTGCGCGCGTTGCGATCCAACCGCCCACGGTCGAAAACTCGAAACTTTGCGGAAAGTGTCGCAAAGTAAAACCGTGCACCGCGAGTTGTTCTTCGAGAACCGGTCCTGTCGCGCCCGCTTGCACGCACACGAGGCGCGAGATGGGATCGACGTCGAGCACTCTATCGAGATGCCGCAAATCGAGCGAAACAGCACCTCGATATCCATCGCCGACCGCGGCTTCGACACCACCGACGACGCTTGTGCCACCGCCATAAGGAATGACGGCAATGCCTTCGGCCGAGCAATGGGCGAGGATGCTCGTGATATCGTCTTCGGATTTGGGATAGGCAACCCAGTCGGGTGCCGTCGAAAAGTCTCCGCGAAACGCTCGAAGGATGTCCGGGTAGGCTTTTCCGTAGGTGTGGAGAATGCGGTCCGCACGATGGGTCGAACAACTTTCGCCAAGCTCGGATGGAGGAGAAATGCGCGGTTCCGGCAATCGCGCGTCGTCGATGGACGGGATGGTGTTCCTGGTGAATTCGCGACCCAGAAGTGCGCCGACTTGTGCCGCAAGCGCGTCACGCATATCATCGTCGGGGAAACTTTCGCAATAGCCCCACGCCCAATGACTCCGCTCCCTAGCTGCCATTTTTGTCTTCCTTCGACTTCAATTGGACCGCGATACCAGGTGCACCGCACCGGTCGGACCATGATAGCGAATTTCAGCTCGGGATGCACGAATCAGATCGCGTGTCCGAATCTTTTCGCTTGGCGTGATTCGTGCGATGAGCGGCGAAAGACGCAGCGGCCGAGAAACGCTGCGCAAGAGAGGTAGCCCAATGAAAGGTCTGATTTTTTGCGCCGCATTTGGCGTCGTTGCATGCGTAGCCGTGGTTGGATGCGGCGACAGCAGCGGCGGTAGCGGCGGTGATGGCGGAAGCGGTGGTGCCGCGGGTGGTAGCGGCGGCGCGTCATCGAGCAGTTCGTCGACCAGTTCGTCGAGCAGCAGCGGTACGCTTGGAGCCGGAGAATGCCGAACGAGCGCTGATTGTGTCGAGCCGCATGCAGGAATTTGTTTGTCGCCTGGTACTCCGTTGCCGTGCGGCGCATGCTACGATCCGCCCACTCCTTGTACAACGGACACCGAATGCGCAATGCAGGATCCAACGACGAGATGCGAGCCGCCGAAATGCAGTTGCGGAGCATCGGAATGCATCACAGGGTGCATGTCCGACGCCGAATGCAATGCCTGGGAGTATTGCTCGCCGGGCCACCGCTGCTTGCCGGACGTGTGTTCGACCAATGCGGATTGCCCGGACAATTTCGAATGCGCTTCGATGGCTTGCGCGCGAAAGACGTGCACCGCCGACGCCGACTGTAACGGAGTCTGCGTGAACGGCCAATGCCACGCCAGCGCCGGCAATTGCACGCAGCTACCACCATGACGATTCAATGCAAGTCGTTCAGCACCCAGGACACTTGTCCGCGGCCTTTGCCGTGCACGTGAAATCCCACAGGTCCGTGCAGCAGTAGCTGTCGATGTTGCAAATGACGGTGACGCACGGCGCGCAATTCGTTGCGAGCGGAGCCCCATATTCACACGGACTATGCGAACACGCTCCACCCATTCCACCGCAACCGTCGTCGGGCGTTCCATCGCAATCGTCGTCGATGTTGTCTCCGCACACTTCGGGCGCAGCTTGCACCTGCGGAGCGCATAGAAATGCACCGGCAGCGCACGTGATGGTTCCTGCGCCACACGGACCTGGCAGTCCCGTGGCACACGTATCCCCTCCCCCGGGATTGCCATCGTCGATCTGCCCATTGCAGTCATTATCGAGATTGTCGCAAACTTCCATTCCGGGTGAGTTTGTCTCCTTGCATATGGGCGAACCATTTTGACAATCGACAGCGCCCACGCCGCACACGCCCATCATCCCCGTATTGCACGGATTTCCAACCGCGGCGACGTCATCGTCGACGAGCCCATTGCAATCGTCATCTTTGCCATTGCACGTTTCCGGACCGCCGCACGGACTGCCGCTGGTCGACGAGGAACTCGACGCCGAGCCGCCCATTCCACCCGTGCCCGAGCCGCTCGCGCCTCCCCCACCCCAAACATCACCGCCGCCGCCATTGCCAAGCTCCGGTTCGTTGCCCGCAGCACAACCCGAACTGGCAATGATCACGGCCCCAACGAAATGAAACGACGCCACCCAAATGTTCGCCCGTTGCTTGCCCATTGCTTACCTCCGCGAAGAACCGCATGCCCCATCACGTGCCGTTTTGACTCGAGTCCACATTATCCGCCAGAGTGAATCGATTCACGAGAGGAAAAAATTGAAAATGAGACTTTTCAACGTGTCGACAAAGCGGTACAAGGAGACATGCCACGCACCAAGCTTGCTCCCTGGGCTTTTTCGACTTCCACCATTCTCGCCGCATGGATCGTCAGTTCTGGTGCAGCGTGTGGTCCAACCGATAACTCGAACTCCGGCGGGAGCGGCAATGCGGCATCGTCGAGTTCCAGCGGCACGGGTGGCGCGAGCTCGTCCAGCTCGGGATCGGGCGGCCAAAGTAGCTCGAGCAGTTCGAGCGGCGCGGGCGGAGGAGGCGGCGCTACGGGATCGCCAGCAGGGCTTTTCAAGGTTCCAAATGCTTGGACGAAAGACGTTTCGGGACTGACGAAAAGCACTTCGTCCGACAAAATCATCACGTGGCTCGATCAAAATGGAGGTTGGGGCGCTGGTGCATTCCGAATCGATTACAGCATCGAACTCTTGCGGGCGAACGAGAATACGCCGATGCAAGCATTCAATCCGACGGCTGAGTTTTATTCTCCGGATTGCGAAAACGTTCCGTTCCCCATTCCTGCCGGTGGAGCCATCGAGGGCGAGCAAGCGTATGAATGCGTTTCCGACGGCGATTGCCATCTCTTGGTCGTGCACGAGCCATCGAATACGCTTTATGAAATGTGGCGTGCCAACATCGTGGGTGGCACATTCAATGGCGGGTGTGCCGTGACCTGGAACTTGCTAAAGACGTACCCGGACAATCTGCGTGGCGAAGGATGCACTTCCGCCGACGCGGGCGGTTTTCCCATTTCCGCAATGCTGTTCTCGGCCGACGAAGTCGCCGCAGGTAGCGTTGATCACGCCATTCGTTTTATTTTGCCAAACTCGCGAATTCGCGATAACGTTTATGTTCACCCCGGTACGCACAGCACGGGACCCACGTCAGGTGGTCCCGACGCACCTCCCTACGGCGTGCGTTTTCGGCTACGCGCCGACTTTCCTCTCGACACGCTTCCCAACGACGGAGCGCGCGTGGTCGCCAAGGGACTGCAAAAATACGGGATGTTCCTCGCGGACGCTGGCAATATCGCGCTTACCGCGCAAAGCGATCGCTTCACGACGCACAAATGGTCCGAGCTCGACATGGACTCCTATGCATTGGCAAGCGTCCAAGTGACCGACTTCGAAGTCGTGGACATGGGCGATCCAATCCAATGGTCGGGCGACTGCTTTTTGAATCCAAAGTGAGCTGGGTCAACCACCCGCGCGCAGCACGAAAAGGCCAATGACGACAGCTACGAAGATGAGCGCAATCGCCCACAAAATGTGCACGCGCAAGTCGCTTTTCGGATGTGGCCTGCGATTGGAATGACGAGCCTGCCGATCGTGCCGTTCGGCATCGAGGTCCTCCGACGACGGCTGACGCGGTCTGCTGTCTCGCGGCGGCGGCGGCAAAATGCTGGTGCCCTTTTTATGGCCAAGCACCCGCAGCCATTCTGCAAGCGCACCAAGCTCGCGCGTGATTTCCTCGACCTGCACTTCCGTATTGTTTGCAATGGTGCGTAAAACCTCGGGTTCGGCTTCTCCACGCTGCTCGCGCGCTTCGCGGAGCACCGCTCCCAGCACGGCCAACCTTTCGAGAACTTCGCGCATCGGGGTCATTTTGACGCGCAAACTGGTCACTCGAGCAAAAAGCTCTTCGATGCGTTGGAGCGCTCCATCGAGGTCCCGCATGCGTTCGATTTGGTATTGCTCGACGAACGCTTGCAATGCTTTGCGCATTTCATTGGCCGATGTCCAACGGCTTTCGCGACTGAATGCGAGCGACTTTGCCAATGCGCGATAAAGCTGCTCGGGCATGTGCAATGGCCGATCGAGGGGCTGATGCAACGTTTTCGCCCGATGCTCGATCATCTCGTGAAGCGATCCCTCTTTGGGCACGGGAAAAGGTACTTCACCCGTCGCGAGCTGCCACAAGAGCGATCCCACGGAATGCACGTCGGACGCCGCACTGAGCGGCTCGCCCATCGATTGCTCAGGACTCATGTAAAGAGGTGTTCCCGCCGTGCCGGGTCGCCCCACGAGCGACAACGAATCGGATTCTCCCTGCACTTGATCGAACGCCCAAAGCCCAAGATCCGTGATCTTGACATCGTACCCTTCCCGTTCGGGCACATGACGAACGAAAATATTGGCGGGTTTCAAATCACGGTGAACAATGCGATGAAAATGCATTTTGGCAAGGCCACGAAGAATCGCAACACCAATGCGAGCCACTTGCACCGAGGGAAGACGTCGCTCAATGGGCGGCAGCGACGCGACAAGTTCCTCGATGGTTTGCCATGAAACATACTCGAGCGCCAAATAGGCG
>Ga0138256_10002423_pt1 | contig 19958 bp, 17 predicted proteins | sample KNB2016incub_MG_FD_105486 | JGI IMG/M metagenome (GOLD analysis project Ga0138256, IMG submission 105486) | Active sludge microbial communities from wastewater in Klosterneuburg, Austria - KNB2014incub_MG | ecosystem: Engineered > WWTP > Activated sludge > Unclassified | place: Austria... | reverse complement strand
CGCCCTCATGGGCGGATACGGGCCTTCGGTGCGCAAGCAGGCGGAGAAGTGCATCGACCGTGGCTGGTACGAGCTCATCGGCATCGATTGCGACCGCATGGACCATGTGCACGCCCTGCGCGACACCCTCGCGGAGCCCTACCTGCACAAGCTGGTGAACAGCGGGAAGCTGCTCAACGCAGGGCTGTGATCATTGGGGCACTGGCGCCCATTTGGCCACCCACCGCTTGCCATCGCTCCTGTGCAAATGGACGAGGAGTAGACCTGCATTGCCGTCTTCGATGACTGCGGATCTCTGACCGGCGCCGATCCGTTGCTCAACGAGCAGGCGGCCGGCGGCATCCGCCACCGAGAGCATACCGTCTGATGCGCCGTCGGGGATGAGGATCTCCAATCCACCAGCGCTTCGCCTGACTAGCAAGGCAGATGGTCGGCCATCGAGCTCATCCACTGAGATGGTTTGCGCGCAGCTCACGCCTGCAATGGACCGATAGACGGCGATGCCGAGGCTATCCGCGCAAAGAAGGCCGGTGCTGGTCTCGCAGAAGTCGCACAGGCAGATGAGCGGGTAGAATGGATGGATGGTGCTGCCGATGCCCTCGACCCAGGCCATTGGCGTGAGCAAGGGCTCTTCCCATGGCGATGGGCAACGGTCAACGAGCATGTTGAACCTGCGGCGCAATGCCCCCAGGTGCGCGATGGTATCAACGCTCTCGAGTATCGCTAGAGCGGTGTCCATTCCGTCGCTGGTCATGTGCCATCCTACATAGGTCGAATCGCCGACCCCGAGGCCATAGTCATACATGAGCCGTTCAGGTAGCGCGCAATCCGAAGAGGAACGGACGAAGGTCCTCTGCCCTTCATTCCGGTAATAGCCTGGTCCGGCACCGAATAGACCCTCGACCACGTTGTAGCTCTCGCCGCACACCACCTGCTCTCCCGTGCTATAGCATGCGTTCGTCCCGATGGGCTGGCCCATGATGTACCATGCCACGCTCCATTGAGGGGCGTCTGCCCATTGAAGAAGAGGCTGCTGAGCCCGTGCCCCGACACCAGGGCAAATCATCATGATGGAGCAGAGGGCGGGGCGAAACGGCATGATCTGTTCCCTTTCGAATGAGACGCCGAAGCACCCGGTCACGCTGCCTAGCCCGCAACGGTCTCCACCTCCTTGCTCACTTTCTTGAAGAGCCCTTGCAACACGTTGCCGGGGCCCACCTCCACCACCTTGGTGCAGCCATCGGCGAGCATGTGCTGCATCGTTTGGGTCCAACGGACAGGGGCGGTGAGCTGGGCGATGAGGTTGGCCTTGATGCGGGCGGGGTCGGTGTGGGGCCGGGCGTCCACGTTCTGGTACACCGGGCAGCGCGGGTTCACGATGGGGGTGTAGGCGATGGCGGTCTCCAGTTCCACGCGGGCGGGCTCCATCAGCGGGCTGTGGAAGGCGCCGCCCACCTGCAGTACGAGGGCGCGTTTGGCGCCGGCGGCCTTCAGGGCCTCGCAGGCGGCGTTCACCGCGTCGATGGTACCGCTGATCACCAGCTGGCCGGGACAGTTGTAATTGGCGGGCACCACCACGCCGGGGATGGTCCTGCACACCTCCTCCACCTTCGCGTCCTCCAGGCCCAGGATGGCGGCCATGGTGCTGGGCTGCAGCTCGCAGGCCTTCTGCATGGCGTTGGCGCGCGCGGCCACCAGCTTCATGCCGTCCGCGAACTCCATGGCCCCGGCGGCCACCAGCGCGCTGAACTCGCCCAGGCTGTGGCCCGCCACCATGGCCGGCCGGAACGCATCGCCCATCACCTTGGCCTTCACCACGCTATGCAAGAAGATGGCGGGCTGGGTCACGTTGGTGCGCTTCAGGTCGGACTCCGTGCCGCTGAACATCACGTCGGTGAGCTTGAAGCCCAGGATGTCGTTGGCGTGCTCGAACCAGATGCGCGCGTTGCTGTCGGCGTCGTACAGGTCCTTGCCCATGCCGGGGAACTGGCTGCCCTGGCCGGGGAATACGGTGGCGGTCATGCAGGTGCGGTTGTGTGGGAGGCGGATCAATCCCTGCGGCCACCGAACAGGCGCAGCAGCATCAGGAACAGGTTGATGAAGTCGAGGTAGAGGCTGAGGGCGCCCATCAGGGCCATCTTCTGCGCGGCCTCGGTGCCGGTGGCCACCACCTCGCCCATGCGCTTGAGCTTCTGCACATCGTAGGCCGTGAGGCCCGTGAACACCACCACGCCGATGATGCTCACCACGTAGTCCATGGTGGAGCTCTTCAGGAACACGTTCACAAGCGAGGCGATGACGATGCCGATGAGGCCGATCATGAGGATGCTGCCCAGCTTGGTGAGGTCGGTGCGGGTGGTGTAGCCGGCCACGGCCATCACACCGAACACTGCGGCGGACAGGAAGAAGACGTTGACGATGGCCGACATGGCGTAGATGAGGAAGATGTAGCTGAGGCTGATGCCCATGATGGTGCTGAAGGCCAGGAAGGTGAGCAGCAGGGCCATGCCGCTCATGCGCTGCACCAGGCCGCCCATCAGCAGCACCAGGCCCAGGGGCGCCAGCAGCACCACCCAGCCCAGGAAGGTCTGCCGTCCGGTGGCGGGGTCGAAGAGCAGCTGGAAGAGGGCCGGGTCGGTGCCGAACCACCAGGCCATCACGCCGCTGATCACCAGGGCGAGGGCCATGTAGCTGAACACGTTGGCCAGGAAGGTGCGCACGCTGGCGACATCGGTGGTGCCGATGAGGGGCGGGTTGAAGCTGTTCTGTTCCATGGTCAGTGGAGATTGGCGCTGGTGAGCTTGATGAACTCCTCGCGGGTGCGGTGATCGGTGAGAAAGATACCGGTGAAGGCCGATGTGGTGGTCACCGAGTTCTGTTTCTGGATCCCGCGCATCTGCATGCACAGGTGGGCACACTCCAGCACCACGGCCACCCCGAGGGGGCGGAGGGTCTCGTGCAGGCAGTCGCGGATCTGGTCGGTGAGGCGCTCCTGCACCTGCAGGCGGCGGGCGAAGGCGTCGACCACGCGGGGGATCTTGCTGAGGCCGGTGATGCGCCCGTCGGGGATGTAGGCCACGTGGGCCTTGCCGAAGAAGGGCAGCATGTGGTGCTCGCACATGCTGTACACCTCGATGTCCTTCACCAGCACCATCTGGCTGTACGCCTCGGTGAACATGGCGCTGCGCAGGATGGCCGCTGGGTCCAGGTCGTAGCCGTGGGTGAGGTACTGCAGCGCCTTGGCCACGCGCTCCGGGGTCTTTTTCAGCCCTTCGCGCCGGGGGTCCTCGCCGATGGCCTTCAGGATGTCGCCGTAGTGGCCGCTGATGCGGCGGATGCCCTTGGCGTCGTAGAGGTCGATGCGCTCGTAGCCTTCGCCCTGGGGCTCGTGCTCCCCGTCGGGGGCGGCGGTGCGCTTGCGGGAGGCCTTGGGTGCGGGTTTACGCGCCATGGTATTCCACGTGGTTGTTCTCGGTCTCCTGCAGCTTCACACAGTGGAGCGAGGCACCGGCCTCCCGGATGGGCGCCTCCAGCTGCTCCCAGATGGCGATGGCCAGGTTCTCCGTGCTGCTGTAGCGCCCTTGCATGAAGGGCACGTCCACATCGAGGTTGCGGTGGTCGACGTACTGTATCACGCGGTCCTTGATGATGCGGCCCAGCAGGCTGAGGTCGATGACGAAGCTGGTCTCCGGATCGGGCTCGCCCTTCACGGTCACCCACAGGTCGTAGTTGTGGCCGTGGCCGTTGGGGTTGGCGCATTTGCCGAAGACCTGCAGGTTCTTCTCCAGGCTCCAATCGGGCCGGGCCAGGCGGTGGCTGGCGCTGAAGCGTTCGCGGCGGGTGATGTGCACGAGGGGCATGCGCGAGGAATGCCGGAGGGCACCCGAATGTTCGATGCCCGGCGAAGGTAACGAGCAGCGGCCGGGGCGGGCGTGCGTTACTTTGCCGCCATGATCGTGGTGACGGGGGCGGCGGGCTTCATCGGCAGCGCGCTGGTGGGCGACCTGCTGCGCGCGGGCTGGCAGGACATCGTGGCGGTGGACGAATTCAGCCGCGCGGACAAGGCGCCCAACCTGGCCGGCAAGGCGCTCACCGCCAAGGTGGATCGGGATCGGTTCTTCCCCTGGCTGGAGGAGAACCACCGCTCCGTGCAGTTCATCTTCCACCTGGGCGCCCGCACGGACACCACGGAGTTCGACCGCTCCATCTTCGACCGGTTGAACCTGCACTACAGCCAGCGCATGTGGGAGGCCTGTGTGAAGCACGGGATCCCCCTGGTGTACGCCAGCTCCGCGGCCACGTACGGCGACGGCGCCTTGGGCTACGACGACGTGGACGACACCCTGCCGGCCCGGCTGCACCCGTTGAACCCTTACGGGGAGAGCAAGAACGACTTCGACAAATGGGCCCTGGCCCAGGAGCGCAAGCCCTACTTCTGGGCCGGGCTGAAGTTCTTCAACGTGTACGGCCCCAACGAGTATCACAAGGGCCGCATGGCCAGTGTGGTCTTCCATGCCCACGGCCAGATCACGGCCACCGGCGGCATGAAGCTGTTCCGCAGCCACCGGCCCGAGTACCGGGATGGCGAGCAGCTGCGCGATTTCGTGTACGTCAAGGACGTGTGCGCGGTGTGCCGGTTCCTGATGGAGGACCGCCGGCACAGCGGGCTCTACAACCTGGGCAGCGGCCGGGCGCGCACCTTCCTGGACCTGGCGCGGGCCACCTTCCGGGCCATGGGCCGCGAGGAGCGGATCGCGTTCATCGACACCCCGGCCGACATCCGCGACCGCTACCAGTACTTCACGGAGGCGCGGATGGGCAAGCTGGTGCGGGCGGGCTTCACGCAGCCCTTCACCAGCTTGGAGGACGGCATCACGGATTACGTGCGGAACTACCTGGCGCCGGGTTTGTTCCTCTGATGGGCATCAGGTTCAGGCCGTCACGGCCTCATTGATCCGCTCGCGCAGTTCCACCAGGGCCCCACGCACGGTCAGCAGGCGCTCGCGCACCTCGGCGAGGCGATCGGGCGCGGCGTCGGCGGCGCGCAGCTTCTCCTTGGCCCCGTTGAGGGTGAAGCCCTGCTCCTTCACCAGGTGGTGGATGCGCCGCAGTTGGTCAATGTCCTTGTGGGTGTAGAGGCGGTCGCCCTTGCCGTTGCGGCGGGGCCGCAGCGTGCCGAACTCCTTCTCCCAGTAGCGGATCAGCGAGGTGTTCACCCCCAGTTCCACGGCCACCTCCCCGATGGTCCAGTACAGCTTCCCGATCGTTCGCTCCTTGTACGGCATGGTGATCAATCCAGCGATTGCCCGGCGTTGCGCGAGATCTCCAGCACACGGGCGTATTCCTCCGGCGTCAGGTCGTTGAAGAAGTAGTTGGCGGGGTCCACCGGCGCGCCGCCCTTGTGCACCTCGTAGTGCAGGTGGGGACCTGCGCTCAGGCCGGTGTTGCCCACCAGGCCGATGGGGTCTCCGCGCTTCACCTGCTGGCCGGGCCGCACCTTCAGGGTGCTCAGGTGCCCGTACAGCGTCTTGTAGTCGAAGCCGTGGTCGATCACCACGTGGATGCCGTAGCCGTTGGTGGCGTAGTCGGCGAACTCCACCCGGCCATCGCCGGTGGCGTAGATCTCGGTGCCCACCGGTGCGGTGAAGTCCATGCCCGCGTGGAACTTGGCGATCTTGTGGATGGGGTGCAGGCGCTCGCCGAAGCCGCTGCTGATCATGGTGAGGTCCTCGTTGCTGATGGGCTGCACGGCGGGGATGCTGGCCAGCAGCTCCTTCTTGCGGAGGGCGAGGGCGGCCACATCATCCAGGCTCTCGCTCTGCACGATCAGCTGGCGGGTGAGGGCGTCCAGCCGCTTGCGGGTGCCCACCACCACCTCGCTGCCCGCGAAGCCCGCCAGGTCGCGGTAGCGGTTCACCCCTCCGCTGCCGGCCTGCCGCATGCTCTCCGGCAGGGGGTCGGCCTCGAAGATCACCCGGTAGATGTTGTCGTCCCGCCGCCGCACGTCCCGAAGCACCTCCTCCACCTCGCTCAGTTGCCTGTTCAGCAGTTCGTACTGGGTCAGCAGCTGCTGGTTCTCCCGCTTCAGCAGGGCCTCCTTGGGGCTGTCCACGAACTGGTACACCAGGAAGATGCCCAGCATGCCCACCAGCAGGCCGGGCGTCAGTGCCAGCGCCACCCGCCGCACCTTCTGCCAGGCCGTCAGCCGGATGCGCTCGAAGTTGAGCGTCTGCGGGTTGAACCGGTACTTGTGCTCGGGCATGGGGGGCGTGAAAATACACAGGACATCGATCCCGTGGATCCGCCCTGTCCGGCCCAAGTGCGACCTTTGCGGCCGCTTTCGCCCCGCCATGCTCACCAGCCAGCAGATCCGCCAGAAGTTCCTCGACCATTTCGCCCGGCACGGCCACGCCATCGTGCCCAGCGCGCCCATGGTCGTGAAGGACGACCCCACGTTGATGTTCACCAACGCGGGCATGAACCAGTTCAAGGACCTCTTCCTCGGCAACCGCGAGGCCAAGCACAGGCGCATCGCCGACACCCAGAAGTGCCTGCGCGTATCCGGCAAGCACAACGACCTGGAGGAGGTGGGCATCGACACGTACCACCATACGATGTTCGAGATGCTCGGCAACTGGAGCTTCGGCGACTACTTCAAGAAAGAGGCGATCCAGTGGGCGTGGGAACTATTGGTCGATGAATACAAGATCAACACGGCGGACATCTACGTCACCTACTTCGGCGGCGATGAGAAAGATGGCCTGCCCGCCGACGAGGAGACGCGCGACCTCTGGAAGCAGTACCTGCCCGAGGACCGGATCCTGCCCTTCAGCCGCAAGGACAACTTCTGGGAGATGGGCGATACGGGTCCCTGCGGGCCGTGCACCGAGATCCACGTGGATGTGCGCACCGCCGAGGAAAAGGCCCAGAAGCCCGGCCGCGAGCTGGTGAACAACGACCATCCGCAGGTGATCGAGATCTGGAACAACGTGTTCATGCAGTTCGAGCGCAAGGCCGACGGCTCGCTCGTGGAGCTGCCTGCCCAGCACGTGGACACCGGCATGGGCTTCGAGCGCCTGTGCATGGTGCTGCAAGGCAAGCGCAGCAACTACGACACCGACGTGTTCCAGCCGTTGATCCAGGCGATCGCGAAGCGTTGTGGTAAGGAATACGGCCTATCCGAGTCGCATCCAGTTCGAAACCCCGGAGAATCCGAGAAGGACCAAATGAGCAATGTCCTGAAGAGCTTGGTTGCTCGAGAGGATGATGTTGCCATGCGCGTGATCGCCGACCACCTGCGCGCGATCTCCTTCGCCGTCGCCGATGGCCAGCTGCCGAGCAACACCGGCGCGGGTTATGTGATCCGTCGGATCCTGCGCCGCGCCGTGCGATACGGCTACAGCTTCCTTGGCTTCAACGAGCCCTTCATGTTCACATTGGTACCCACCCTCGTCAAGGAAATGGGTGACCAGTTCCCCGAACTGCGCAAACAACAGAACTTAATAGAGAATGTGATCAATGAGGAGGAAAGATCCTTTCTTCGGACACTCGCATTGGGCACTGAGCGCTTGGAGAATCTCGTAAGGGAGATGTTACTGGTCCCCGATCTTCCTTTCAGCGATCATGTCCGCGGCACACTTTCTGGGGATAAGGCTTTCGAACTCTTCGACACCTACGGCTTCCCCATCGACCTCACGCAGCTCATGCTTCGCGAGAAGAAGATCGATGTGGACATGAAGGGCTTCGAGTCCGAGCTGCAGAAGCAGAAGGAACGCTCGCGCGCTGCCACGGCCATCACCACGGGTGACTGGGTGGAGCTCGGCAAAGGGGAGACCGCCTTCATCGGCTATGATGAACTGAGCACCGAGGCCCGCATCCTGCGCTACCGCAAGGTCTCCGGCAAGGGCGGCGACCAGTTCCAGCTCGTGCTCGACCGCACACCCTTCTATGCGGAGGGCGGCGGCCAGGTGGGCGACCAGGGCTGGCTCATCCAGGGCGCCGATCAGGTTGAAGTGATCGACACCAAGCGCGAGAACCAGCTGATCGTACACTTCACCAAGGAGCTGCCGATGGACGTGGAGAAACCGGTCACCGCGCAGGTGAACACGCAGCGCCGCGGCCTCACCGCGCGCAACCACACCGCCACGCACCTGCTGCACCACGCCCTGCGCAAGCACCTGGGCACGCACGTGGAGCAGAAGGGCTCGCTGGTCGCGCCCGACCGCCTGCGCTTCGACATCAGCCACTTCGCCAAGGTCTCGGCCGAGGAGCTGGCCACCATTGAGCGTGAGGTGAACGCCATGATCACCGACGACATCGTGTTCGAGGACAAGCGCAACATGCCCATCGCCGAGGCGAAGGCCATGGGGGCCATGGCGCTCTTCGGCGAGAAGTACGGCGAGAACGTGCGCGTGGTGAAGTTCGGTCCGAGCGTGGAGCTCTGCGGCGGAACGCACGTGCCGCGCACGGGTGTCATCGGCCCCTTCCGCATCGTGAGCGAGAGCGCGCTGGCCGCGGGCATCCGCCGCATCGAGGCCATCACCAGCGTGGAAGCCGAGCGCATGATCAACGAGAAGCTCGCCAAACTGGAAGCCATCGAGGCGCTGCTGAAGAACCCCACCGATGTGGTGGCCGCCGTGCAGAAATTGGCCGAGCAGATCACGGCGCTTACGAAGGAGTTGGAAAAGGCAGCGAAAGAGAAAGTGAAGCGCCTGGCCTCATCCATTCCCGCCAAGGCGAAGGCCAATGCGAAAGGGGTGAAAGTGCTCGTGGAGCAGCTCGACCTTGATGCCCAGGGCCTGAAGGATCTCGGCTTCGCCCTGCGCGAGCAACACAGTGATCTGGCCTTCGTTGCTGGCTCCGTGATCGATGGCAAACCCTTGCTCGCCGTCTCTCTGGGCAAGCAGGCGCTCGAATCAACCGGCCTCAAAGCGGTTGACATCATCAAGCAGATCGGTCCGCTGATCAAGGGCGGTGGCGGGGGGCAGCCCGACTTCGCCACGGCCGGCGGCAAGGAGCCCGGCGGCATGGCCGAGGCATTGAAGAAGGCAGCGGAGCTATTGGGGTGAGGCCAGGAACGACCAGGACCACCCTTCGATGATCGCGGTCAGGCGGTCATGCCGCCACGTCCTTCGCAAGGCCGTCAGGCCTGTCCCACGCCTTGCGACCCGCCTTAGGCGAGGCTAGGCCGTGGCCCGAGAGGGCGGCTGGGGGCGGGTGCGGGTCGTCCGTAGACCGGGCCCATGTAGCGGGTCTCGTAGCTCAGGCCCAGGTTCAGGATGTACAGGCCGTTGAGCAGGATCACCAGCACATGGTCCAGGAAGGAGGTCTTGCCGAAGCTTTCGGCCACCTCGATCCACACCTTGGGCAGCATGTAGAGCTGGCCGTAGATGGGGATGAAGAAGAGCCACAGGTGGCTGGCCGGCCGACCCACGATCTTCAGGAAGACGATGAAGTTCCAGATGGGCACGATGGCCGCATAGCCGGGCTGGCCGGCCTTCTCATAGAGCTTCCACTGGGCCACCAAGGCGATGATGCCGAAGAAGATGAGGACATAGTACATGGTGTCGCCCATGCTGGCGTAGAGCGCATCGTGCACGCTCATGACGGCGTTGATGATCGGTTCCATGGCGATCGGGTTATAGGGTGTGGCGCCTTCTTCCCAAGGCAGGTCCGTACGGAAGACGGTCGGGCCGGCGGGAGGTTGCCTGTGCAACGTTAGCCCGCGAGGACCGGGAGCCGGGATCCGACGAAAGGGGGACTATCAACGTCCGACGGTGCATGGCCTGGGGGCTGTTGCCGGTGAACGGTGTCGGAGGGGTGATCCGTGCGCGGGGTGGAGCGGCGACGGGCAACGGCCGGATCCGACGGGCCATCGGCCGCCGAAGTCCGCCCGGGGGCCTGAACGGGTCCGGGCCGCCAGGGTCTGCATGAAGAGCTTGTGGTTCAACCGGTTGAAGTGACCCCGGGTCTCCGTCGGCTCACTTCCGTCGTGGGTCCCCCGGCCGGGGCGCTTGTGGTGGGGGCGCCTGGCCGGCGGTGCTCAGCCGCGCGGCGTGGCGTAGGCCTTCACGTCGGCCTCGGAGATCTCCCTGCCGGAGAGGATCACCAGGCGCTCGATCACGTTGCGCAGTTCGCGCACGTTGCCGGTCCAGGGCAGCTTCTGCAGCTCCTTGACGGCCTTGTCGGCGATCTTCTTGGGGGCGATGCCCTGTTCGGTGCAGACCTGCTGGATGAAGTGGTCGGCGAGCAGGGGGATGTCCTCCAGGCGTTCACCGAGGCTGGGCACATGGATGGGGATCACGCTGAGGCGATGGAAGAGGTCCTCGCGGAAGCGGCCCTCGGCGATCTCCTTCTTCAGGTCCTTGTTGGTGGCGGCGATCACGCGCACGTCCACCTGCACGTCCTTGTCGCCGCCCACCGGGGTGATGCGGCCTTCCTGCAGGGCGCGCAGCACCTTGGCCTGTGCGGCCAGGGCCATGTCGCCGATCTCGTCCAGGAAGAGGGTGCCGCCGTGCGCCAGTTCGAACTTGCCCTTGCGGTCCTTGATGGCGCTGGTGAAACTGCCTTTCATGTGGCCGAAGAGCTCGCTCTCGATCAGTTCACCGGGGATGGCCGCGCAGTTCACCTCGATGTAGGGGCCTTCCGCACGGCCGCTCTTCTGATGGATCATCCGGGCCACCCCCTCCTTGCCGGCCCCGTTGCCGCCGGTGATCAGCACGCGCGCATCGCTGGGGGCCACCTTGTCGATCATCTCACGGATGCCCTGCAGGGCCCGGCTCTCGCCCACCATCTGCACACCGTTGCCCTTGGCCTTGCCCACCTTGGTGCGCAGAGTTTTGGTCTCCTGCACCAGGCTGTTGCGGTCCAGGGCATTGCGCACGCTCACCAGGATGCGGTTGATGTCGGGCGGTTTCTGGATGAAGTCGAAGGCGCCCTTCTTGAGGGCGTCCACCGCGGTGTCGATGGTGCCGTGGCCGCTGATCATCACCACGGGCAGGTCGGGATCGTGGGCCTGCAGCTTCTCCAGCAGCTCCAGGCCGTCCATCTTGGGCATCTTGATGTCGCAGAGCACCAGGTCGAAGCGGCCCTTCTTCACCTTGTCGAGGCCCGCGGCCCCGTCCTCGGCCTCCTCCACGGCGTGTTTCTCGTGTTCCAGGATGTCCTTCAGTGCGGCGCGGATCGCCTTCTCGTCGTCGATGATCAGGATCTTGGCCATGCGTGGTGCGCCGAAGCCCGGCGGAGGTGTGGGGGATGGGAACGAGGGGCGAAATTGCGGACTCTGGGGCGACCTGCCGCGCGCAGCTGCAACGATGATGCCGGAACAGGCCCACGGGCAACCCCGCCGAGGGGCTGCGTCTAGAACAGGTGGTCCGGTCGGTCCGGACGGAAATGCTTGAAGCGACCATGCCACGACTGAACACGCTCCTCCTTCTCGGCGGGCTCTTCATGAGCGCCACAGCCCGGTCGCAGTGTTCGATCACCTGGGCCCACCTGACGCCGGTCTGCGAGGTCACCGGCGTTGCCAAAGTGGTCGGGGCCGTGCATTGGACCGGAGGCACGCCACCCTATTCGGTCAACATCTCCGGCACCGATGTGTCGATCCAGGTCCATGGCATCGGAGCGTCCCCGCTGTTCCTGGACGAAACGATGGGCAACTTCACCTCCCTGGTGGGTGCCACCGCGACGGTGACGGACGCTGGAGGCTGCTTCGACAGCAGCCCCATGCAGAACCTGGGCAGCTTCACGGCGATCGGTTCCACAGGGAACCTGTTCACGCTCACCGTGTCCGCCACCAACTGTGCTGCGGGCATCTTCACCGCCAGCTTCGCGGACAACACGCTGCAGGAGGCGGACCTCTTCAACGAACCGCTCACGGGCTACACCTACACCCTGCGGAAGAACGGCAGCGTGTTCGCCACCGGAAGCCTGGCCTCGGTGCTGCAGAACGGCCCGGCCCGGTTGGTCTTCAGCGGGCTCACCTATGGGCAGTACGACCTGGAGCTGGACCTCACCACCGGGAGCGGGCAGAGCGTGGAGTATTGTCCCGCCCAGCCGGTGTACTCGTTCTGTGTACCCAAGGCGAATGATTGCCAGACCAATGTGAGCGTGCGGGTGGCGCTGGCCTCCGTGCTGGGCAGCGGCGGGCTGATGAGCGATGGCTTGCGCACGGCCGGCCTGCTTCCGCTGTCGGAGCCCTATACCGCGCTGGGCTACACGTATGTGGGCACGGCCCCCGGGGCCACCACCACGGCCGGGGTGCTGGCCGTCTCCGGCAACGACGCCATCGTGGACTGGGTGGTGGTGGAACTGCGCAACAACACGACCCCGACGACCATCGTGGCCTCGCGGCCGGCCTTGGTGCAGCGCGATGGCGATGTGGTGGACCTGGACGGCGATCCGTACGTGAGCTTCCCGGTGGCTGCAGGACTGTACAAGGTCGCGGTCCGCCACCGCAATCACCTCGGGGTGATGACCTCGGCGGGCTTCTCCCTCAACAACGACCCCTGCCGCGGCCCGGACCTCCTGTTGCCCGCCACGGGCACCTACGGGACCAATGCCCGCCGGCAGATGACGGTGCCCGGTGTGACTGGCAGCCTGATGGGCCTCTGGCCCGGCGAGGCCACGGGCGATGGGGTGGTGAAGTACACCGGAGGAGGCAACGACCGCGACGCCATGCTCCAGGCCATCGGCGGGGGCACGCCCACCAACACCGTGAACAACGTGTACACCCCGTTGGATGTGAACCTGGACGGGGTGGTGAAGTACGCGGGCAGCAACAACGACCGCGACGTCATCCTCCAGACCATTGGCGGTGTGGTGCCTACGCACGTGCGGATCGAACAGCTACCATGATGATGAATTCTGACATTCGATGAGCGCTGGACACTTGATAACGACCGTCTTGGTGTTCTTCCTGACTTCCGTGGTGAGCGCACAGATCCCGGATCCTGGATTCGAGGGCAACGGTAGTGGATGGAGCACTTGCTACACCGGCTCGAGCATCGAGCAGACCACGGACGTACCACTATTGGGTGGGAACCATGTCCTCTCCCTGGATGCCCATCATCCCTATGCCCAGTGCTATGGGCCGGACGGGTTCATTCCGCCCTTTCACTTCTGGGAGCTCTTTGGATACCCCAACGGTACAACGGTCACCTTCTCCTTCTGGGCCAAACGTGCGGACAGCGGACTCACAACACCGGACCCGGTGGTCTTCCATCTGGTCTTCGGCAAGATGACCTCCGTGTCCACGTTCACCTACGATGCCAATGTACCCGGGTCCAACGTGTTCCAGCAGGTCACGGATGAATGGGTCCATTACGAGTACAGTTGCCTGGTGACCGGTCTCGGTCCTGGAGAACCCCTGGCCATCCTCCTCGGTGCCAACTATTCCAGCACCTACAACCTCCTGTGGGTGGACAATATCGGGATCACCGCGCCAGGCAGTGGTGCTGCACTGGTCGCCGGTGCGTGGCTCGGAGGTGCCATGGACACGGGCACAGGCTTGATGCGCGATGATCTGCGTGCCAGCGGGTTGATCCCGCTCACCGAACCATACTCTGCGGTCCATGGTGGTCCAGGCGGCGAAACGGTGGCCCCCCCCATTCTAGCGGTCACCGGCCCGGACGCAGTGGTGGACTGGGTGCGTATCGAGCTTCGGTCCGACCCCACCGCCGAACAACCGTTGGCTGTGCGTCATGCCTTGATCCAACGTGATGGTGACATCGTATCGGCGACCGGCACCTCACCGGTGCAATTCCCGACCGGAACAGGGAATTATTTCGTGACGATACGGCACCGGAACCACCTCCCCGTGATCAGCGCACAAGCCCTGTTCTTCGGATCCTCATCCGCCGTGTTCAATACACGCTCCACTTCCAACGGTTGTGGTGTTCTTCCATTTCCCTGGACCGACCTTCCCCAGCAAGTGGATGGCACCTATCACATGCAGTGGTCCGGCGATGTCAACTTCGATGGCGTGGTGAAATACGCAGGCAGTGCCAACGACCGCGACGCCATCCTGCAGGCCATCGGTGGTGGAACACCCACCAACACGGTGAGCAATGTGTACGACCGCCGCGATGTGAACCTCGATGGCAGCATCAAGTACACCGGTGCCGCGAACGACCGCGATGTGATCCTTCAGACGATCGGGGGTTCGGTGCCGACGGCGACACGAACACAGCAGCTGCCATGAGATCAACGCTCATCCTTCTTGCCTGTTGGGCCATGCCCTTCACACTACGTGCACAGTGCCAGATCGGGTCGTTCACCCTCTCGGCCGATTGCTTTCAGCAAGGTCCTCTGGCGAACATCGAACTGTCCGGGGGCACACCGCCCTATCAGCTCCAGTTCACGGGCATGAACGGGGCTTCGTGGACCACCCAGAGCTTTCAGAACGGACCGTTCAGCACGGGTTTGCCAACGTGGCCGGCCATATTGGAGCCGGACGTTTCGCTTGTGGTCACCGATGCGCTGGGGTGCACGGCGAGCTCGAGCGCTTACTACATCATGCACTTCAGCATGGCACCCAACGTCTGGTTCGAGAACGCATGCGGTGGCAATGCGGTGGATCTGCACTGGAACGGCAGGTTCAGCGTTGCAGGTGCACCGGGCCAAGAATCCCTCTGCGGGTTCGATAGCTACTTGGTCTCGGGCTCGCAAGGCTTCGAAATGACCGGCAACCTGGCCACCGATTGGTCCCAACCAGCACCCGGCGTGTGGCGCTTCAACACGCCGCTTCCTTACGGTGCTTCGTACGCGGTGTGGATCTGGTCCTCTTCGAATTCCAGCGGCTGTTACGATGGCAACAATGTGTTCTACTGCAACGATCCGGGAACCATAACGGTGCCGCAGAACCCAACGAACTGTGGCGTGTACTTCCGCATGCAGGCCGCGTTGGCCGGTGCACTGCACAGTGGCACACTGATGACCGATGGGCTGCGCACCGCCAACCTGATCCCGCTCACCGAACCGTATACCGCGCTCGGGTACCAATACGTCGGCATGCCAACGAACCCTGCCATCCCCCCCACCACACTGGCCGTTACTGGCAACAATGCCGTGGTGGACTGGGTGGTTCTTGAGTTGCGAGCACAGAACGATCCGGGCACGGTGGTCTTTTCCAAGGCGGCCGGGATCCAACGGGATGGCGATGTGGTGGAGGCGAACGGCACGTCGAACGAGTTGTATGCTCCTGTAGCTGCCGGTGTTTACCATGTGGCCATCCGCCATCGCAACCACTTGGGCGTGATGACGGCCAACCCCTATTGGCTGGGGACCGGCCCGTACGGCGGCAGCACACTGATCGATCTGCGTTCCTCCTTGTTGCCCGTTCATGGCGTAGCGGCGAGGAAAGCCGTGGGCACGGTGCACTGCCTCTGGCCGGGTGACGCCACCGGCGATGGGGTGGTGAAGTATACCGGCGGGTCGAACGACCGCGACGCCATCCTGCAGGCCATCGGTGGTGGAACACCCACCAACACGGTGAACAATGTGTACGACCGTCGCGATGTGAACCTTGATGGCAGCATCAAGTACACCGGTGCCGCGAACGACCGCGATGTGATCCTTCAGACCATCGGCGGCACGGTGCCCACGGCGACACGGACGCAGCAGCTGCCTTAGTCCACGACCGACACACGGCTCCGGAGCACACCGCGCGCGTCCTCCACGGTCAGCAGGTAGCTGCCTGGAGCAAGGTGTGCTGTTCGCAAGGTGACCGTACGGTCGATCGGCACGTGCTCGACAGCGACCACCACGCCGGTGGGACCGATGATGCGAACGGTGGCCGGCACCGCACCCAGGGGCACGATCAATCGGTCGGTGGCGGGGTTCGGGTAGGCACGAAGGGCATCGATCCCCACCTCCCGGGACCCCATCGGTGCGTTGGGCGCCACCAGCAGCACCCCCTTCATGCCCATGAAGCCGTGGGGTTCGCAGACGAAGTAGTAGGTGCCGGCGGTGTCGATGGCAAAGGTGCTGTCCTGACCGAGCGCGGTTTGGAAGCCGCCGTTGGGGATCGCGAAGTTGAGCAGCCAGTCGGCCTCGTTCACCTGCAGCATGTTGTGCATCTGCTGCGTCTGGAAGCGTACGCTGTCGCCCACCACCATCACCAGCGTGTCCGGCTGGAAGTAATGGTCCAGGCCGCGGATGAGGTGGGCTGTCTGGGCGTGCGCGACCACGCCGAGCAGCAGGGCGGGAAGGGCGAGGGTGCGCACGGTGCAAAGGAACATCGGGGCCGATGGTTTGGTGCTTCCCGCCGGAGGGGCTAGGTTTGTCGACTTCTTACGATACCATGAAGCACATGCTCCTCCTCGCCGCATCGCTGCTGGCGACCTGCCTGTTCCGCAACGCTGCTGTCGCTCAGCCACAGATGGCCAACGCCGGCTTCGAGGCCTGGCAGAACCTGGGCACCGGCACCGAGGAGCCCACCGATTGGAGCTCGATCAAGACGAGCGATGGGGGTACCTTCATCAACAACCTTGCGCCGCAGACATGCTGGCGCAGCACCGATTTCCACAGCGGCAGCTATTCCGTGCGGTTGAAGACCGCCAGCACGGCCTTCGGACCGGCCAACGGTACGCTCACCTGCGGGCGTGTGCACGCGGTATTCAATGTGGATAGTGGCTGGGTGTTCACCGATGCGACGGACGCGCAGTGGAACCAGACCATGACCAGCCGCCCGGACAGCCTGGTGGGCTGGTTCAAGGCCACGCCGCAGCCCGGGGACGAAGGCAAGGTGGAGGCCATCCTGCACACCGGCGCGGGCCGCCTGCCCGAGAACGGCACCCTGCCCAACTGGGTGGCACGTGCCCGGTGGATCGCGCCCACGGCGGTGGTGAGCAACTGGACCCGCTTCAGCGTGCCGTTCACCTATTACAACGGCGGCACGCCCAGCCACATCCTGATGGTGCTCACCAGCGGTGACAGCCTGGTGACCGTGGTGAACAGTGAGAGCTGGTACGACGACATCGCGTTGATCTACAACGTGACGGCGACGCCGAGCGTGAGCAGCGTGGCGCTGAACGGTACGGACCCGGCGCTGATCACGGTGAACTACAGCACGGGCGGTGTGCCAGATCCGGGTACGCTCTTCAAGGCACAGCTCAGCGACGCCAACGGCAGCTTCGTCAGCCCGGTCGACATCGGCTTCATCGGAGGCACCTCGACCACCGGTTCCATCAGTTGCATCATCCCCGGCACTACGCCGCCGGGTACAGGGTACAGAATCAGGGTCGTTGCATCCGGAACTCCGTCCAGCGTGAACTACGCCCCGGTGAGCGTGCCCTTCACCATCACCGGCACTGCGGTGGTCCGCGTGGCCGCCAAGGTCTTCCTCGATGGCCCGTATGTGAGCGGCACCCAGCTGATGAACGACAACCTGCGCGCGCAGGGCATCATCCCCTCGGTGGAGCCGTACAGTGGCATCGGCTACACGCACGTGGGCGGTGGTGGCGAGAGCACCTCGGCACCGGTGCTGGCCGTCACGGGCAACAACGCCATCGTGGACTGGGTGGTGCTGGAGCTGCGCGACAAGAACAACAGCGCCACGGTGCTGCGCACGCGCAGTGCGCTGGTGCAGCGCGATGGCGATGTGGTGGACGTGGACGGCGTGTCCAGCGTGCCCTTCACGGTGGCCGCGGACAATTACTTCGTGGCGGTGCGCCACCGCAACCACCTGGGGTGCATGACGGCCACGAGCATCGCGCTGAGCGGCACGGCGGCCGCGGTGGACTTCACCAACAACGCCACGGCCACCTTCGGCACCAATGCCCGCCGGGTGAACGGGGCGCGCAGCACGCTGTGGACGGGCAATGCGCGGCGGGACAACGTGGTGAAGTACACCGGAAGCAACAACGACCGGGACGTGATCCTGACGGCGATCGGCGGCACGGTGCCCACGGCCACGCTGGCCGGTTACCGCACGGAGGACGTGAACATGGACGGCACCACCAAGTATGCCGGTGGCTCGAACGACCGCGACCTCATCCTTCAGGTGATCGGGGGCACGGTGCCGACGGCCACCAAGGTGGAGCAGCTGCCGTGAAGTGACGACCGTTCAGTGCTGCAGCGGCCGCTTCTTGATCATGCCGCCGCGGGTGTCCTTCACGGGGCTCATCACCACGAAGGCGTTGGGGTCGATCTTCTCGATCTCCGTGAGGATCTTGCTCAGTTCGAGGCGCGTGATCACGCAGTAGATGATCTCCGTGTCGAAGCTCTGTCCGCCTTTTCCGAAGCCGCGCCGGCCCGTGTAGACCGTGAGCCCACGGCCCATGACCGTGCCGATCATGTGGCGCAGTTCCTCATGGTGCGGGCTGATTATGGTGAGGCCCGTGTATTCCACGATGGCCGCGATCACCAAGTCCACCGTCCTGCTCGCGGCGAGGTAGGTCACCATGGCGTACAGGGCGGTCTCCACGCCCAGGAGCCAGGCCGCCACGCCGAAGATCACCACGTTGATCATCATGATGATGTCGCCGATGGTGGTGCCGAGCTTCCGGCTGAGCGCCAGGGCCAGCACCTCGGTGCAGTCGATCACCGAACCACCCCGCACGGCCAGTCCGATGCCCGCACCGAGGAAGAAACCGCCGAACACGGCCACCAGCAGCTTGTCATGGGTGACGTCGGGGAAGTGCACGGTGGCGGTGACCAGGGCAAGGCCGGCGATGGCGATGGTGGTCTTCAGGGCGAATTCGCGGCCGATGGTGCGGTAGGCCACCACCATGAAGGGGGCGTTCACCACCACGAGCAGCAGGGCCAGCGGCAGCTCGGTGAGCCGCACGGCGAGCAGGGCGATGCCGGTGGCGCCGCCATCGATGAAGGCGTTGGGGATGAGGAAGCCCTCGAGGCCGAAGGCCGCGCTGAAGATCCCGAGCGTCATGAAGAGCACGTCCTTCACCCGGCGGCGGAAGGCCACGCGGAGGGCATGCAGGCGGCGGGCACGGCGGTAGCGGCTGCGTTCACTGCCCACGCTGGAGGGCACGGGCAGCTGGCGGATCAGGGCGTGGCGCTGGGATGATCTCATCGCGTGGAAGGTAGGTCCTTCAGCGCACGCCAGGCGGCGCCCTCCTTCAGGGCGTAGCGGCTCCAGGCGAGGTCGCGGATGCCGCCGGCGGTGAGCACACGGTCGATGGCCACCAGACCGTAGGCGATGTGGTCCACGCGGTGGGCGGGAAGCCCGGGCACGGCACAGCGTTCAACCCGTGCCATGCGCATCAACCCGTCCTTCAGTTGCGCGAAGGCCAGGTCGTCGAAGGCGAGGGTCAGTGCGTCGGCGGACAGTTCCTCACCCTGTGCGTGGGCCACCATGGCGGCCAGGCTGTCGAAGCTGCCGGCGCTGCCGATGAGCAGGTGCGGTCCGTGGCGGTCGATCACGGCCCACAGGGGCTCCAGGCGGTCGTCCAGGTGGGCGGCGAGCCGGAGCTCCTCCTCCACGGTGGGCGGTTCGCTGAACGGCACCCGGGTGCGCAGGCGGGTGACGCCCAGTTCGAAGCTGCGCTTCCACATCAGGGCATGGCGGGTGGCCAGGATGAACTCCATGCTGCCCCCGCCGATGTCCATCACGAGCGCGGGCCGGTCGGTGAGGGGTACGGCCAGCCGGACACCGTCCAGGATCAGCTCCGCCTCGGTGCCGCCGTCCACCACTTCCACGGTGAGGGCGAAGGCCGCCTGCACCCTGCGCAGGAACACGGCGCTGTTGCGGGCATGCCGCAGGGCCGAGGTGCCGATGGCGTGGATGCGTCCCACCCCGAGGCCGCGCGCCACCGTCAGATGGTCATGCAACGCGTCCAGCCCGCGCGCCATGGCCTCTTCGGTGAGCAGCCCGTCCTCGATGCCGCGACCCAGGAACACCGGCAGCTCGCCGCTGTGCAGCACGGTCATGCCGTTCCCCGGACCGCCCGTCGCCACGAGCAGGTTGAAGGTGTTGGTGCCCAGGTCGAGCACCGCGATGG
>Ga0138256_10002421_pt1 | contig 19960 bp, 12 predicted proteins | sample KNB2016incub_MG_FD_105486 | JGI IMG/M metagenome (GOLD analysis project Ga0138256, IMG submission 105486) | Active sludge microbial communities from wastewater in Klosterneuburg, Austria - KNB2014incub_MG | ecosystem: Engineered > WWTP > Activated sludge > Unclassified | place: Austria... | reverse complement strand
CCTTCCCGCGCTCTTTCTTCCGGATCAAGTTCCAGTAGATCCTTTCCGTCATACATTACTTCGCCTTCCGTGACGACATAACCTTCACGTCCGGTCAGAACTGAAGCAAGCGTACTTTTACCGGAACCGTTAGGTCCCATGATAGCATGTGTCTCGCCGGGATTTACCGTTAGATTAATTCCTTTCAGGATCTGCTTATCACCTTCTGATGTTTCTATTTTTGCTTTTAAATTTTTAATTGTTAACATTTTTGAAATTGCTTTTGATTTACCTCAAAGTCTCCAAGACTCAAAGTATTTTAATTAAAGTTAATTTAAGTTATCAAATAATAAATCTTTTTATACCATTTTTTATTAAAGGAACATTGAAGTTTATTAAAAGTCCTAAATGTTTTTTTGAAATTTTCATATAACTTAAAATTTGAGCTTCAAAAACCGGTAAATGATCATTTACAGCTTTTAATTCACAAACTATTTTATTCTCTACCATAACATCTATTCTAAATCCTTCATCAAAAACTATATTTTCATAAATGATCGGAATTTTAACCTGACTCAGATATTGAATGTTCTTTTTTTTCAATTCATGGCAAAAACAAACTTCATATATTCGTTCTAATAGTCCCGGACCAATATTTTTATGTACTTTAAATGCACAATCAACTAATTCCTTTAATAAAGTTTCTTCGGTTTCAGTCGGGAAGTATTTTTCATACATAATATCAATAAATAAAATTTATAAATTATTTATTTTAGGACTTTGAGCCTTAGAGACTTTGAGGTATCTTATATATTATCCTACGCTTCCTTCAAGAGAAATAGCGAGAAGTTTTTGCGCTTCAACTGCAAATTCCATCGGCAGCTGATTCAGCACTTCCTTTGCATAACCATTAACAATGAGCGCTACTGCATCTTCAGCGGAGATTCCTCTCTGATTACAATAAAACATTATATCCTCGCCGATCTTTGAAGTTGTGGCTTCATGCTCGACATGGGCGTTTTTATTTTTTATTTCAAAATACGGAAATGTATGCGCCCCGCATCTGTCACCCATCAGCAGTGAATCACACTGAGAAAAATTCCTTGCATTATCTGCGCGCTTACTGACCTGTACAAGACCTCTGTAACTGTTCTGACTTTTTCCGGCAGAGATTCCTTTAGAGACAATACGGCTTTTAGTATTTTTACCAAGGTGCATCATTTTAGTACCTGTGTCCGCCTGCTGATAATTATTTGTGAGAGCAACTGAATAAAATTCTCCGATAGAATTGTCACCTTTAAGGATTACGCTCGGATATTTCCATGTAATTGCTGAACCGGTTTCAACCTGCGTCCATGAGATCTTGGAATTATCACCTGCGCATATTCCTCTCTTCGTCACAAAATTGTAAATACCGCCTTTGCCTTCCTTGTCGCCCGGATACCAGTTCTGAACTGTTGAATATTTAATTTCTGCGCCTTTCATGGCAATAAGTTCTACTACTGCAGCATGAAGCTGATTCTCATCCCGCATCGGAGCGGTGCATCCTTCGAGATAACTTACATAACTGCCTTCGTCGGCGACTATTAATGTTCTCTCGAACTGTCCTGTATTTTCAGCATTAATTCTGAAGTAAGTTGAAAGCTCCATCGGGCATCTGACGCCTTTCGGAATGTAAACAAATGAACCGTCGGTAAATACAGCTGAGTTCAGCGCTGCAAAGAAATTATCAGACTGCGGTACAACAGATCCGATATATTTCATCACTAGGTCTTTATGATTTTCAACAGCTTCACTCATTGAGCAAAATATTATTCCGAGTTCACCGAGTTTTTCTTTATAGGTAGTAGCGACTGACACACTGTCCATGACTGCATCCACAGCGACTCCGGCAAGCATCATTTGTTCTACTAAAGGAATGCCGAGCTTTTCATAAGTTCTTTTGATTTCCGGATCAAGATCATCAAGACTGTTCAATACGTTTTTTTTCTTCGGTGCCGCATAATAAATTATGTCCTGATAATCAATGGGCGGATACTGAACATTCGGCCATTTCGGCTCTTTCATATTGAGCCAGAGTTTATATGCTTTCAGTCTCCACTCCAGAAGGACTTCCGGTTCGTTTTTCTTTTTTGAGATCATTCTGATCGTATCTTCGCTAAGACCTTTCGGCGCAAGATCCATTTCGACATCAGTCGTAAAGCCATATTTATAATCACTCGACGTTACCTTTTCGAGGATATAAGTTTCTTTTTCCATTATTATTCAGAAATTCTTAAGAGATGTTTTAATTAGGACTAAATTAGTCTTATATATTTAAAAAATAAAGGCAGATATAAGAATTTACCATTCTGATCCGATAAAATTTCCTGATTGGAAAAACAATTCGGATGTAATTATGACAACTATTTAAAAAGTTTTTAAATACAAGCATGAATTTTTAATTTGAAATTTGAATTAAGAGTGATTAGAATTGTATCAGCATTTATCAATTGAATAATAATCACAAATATTTAACAGTTTTATTTCTTCTTATCTCATTTTTAATAGTTTCGGGAGGTGAGTTTTTTCATCATCACGAATCTGAAAAAACAGAAGATCATAATGATTGTGCAATCTGTATAATCCACTCGCACAATACCGGAAATATTGAATCTTCAGAATTTAATACCCCTGATATACAAAGTGCTGAAATTATTTTAAATGATAATGAGCCACAGGTTTCAAATCCACTTACAACATCAGTTTCCGACCGGGCTCCACCTAAGTAATATTCCTTTTTCTAATTTATATATTTCGATTTTAATTAAACTCTTCAGAAAGGGAGTATTATGCATTTCAATAAAAAAAGAGCAATTGCTGTATTCATGGCAATTGTATTAGCCATTCAAATTCAAAGCTGCGGAGAAGATAATATCATTACGCCGCCGTCAGAACATACGGACGCGGAAGGTTTGCTCATCATGAATGAAAGTTTTACAGATACAGTGCTTTACGTTTTTCGCGGAGAATTCAAATCCGGGTTTGATACTTTAAATGTTCCGCTGGGCACCATCAGTCCGCACTGGGAAATATATTTCATAAATAAAGACACTGTGAGAATTGATCCTCCTGCCGGCTCTGATTACTCGCCGGGATTTACAGTCGGAAGTTCTTCAATCGCACAGATCTTTCAGGATGATCCGGTAAATGAGAAATGGGCTTTTCATCTCAGAGGAAATTCAACCGGGAATACAACTCTGACCATTAAAATTATTCATGCCGGACATTCAGATTTCACAACTCCGCTAATTCCGGTTAAAGTAGATCCGAATATAATAGGTGAAGCTGTTGGTATGAAAATTTATTTCGAAGGAAACGGTGAGCTTATTTTCAGGGATTCATCCGGAATAGTTACCGGAGCAGGTTATACGCTAAATGCAGGCGACACTACCGATCATGCGGTTGTAAAATTTTATGATAAATCCGGAAATCTTTTTACGCCTCCGTATCCTCAGTATGATGTAAACGGAGTTATTGGAAATACTTCATTAGCGGGATTTATTAACGAAGCTCCTGCAGAACCTTTTGTGATAAGAGTCAGGGGAATTTCTGCCGGCAATACAAATTTAATTATTGATCTGATGCAGGGATCTGGTACGATTTATAATTCAAGTCCGGTGCCGGTCAGCATTTTACCATAGAGAGCAGGATAAAATATTGTTCAAATATATAGTTATAGTATTTTTAATTTCTAATCCGGTAATTAATGCGCAATTACCGGAATTTGAGATAAGCGGAATTGTCGTGGATGAAGTGACTTCAAAACCTATCAGTAATGTTTATATTAAAGTAAACGGATCAGGTAATGAATTCATAACATCCGCTGACGGTAAATTTAATTTTACAATTTCCGCTTCAGGGATTTTTATTATTGAATTTACTGCAAACGGATATAAACCTTATTCAAAAAAAATAAATACTTCAACGGACTCAATTCAGTTTTTACTAATAAGAATGCCGGAGTTTGGATTCCGAACACCTTTGATTACAATAACCGATGATCATCCGAAATCGAAATTTGACGATCTGCTTGAATTATCTAATGTCCTTAAAGACAAGGAATTACAAAAGAATCTCGGTCAGACACTGGCAGCAACTTTGAAAAATGAAACCGGAATATCTATCCGTTCAATGGGACCAGCCCCTTCAAGACCGGTATTCAGAGGATTGAGCGGAGACAGGGTTTTAATAACGGAGGACGGAGTGAAAATTTCAGATCTTTCATCTACTTCTCCTGATCATGCTGTTACAATGGATCCGTTTACAGTTGAGAAAATTGAAGTGATCAGGGGACCAAAAGTTTTATTAAAAACTCCTGCTACGATCGGAGGTATAATCAATGCGGTAAGGAATGAAATTCCACAGCAGCTTTCAAATACTGTTAAGCTTAGACTCGGAAGTTTTTATGAAACAACAAATAAGGGATATCTGCTTTCCGGAGTTACTGAAATTCCAATCAGTAATTTTCAATTCCGGCTGGAAGGCAATTACAGAAAAGCAAAGGATATGACAAGTCCGGAAGGTGTTATAAAAAATTCATATATAAACACAACTACTTATAGCGGCGGTTCAAGTTACATTTTTAATAAAGGTTATACCGGCATTTCCGGAAGACAATATAAAAGTGATTACGGAATTCCGGGAGGTTTTGTAGGTTCACATCCAAACGGAGTTGATATTTCCATGAACAGAAATCAGTATAATTTCAAATTTAATTATAATTTTCACGGAAATTTTTTGGATCATATGGATGCGGATTTCAGCCGTGTAAATTACAGACATACTGAATATGAATCAGCTGACCTGATAGGTGCGGAATACAAAATTCTGAGTTATCTCGGATATGTAAACCTCTTTCATAATCAAAGCTGGGTTTTGAATAAAGGAATTGGCGGTATATCATTTGAGAACAGGGATTTTAATATCGGAGGATTTGTGTTTACTCCTCCTTCGTTATCAGACAACATTTCATTTTATATAAATGAAGAATTTAAAAAGACCGGTAAATTTTATTTTGAATTCTCAGGCAGATATAATTACAATTTTATAAAACCAAAGCAGGCTGTCGAATTATCAAATTTAGATTCTGTGTATTCAAGAGTATTCAACACATTTTCGCTTTCAGCATCAGCGGTTTATGAATTAAATGAAAGAATAAATATCGGAGTTAATCTGAGCCGTTCGTCAAGAGTCCCGACAATAGAAGAGCTGTACTCCGACGGACCGCACCTGGCCGCCTATTCATATGAGATTGGCAATCCGGATCTGAAAGACGAGACCGGAACCGGAAGTGAATTATTTGCTTATTACAGTGATCAAAATTTTTACGGTATGCTTACATTTTTTTACAATGACATGAGAAATTATATATTACCGAGAAATACAGGTGAAATAAATTTTTCAACTTTATTACCGGTATATCAGACAGAAGGCATCGGGGCAAAGCTTTTAGGATTTGAAAGTCAGCTGGAATATAAATTTTTAAAGAGGTTTTCATTTGATGCATCATTGAGTTATACTTACGGAGAAATAAAAGAAACAAAATCTCCTTTGCCTCAGATACCGCCGCTGAAAAGTTTTATTGAATTTAAATATACCGGGAATAATTATTCGGTTGGAATAAATTCTGAGCTTGCTTCTTCTCAGGAGCGTGTTGATGAATTTGAAGAGCCCACTGCAGGATATATAATATTCGGAGCAGCGGGACAATATACTTTTTCCGGAAGGAACAGTATTCATAATTTTTCATTAAATTTAGAGAATATAACAAACCGCATTTACAGGAATCATTTATCAAGAATTAAGTCTGTACTGCCTGAGCCGGGAGTTGGTCTACGACTGATATATAAATTCCTGTTTTAATATTACTGTTGAGTTCAGGCATAAAAGCAAAACCTGACAGGCTTAATTAAATTCAGATTCATTTCCGAATTCAAGTCAAACTTGTCAGGTTTCTTTAAATCGCTGTTACGTTTCTTTCATATTCCGGAATATCCGGAGACTTACATTAATTGCATTTTAAAATTACGGAGTCACTTTCCCTACAAAATTTAATCCGTTATTATCAACATATACTGCATCATCTATATCAGTAATACTGTCTCCGTTCACATCAGATGGAACATAGCCTGCGATAAATGCTGAAGCGTCATTATCTACAAGACCTCCGTCTGCAATATCAACTGTTCCGTCCTGATTCACATCACCACTGTAAATAGCAAATCTTAAAGGAGATGCATCTACCTGCGTCTGATTATTACCGTATGCTTTGTTCGTTCCTGTCGTAAAATCATACAGCATTGTATTTCCTGCGGTATATGACAATCCCGCATTGCTCCACGTCTCTATAGAATTTCTGTGTTTCATCTGAAGGAAGTATGTTCCGGTCGTTGCAGTGTTAAACTGGAATCCGGCTCTTAGTGTAATAAAATTTACAATTTCCTTTGCAGAATCCACGACAGCATACGGTGACGTTGAATTTCTTAAATATGCTCTGAGCGTATCAGCCATATTCAGTCTGTTATTGGCCGGATTATAGAATGCTTCCATAGCAATTGTAACTAAAGCTGATACACCGGATGAATCCGCTGTCCATCTCGAAAAAGATGAAAGACCTGAAAGCGTAATCCTGTTTGTTGATACATTTACTGTTCCTCCCAGTTTCTGCCAGTTGGTTCCTGAATTAGTCGATTTAAATAATTTTAAAGAAGGTTCAGGCTTTCCATTAAGTTCAGTGTCACTGTAAGAATATACCAGAGTTGCATTTAATCCTGTATTTGTCGCAGGTGTAATGTCATAATATCTTTGAATACTCGTCCCACTGTTTAATCCTGACTGAGTTGTATGTCCCCTGATAATCTGAGTACTTCCCAGACTTACTGAAGTGGTAAGGATTGCTCCGAATCCTGCTACATTCAATGCAGTTGGCGCTCCTAAAGTTCTTGTTGTTATCATATGTCCGGTATTTCCAAACACTACATTTTCTGATGTCTCGGATAAATATCCGTCAGGTGTAAAAGTTATTATTTTTGCATTAAGATTGAGATCGCCCTGAAGCATAGCAAGTGTATCTGAAATTACTATGTTACCCTGCAGTACGGCACCTGCAGGATTGTTTATTTTCAGTCCGACATAAATAATATTTATGTAAGAAATATTCTGAGAAAAAGTCCCGTTATATTCAATATCAGAGCCTGCAGTGATGAATGTTCCGTTCTGCACAATTGGATTTGTAAGTGTGAACTTTACTAATCTGTTGCTGATATCGAATGTTGCACCTGCATTTATATTAATGTAGCTGAACTGATGACCGCTTAACAAAGTAACGACTGCTCCGCTTATTAAATTTACATCTACAGTAAAAATTCCTGTTCCCTGAAGAGTATGCGCGCCGCTTTGGAATTCAACATCTCCCGTTCCTGCAATTGTCCCGTTGTTAATGACATTTCCAAAAATCATAAGAGTGTAACTTGGAGAATTATTTACGCTTAAAGTCGCGCCTGCATCTACGGTCACATTTCCATAAAGTCTGCCGTTATAGGGTGAGGCTAATTCTGCAGCAATAGTTGTCCCCGAGATCACTCTTAAATTTGCATTAAAGCTGGAACCGGTTCTTGGATTTAAATTTACATTGCCCTGAGTCCATACATTTCCTGAATTCACAAATGTCCCGCCGGTAAGTATTTCAATTGTTCCTGTAGTAAATGTCGCGGTAAATGTATTTGCTGAAAATACTCCGCCTGTTTTTATTGAGAATAACTGAGATTGCGCAAATGTCATATTATTCATAAGAGAAACATTTCCGTTTACCCCGATATAAATATTTGTGCCTGTCCATGTACCAAATCCTGAAACTGCAGTTGTCGAATCCAGATTAAAATTTGATACAGTAACTGAACCTGAGTTTGACAAAGTGGCGCCAAAAAATCTGAGATTTGATCCGGATGCACCGGTTATCGTTCCGTTATTTATCAGACTACCGTATATGAAAAGCGTAAAACTTGGTGAATTATTGGTGTTTAAGATCGCTCCGGCGCTTACAGTTACATTTCCGTATAATCTGCCGTTATAAGGAGGACTTAATTCTCCGGCATTTGTTGTCCCGGTATTTATATTTAAATTTGCATTAAAGTTTGAGCCTGTTCTCGCATTAACTGATACTGTATTCTGAGTTCTGATCGTACCGGAATTTGCAATCATTCCGCCTGTAAGTACTTCAATAGTACCTGAAGTAAATGTGGCAATGAATGAGTTAGCTGAAAATACTCCGCCTGTATTAACAGAAAATATTTGAGTAAGTGCAAATGTCACATTATTCAAAAGAGAAACATTTCCGTTTACCCCGACATCAATGTTTAATCCAGTCCATGTTCCCGTACCGGCAATTGTAGATGTTGAATCGAAAAAGAAATCCGATACTGCAATTGAACCTGAGTTTGTTAAAGCAGCGCCGAAGAATCTGACATTTGATCCGAATGCCCCTGTTATTGAACCGTTATTTGTCAGATTGCCGTAAAAGTAAAGCGTATAACTGGGTGAATTATTTGTGTTTACAGTAGCTCCGGCGTCAATTGTCACACTTCCATACAATCTTCCGTTGTAAGGAGGACTATATTCTCCGGCAGTTGTTGTCCCGGTATTTACATTTAAATTTGCATTAAAGTTTGAGCCTGTTCTCACATTAATTGTTACAGTATTCTGAGTTCTGATCGTACCTGAATTAGCAACTGTCCCTCCGGTAAGTGTCTCAATATTACCTGAAGTAAATGTTGCAATGAAAGAGTTTGCTGAAAATACTCCTCCAGTATTAATTAAAAATATTTGAGAAATTGCAAATGTCACATTACTTAAAAGAGAAACATTTCCGTTTACCCCGACATCAATATTAGAACCTGTCCATGTTCCCGCTCCTGCAATTGTAGAAGTTGAATCAAAATAAAAATCTGATACAGATATTGAACCTGCGTTTAATAATGCTGCGCCGAAGAATCTGATATTTGATCCGCCTGCACCTGTCAGTGATCCGTTATTTGTCAGGTTTTTGTAAACGAAAAGAGTATAACTGGGAGAATTATTTGTGTTTAAAGTTGCGCCCGCATCAATCGTCACACTTCCATACAATCTCGCATTGTAAGGAGGATTATATTCTCCGATTGCAGTAGTCCCGGTATTTACTTTAAGAGCAGTATTGAAATTTGAACCTGCTCTTATATCCATAATTGTTCCCGCACCCTGTGTTCTGAATGTTCCGGCACCTGTTACAGAACCTCCTTTTAAAACAGTAAAATCCGTTCCGCTACCGTCAAGTAAAGTTAAAACTACGGCGGCGCTGATTGAAACAGTTCCGCTGTCAATTGTAAGCTGATCTGCGCTTACACTGACAGTAACAGTTACAGTATTAGGATATCTGACTGTTATTAATCCGCTGTTTTCATTTGGTGTAAGAGTTGCAGCGATCCATGTTACTCCAAAATTTGTTGACATTTGCCATGTAGATATAGCATTCCAGTTTCCTGAAGCATTACTTCTGAAATATTCATTTGCCGAAAATGCCGGCGCTGTCATCAGAAGCATGAAGAAACTGCAGAACATTATTACCGGTAGTGATTTTTTCATTTTATACTCCTTTCAGAGAATATGTTGAGTTTGAATAAATAATTTTGTTTGCCATTATAGAATTTTTAATAAAACTTTTATTTTTCAATTTAGAATAAAAAATCCCCTGATACTTAACTTAGAAACCACCTGTTCTGATAAATCAGATCAGTTCGTAAGGCGTTACGATGATAGACTGAAGTTAGAAATCAGATATAAGTACAGGGGATGAAAATGTATGTAAAATCTTAACATCTGTAACGCCTGATGGTAATTTAGAAATTATTAGTAAAGTTGTCAAAGAAAAATTTTTATAGTTTTAGGAGTTTTAATCTACAATTTATTTTAAAATACATTTCCAAAAATAAGGTTTTTAAATAATTTCAGCGTTTTTTTAATTTAAAGCCAAATGTTTTTTAGCAAAATAGTTTTGGGAAAAAAGTCTTAAATCATTTTAATTATGAATGAATACTGTTATAATGAATGTATAATTATTGTTAATTACTAATTTAAATGCAAAGTACAAAGCTCATAAGATTACTAAAATCACTGAATCAGAATGAGATCCGGCAGTTTAAGGATTTTGTGAATTCTCCGGTATACAATAAGAATAAAAATGCTGCAAAGCTTTTTGATGAGCTTAAAAAATTCTACCCTGAGTTTACAAATAAAAATCTTGATGAAAATAAGATCTTCGGAAAGATTTTTCCGGATGAAGAATACGATTATTTCAAACTGAAACTTGCAGTTTCAGATCTGTTTAAGATCGGAATTGAATTTCTTACCTTTCTGTCTTTTAAAAATGAGAGTCAGATGAAAACTGAATTTCTGCTGAGAGAATTAAGACAAAGAAATCTCGACAGTATTTTCGGGCAGACATTTAAATCAGCAGAGAATCAGAATGAAAGTTCTAAAGTAAAAGATGAAGTTTATTTTCTCCATAAACTAAATCTGACCTTTGAAAAAATTTCATACCTTGCCCCCAAAAAGCCGAATGAAAATATTCACATGCAGCAGGATATGCTGAATTTATTTATAAGATATTCTTTGATCAGGTATATGAAGTATTATAATATAATGATGCATGAAGAACTTCAGAATAATGTGAAATACGATATGGGAATGTTTGATGAAGTTTTGAATTACATTAAGCATAATGATTTTGAAAACAGTCCGACTATCCTGGCATACTATAATATTATTATGCTTGGGAAAGAACGGGACGACAAATATTTTTATTCACTGAAAGAGCTCGGGAAAAAATTTAAAGACCAACTTAATGATGTAGACAGGTATATGATATTTCTGCATCTGAACAGTCACTGCGCATATGTCTTCAACAGACTATCACGGACGGATCTTAGGCGGGATCAGTTTGAATTAATAAAGGAAAAAAATTCACAAAAGATTGAAAACCTGGGGAAGATCCTTTATCCGGATTTTCTGAATGAAGTAAAGATCTCAGTCAATGCAAAGGAATTTAAATGGGCGGAAGATTACATAAAAAATAACTCCGGCGAACTTACTGAGGAAAAAGACAGCACAATTAATTTTTGTTACGGTTATATTAATTTTAAGAAAGGAAATTTTGATGCAGCGCTTGATCTCTTTTCAAAAACTAACTTTCCGAATTTTATCATAAAGATTCAGGTCAAAATTATTCAGTTAAAGTTATTATATGAAAAAAATTATTTTGAACAGGCAATCTTAACTATAGATGCATTCAGGCACTATCTTAAAAGAGAAAACACTATCAAAGAAAGTTTCAAGGAATCTTTCTACGATTTTCTGCGCATTACAAATGATCTCGTAAAATTCAGAACAGATCACAGGAAAAAGGATAATGAATATTACAGAGAGAAAATTCTCAAAGACATTGACTCAATGAAAAGTAATCAGTTCGGAATCAAGATCTGGCTGAATGAAAAAGTAAAAAAGTTATTCGAAAATTAATCTGATCTTTATAAAATAATCAGACTAAAAAAACAATCAATTATCAATTGTCAATTGTCAATTAACTATTAACTATTAACTATTAACTATTAACTGATTAAGGAGCTATTTTACTCACAAAATTAAACGCGTTATTATCCGCAAACACTGCATCTGCAAGATCAATAACTTCATCTCCGTTAATATCAGTTGGAAGATATCCCGATACAAAATTGAATGCGTCATTATCTATCTGACTGACATCAGACAGATCGATCGTGCCGTCCTGATTTACATCACCGCTGTATATTGCAAACTTTACAGGTGAATTATCTACGTTTATCTGATTTGATCCGAATGCCTGTGATGCAGCAAGTGTAAAATTATATTGTAATGTATCTGAATTAAATTCATAACCTCCTGAACTCCATGTCTCTATTGAATTTCTGTGACTAACTACCATATAAAATTCCTGTCCGGGATACACCTTTGTAAAATTGAATGAACCTGTACCGGCTGAGTCTATCACTGCTTTTGCTGTATCAATAAAATTATACGGTGATACCGATTCTCTTAAAAATATCCGGGCTGTATCTTTCAACATTTTATTTGTAACGCTGTTATATAATCCCTGAATAATTCCTGTTAGCTTTAATGTTTTAACAGGCACTCCAAATATATTTACGCCCCAGCCGAGGACATATCCTCTGTCAGATGCTTCATTATCTGAAAACTTCATTTTCCACCATCCCTGGACTGTCTGTCCGTTCAAAACCGATAATGGCTGGTCAGGTTTTACCGACGGGCTAAAAGGAGGACTGATCCCGGGACCTTCAAGAGAAATTACTGAAGAGGCGGAAGAATCCGCTCCGTCCGAAAATAAAGTCATTATATCATTTCCATATGAGCCTTTACGGTTGAGTAAGCTGACCGTAACTCCCAAAGGTGAGATCAGATCAATTTTTACATCGCTTGAATAAGTATGAGACATTAATACATAAGCTTTTATATTGAGAACTACGCCGCCCGAAGAAATGTAAACTGAATCGGTTTTTCCCTGAGGACTGTTATCAGGTATAAAAAATCTGTTTTGACTTCCGGTATATCCGGAAAGTATAAATTCAGAATTACCGCCTGAAAATACTGGCGATGAGGATCTTGAATTGTTGTGCTGATTGGCGCTTGAGATCTGAGCGCCACCGGTAAATACAGCGCCGGATAGTATAATTGTATTATAATTTCTGATAGAATTGGTATATTTATCAAAATCTATTGACGCTAAATCAATATTTGAAACGTAATTGTGCATTTTTTCCTTTATCTGCGCTGAACTTCTTTCAGTTTTCCAAATTCTTATCCCGTCTATTTGTCCTTTGAATTTATTCCCGGAATAATTAGAGGCTCCCATTTCTCCTATAAAAATATGATCAGGATCATTTTGGATCTGAGGATTACCTGTAAATATTCCCGATGAAACCAGATAACCGTTGATATATAGATTTGCAGAACCGGTAGCAGAATTATATGTAGCGGCAACATGTGTCCACTGTGAATTCAGAATATAAGAATATGAGATAATACCGGGAGGTCCGGTTGCAGAATTTATTTTAAATTTCAAAGTGCCTGAAGCTGAATGTAACCATAAGGCGTAGTTGAATCTGTCAGCTCCTCCGCTTTTTGAAATAATGTACTGATCATTTGGCTGTGCGCCCGTAGTATCCCTCTTTATCCAGGCTTCAAGAGTAATTGCGCTTGTTGCATTGAATACAGGATCATTTATTAAAAATATGTAATCAGATGTCCCGTTCAAAACAAGACTGTTGTTGTAATCTAAATATTTTACAGCTTTATCAGTGTAATCTATATATGTAATATTTCTTCCGGTTCCGAGATTTAATTCACTGCCCCCGTAATTCAGACAATTATTATCAAACTGAAAACTGGCTCTTAAGTGTGCATAAACACCTAAAGGATTAACAATTTCCAGCGGTGAGAATCTGTTCGTCGAAATTTCAGACGCTGATCTCGCCACTCCCCAGATCCTTACATTATCAAGTCGGCCTCTGTAAAAAAGTGACGGTAAGCCGCCTACTCTGTCAGCTCCCATAAAGAGAGAATCACTGTTGGTTGTAAGCGGACCTGTAATTGCAGCAGTAGATGTGTCAAGGACTCCGTTTATATAAATAGAAGTAACAGTCCCGCTGTATGTCGCTGCAATATGGGTCCATTGATTCACCGGAATGGTACCCGTAACTCGGCTTCTGAGCGAGGCGCTCCCTTTAGGATAAAACACCAGTCTCCCGGAAGACTGTATCCCCAGAAAATAAGATGTCTGATAATTTTTTCCTATTATACCCATGGTAGTACCAAGGATCTGAGTCGGATATACCCAGGCTTCAAGTGTGATAGCAATAGAAGGACTTAATCCCGATGTGCTTGGCACAGAAGCATAACTGCTGAAGCCGTTAAAACTTGCTGCATAGTTTTCACTGTACTGGGAAAAAATCCTGTCTGCATTTGCAAAAAAAATCAGGATTGAGATCAGAAAAATTTTCATTTGAGAATCCTTTCGTTTATATTTTTCATTTATTTAATATTTACATTTAATCGATTTATAAAATCCATTATCCATAATTTCCGGTTACGGATTTTGTAGAAATGAATTAATTCACAGAGAAGTATTTTAAATAACAGAGTTGAATTAATTTACGCAGTTCAATTTATTTTAAATAATACTGCATTCAAAAAGAATAATTTGAATTTTGTGAAAGATTCCCGGGATTCAAAAGCAGTATAATTTTATATTATCTGCATTATTTTTCCCTTTTACATACTTTTAGAGTTCAGTACCGTTTAAATTGTGAAAAGATTTTTAGATATGACAAACACAAAAGCCCTTAATATAATAAAGAGTTTCAGCAGAAAGGAACTTCTTAAGTTTGAAAAGTTTTTGTCATCACCTTATTATAACAACAATAAAAATCTTGAAAAACTTTTTATGCTTTTAAAAAAGTATTATCCTGAATTTAATTCAGAACAGTTAAATAAGAAAAGTATTTATGAAAGCATTTACGGAAAAACTAAATTTAAAGAAGATAATTTAAGAAAACTTTTTTCAGATCTGTATAAGCTTGCGGAAAAATTTCTTGCCGTTTTGAATTTAGAAGAAAGTAAAATTTTTTACAACAAGCATCTTCTGGAGGAATTGGACAAAAGGAATCTTGATAATATTTACCGCAGCAAATATAAAGAAGCTTTCGAATATCTTGAACACTCGGGTTTTCATTATCAGATATTTCTTTATCTGCACGAACTTAAATGGCAAAACGTTTCCTTTCATCTGTCGAGAGGAGAACAGTTCAGTCTGCCGTCTGAAATATTCAGCAGATCCGAACAGATCATATTTTATTTTCTTTCTGATCTTTTCATCACGCTTAATGACATTGATGCAAACAGGATGAATTTCAACTATGAACATACGAATAACCTTCCTCAGAAATTTTTAGACTGCCTGGACATAAAGTCGCTTATAAAATATATTGAGCAGAATGATTTTAAGAATAAAGAAATTTTCATGCTGTATTACTATTCCTTTTTAATGAATCAGAATTTTGATGATGAAAAATATTTTTACAGGACAAGGTCATTGCTGGATAAAAACTTTGATAAGCTCAACAAACAGGGTAAGATGAATTTTGTAATACTTCTGATCAATTACTGTAATTTTAAAAACAAATCGTCGAAAAAAGTAAATGACGAAATGATTAAAGCTTCGATAGAATTATATGATATCCTGATCAAACATGAACTGTACAGTAACAACAATTCTTTTTTTCGGACAGATATATTTTTAAATATATTTATCACTTACCTGAAATACCGGGATACAAATGAAGCTTCATCTTTTCTGAAAAGAAATATCAAAGCAATAAATCCTTCACATAGTGAAAATATAATTTCATTATGCACAGCGATGACTTTGTTTGAAGAAGGTAAGTTCAAAGAATCTCTGAGCATTGCTTCACAGTTAAACTGGAACTTCATAATTTTTAAATTAAATCTCCGCAAACTTCTGATGAAGTTAAATTTTGAGCTGAATGAATTTGATGAAATTAAAGATGCGCTGAATAACTACAGACATTTCGTAACGGAAAGCGGATCAATAAGTGATGTTATAAAGAACAATAATCTGGAGTTCATCAAAAATTATAATGACTTATTGAAGATTAAAAATAACGGTAAGGATGAGTTCACATTGAAAGTGCTGATTGAGAATATAAAAAAGATGAACGATATTCTCGACAGGAATTGGTTTACAAAAAAGATCCGGTTGATAAAAAAATAACCGGATATTTAAATTTCAATATCCGGATATTTAAGTTGCGGGATTTGAGTTTTTTCGATTTATTTATTCCCGCCCCAGTTTAGGCGGATACAGCTTTCTGTTACTTCCCTGATTCTCTTTCCTGGAACGCTTCATTTCCTGATGCGCTTACCTCACCGGAAGTATTACCATTTCCCGCGAACTCTCCAGTATCTCTTTATCCAGGATCCTTTATTATACTCGCGGATCTATATCCCGCATAGAAATCAGGATCTCAGATTATTCAGAATATTGTCCGCGGATTTCCTGATTCCGGAATCCTCATTTGAAAATGTCCCGGCTTGTTTCTGTTTATATCTGTTTACTGCACATAATTTCAATTTATTGAAATTTATTTCAGTTGATATTATCTTTTCTCATTTTTTAAAGCTTCTGAAAATTTTTTTGTGAAAAATTTTTCACTTTTTCTAATTTTTTTACTTTTTCTCAATTTTATTTTACATTCAGTCTCCATTTATTTACCTTCTGTCTCCATTTCTTTACCTTTAGTCTCCATTTCTTTACCTTCAGTCTTCATTTCTTTACCTTCTGTCTCTATTTCTTTACCTTCTGTCTTCATTTCTTTACCTTCTGTCTCCATTTCTTTACCTTCTGTCTCCGTTTCTTTACCTTCTGTCTCCGTTTCTTTACCTTCTGTCTCCATTTCTTTACCTTCTGTCTCCATTTCTTTACCTTCAGTCTTCATTTCTTTACCTTCAGTCTCCATAATTTTGTCTTCGTTGAAAATTATTTCACAATCTCTCCTTATTATTATGTTGTTAGTCTTCATTTCTTTACCTTCTGTCTCCATTTCTTTACCTTCTGTCTCCATTATTTTGTTTTCACTCTTCATTATTTTGTTTTCACTCTTCATTATTTTGTCTTCTCTCTTCATTCTTTGACTTTCACTCCTCATTCTTTGACTTTCACCTTTCTTAAATTCATTTTCACTATTCATTTTATTGTTTCTCTCCTTCTTTTTTTAGTTATCATACTCTTAATTCAGTTTCTCCGCCGCTTTATTCAGAATTTGCAGTCCTTTGTTCAATTTCTCCGACTCTTCGCTTCGCATTTATCATCTCATTTGATTTCACGCTTTCTTTTCAATGTATACTTGAAAGCTCAAAGAATACTATTTTTAATAATTTTAACTTTGAGCCTTCGAACCCTGGAGGTAAATTCATTGTTTTCGGACATACTGGAGCATGCGGGAATGACACTTTATAAAACTCGTAACTCGTAATTCATTTATTTACTATTTGTCATTTGTAATTTGCAATTGCTCTTAAGGTGTTACTTTGCTCACAAACGCCGCAGCATTATTATCTGCAATTACCGCATCCGCCAAATCCGCAATCAAGTCTCCGTTTACATCAGTAACAATATACCCGCCCGCAAATACCGATGCGTCATTATCAATCATCGTACCGTCCGAAAGATCTACTGTTCCGTCCTGATCCACATCACCTGAATATATTACATACTTTGCTCCCTTTAATGTCATATTATTTCCGAAAGCCCTGTTCTGTGAAACTGTAAAATCATAAATGAAAATATTTCCCCTCGTATATCCTTCCCCGCCTGATCTGCTCCAAGTCTCTAAAGAATTCCTGTGCTTCAGCTGCAAATAGTATGTACCTGTAAGAGCATTTGTAAATAAAACCTGCGCACTTAAACTAACAGAATCAAGCAGTCCTTTTGCTGAGTCAATTATGCTGTAAGGAGAAATATTATTTCTGAGATAAATTATAACCGTGTCTTTCATATTTAATCTGTCAGAAACAGAATTGTAATAACCTTCCTGTATAAACGAAACATTTGAAACAGCCGGAGGAGTAGATATAATTCTGTGATAAGCTCTGTTCACATTTATAAGACCTCTGCCGTAAGAATTATCTTCGCCGGCAGTTCCGAGATCCGTAGCTGTTGAAAACAATATTGCCTTTAGCTGCTTGCCTGTCATACCCGGAGCAGCCTGTTTTAATAGGGCTATGCTCCCGGCAACGTGCGGAGAAGCCATTGACGTTCCTGAAATGGTACCGTAAGAAATTCCTGACCAGGTAGATCTTATTGATGTTCCGGGCGCAACTACTTCAGGTTTAATTAACAGCGTGCCTGTTCCTCCGCAAAGTGACGGACCTCTGCTTGATGAGTTGCTGATATTCAATGTGGTTCCGGAAATATTTCCCACGCAAAAAACTTCTACCGAATCAATATTTATATTTTTCGGCGGAGTAATAGTAGACGCGCCTGGACCTGAGTTGCCTGCGGAGAATATAACTGCTGTACCGATCGCTTCTACAGCCGGAAGTACTGTCCGGTAAATGGAAGATGTGCATTCATTAGTTGCCGATGGATCTCTCCACGAACAGTTTATAACATCGGGCATATCCATTGTTGCGGAATTCGAATCAGGATCCATCGCCCACTGATAAGCTGCAATGTTCAACGATGGATATGATGCTCCGGGACAGTCTGTAATTCCCGCTGCCATCCACCTGGCGTCCGGGGCTACTCCGACTGTATCTCCTGTTGCGGAATTTCTGCCGCACATTATTCCCATTGTGTGAGTGCCGTGATACGTTCCGCCGGTTGCGCAGTCAAAAGGCGAAGTGCTGAAAGGCGAGATCGGATCAAACCATGAATGATACCATGCTCTTCCGTTATTGCCCCACCATCTTGATGAAAGCGCGGGATGTGTTCCGTTCACACCGCCGTCTATATTCATTACAGTCCTTCCCGCTCCCGTAATTCCTATCTTCCATAATGAATCAGCTTTGATAACTCTTAATCCGTTTTCAATGGTCTGTGAACTTTGAACAGCCGGCTGCTCATCATATGGTCTGTCAATATCAAGCTCTGCATCCAGATCCAGAATGTCCACATCAGTTCTTTTAGTTAAATTATAAATTACATCGGGAGTACATTCAATGAAAATTAAATTTGTTAACCAGAAATTCATTAACTGTTTGATCTTACCTGATTGCTTTTCTGAATCCAGATATGACAATATCGGTCCCTGTGTCTGAGCTGCCTTATTCCGTAGAGTGTTAATGACTGTCTCCGCTCTGTATTCTATAGGAGCATTGATTTCATACAGATCTCTGTCGAGCTTTTCTATATCAATTCTGTCTTTCATAAGAATCAGCACGCGTGTGTATTCAACCGGGTTCAGCGAATTCATTCTCACTGCAAGTCTTTCAGTCATCTGCACATTCTGAGAAAAAATACTTTGAACCGATATAAACAAAACAGCTGCTGTCAGTATTAACTTTTTCATTAAAGTGTATTTAGTTGTTTAAAAATTAAATTGGGATTTGAAATAAATGTAAGCGCTAATTTATTATATTAAAATTGAAATTTCAATTTAGTTGAAAGGTAAAATATACCGCATTTTCAATTTTGTCCATACCATTTTCCCGGGAACGAATCTCCTGATTTCCTTTGTTACGACTCACTTTATTTCCCTCGTTACGAATCTCCTGATTCGTAACGTTAGCGCACCCAATCAGGAGATTGAGTACAAGGTATATTATTTTTTTCCTCGTAACGAATTTCCCGATTCATTACATCGACGCATCAATTAGGAAATTGAATACTAGGTTATAAACTTTCACCGGCACAATTACAATTACTCCAAAACAGCTTATATTTGCGGTATTTTGCTCCAGACTTAAAATTTCACCGCATTGATACATCGATTTCCGGCTTTGACCAACTGATGCACGGTTTCGACTCACTGCTGCAGGTTTTGATTCACTGATGTCCGGCTTCGACCAACTGAAGCAGGACTTCGCTTAACTGTTACAGAAATTAAATTGCAGCTTCCCGTCTCCGACCAACTGATGCGGGGGTTCGACCAACTGCTTCCGGATTTTGATTCACATTTACAAACATAGACAAGCTTATGCACCGCTTCGATTCATTGCTTCAAAGATCAGAACAACTGTAAATATTCTTTGCGTTACTGCGGAAGTTCCTAAACTGGCTGCTATATGTCTTTGCTTGGATGTTAAATGCCTTTGTTTGGGTGTTAAGTGTCTTCGTTTG
>Ga0138256_10002420_pt1 | contig 19961 bp, 14 predicted proteins | sample KNB2016incub_MG_FD_105486 | JGI IMG/M metagenome (GOLD analysis project Ga0138256, IMG submission 105486) | Active sludge microbial communities from wastewater in Klosterneuburg, Austria - KNB2014incub_MG | ecosystem: Engineered > WWTP > Activated sludge > Unclassified | place: Austria... | reverse complement strand
GGTGGTATCTCCGCCATAGCCTTGGCGAAGGTGGGGTATCTCCGCCATAGCCTTGGCGAAGGCGGGGTATCTCCGCCATAGCCTTGGCGAAGGCGGGGTGGCTTCACCGTAGCGGACGCCTTTCCGCCTGCCCGGTCGCTCCTTGTCCGCGGTCCAATGGGGATGCTGAACAACTGTGGGTCAGCGCCTCCCCCCGAACCGCACCACCCGGCCAACCGTTCCGGGTAGGATCCCATGCACGTGACCAAGCTCACCCCTACGCAGCCCGGTACCACCATACCTTTGAGCGTCAGGCATCGGACCGCTGCCGTGACGCATCCATTCACCACACCCGAACGCGCATGCTCCCCATCTTCCGCACCACCGCGCTGATGACCGTCTCGGCCGCCCTGCTGGCCGGCTGCCACAAGCCTTACACCGTGGATGGTCCTGAAGGCTACGTCCGCCTGAAGGTGGAGGCCACCTGGCAGGGGCAGCCGCTCCAGGCCGGCGAGGTTCATCTGAACGTGAGCAACTACCGCACCCAGGTGGAGGTGCTGAAGATGTACCTCGCCGAACTGCGTTTGACCGGACCGGGTGGCGCATCCGCCCTGACGGACATCGCGCTCTTCGACGCCCTGAACTGGGGGGACAGCGAGGTGTACACCGCCGAGGCCGGCAGCTACAGCGGGCTGCACCTGGGCCTGGGCGTGCCGCAGGACCTGAACAGCTCCGACCCCGTGCTCTATCCGGTGGGGCACCCGCTGAGCGTGAGCAACGGCACCTATTGGACCTGGGCCACCGGCTATCGCTTCGTGATGTTCGATGGCCGGTACGACACCGATCCGAACGGCACCGGCACACCGATGAGCCTGTTCTCCATCCATACCGGCATGGAGCCCTGCTACCGGGTGCGCGACCTGGACTTCGCCGCGCCGTTCACCGTGGTGGGGGGCGACACCACCGAGCTCGTCCTTCGCTTCGAGGTGGACCGGTTCTTCCATGACAACGGGGTCGTGATCGACCTGGCCGTGGACCACCAGGCCCATGGGGACAACCTGACGCTGGCCATGCGCTTTACGGACAACGTGCTCAACAGCATCGTCGTGGAGTGAACGGACGGGTGGGGATAGCGGTGATGGTGATCGCGCTGACGGGCTGTCGGAAGGATGAACTGATGCAGCAGGGCGGCGGGGCAGGATCCTTCGTGCTGGACCTGCCGGCCTGGATGCCCGCACCCCCGGTGCCGGCCGATAATCCGCTGACCAAGGCCAGCGTGGCACTGGGCAAGCAGCTCTTCTTCGAGCCCCGCCTCTCCCGCACGGGCACCTTGAGCTGCGCCGGCTGTCATTTCACGGACCGGGCCTTCAGCGATACGGTGGCGCTCAGCATCGGGGTGGCCGGCCAGCCCGGGCTTCGCAATTCACCCACCCTGGCCAATGTGGCCTACCACCCGGCGCTCTTCCGCGATGGCGGCGTACCCACCCTGGAACTGCAGGTGCTGGCGCCCATCCACGACGACCTGGAGATGGACCACAGCATCATCACCGCGGCCGATGACCTGCGTGAGGTGGAACCCTACCGCAGCCTGAGCCAGCAGGCCTATGGTCGCCCACTGGACCCGTACGTGATCACCCGGGCCATCGCCAACTACGAACGCACGCTCATCAGCGGCTGGTCGCGCTTCGACCGCTATCTGTACCAGGGCGAGACCACGGCGCTCACCGAAAGTGAGGTGCGTGGCTGGGAGCTGTTCTCCGGACCGGTGGCGGGCTGCACGGGTTGCCACGGGGGCTTCGACCTCAGCGACCATAGTTACCGCAACGTGGGCCAGTACAGCACCTACACGGACCCGGGACGGGCGCGGATCTCCCTCGATCCCGCGGACGAAGGCAAGTTCAAGGTGCCCACCCTGCGCAACATCGCTCTCACGGCGCCGTACATGCACGACGGAGCCATGGCGACGCTGGAGGACGTGGTGGACCACTTCGCGAGCGGTGGCCTGTCGCACCCCAACAAGGACCCGCAGATGACCCCGTTCACACTCTCCGCGCAGGAGCGAGGCGACCTGCTGGCCTTCCTGAACGCCCTGACGGACGAACGCAGCCTGGACCAAGTGCCATGATCGGAACACGCACCCGCATCCTAGCGGCCATCGCCTTCGGCGTGATGGCCATCGCCAGTTGCCGCAAGCCCGACCCGGACCCGCCCTCGGGAGGTGGGGGCGGCGGCGCTGGCGGTCCGGTCTATGACCCTACGCCCTATCCGCTGGTGACGCCGGCGAACTTCCCGCCGATGGTGATCCCGGCGGACAACCCGATCACGGTGAAAGGGGTGGAACTGGGACGCTATCTGTTCTATGAGGAACGCCTCAGCGGGGACAACACGCAGAGCTGTTCGAGCTGCCATGCGCCCGCCACGGCCTTCAGCGACGGTCCGAACGCTTTCAGTACGGGCATCGATGGTATCGAGGGCCGGCGCAACAGCATGGCGCTGATGAACCTCGGTTGGGAGACGAGCTTCTTCTGGGATGGCCGTAAAGCCACCCTGGAGGAGCAGATCCTGATGCCCGTGATCGACCCGATCGAGATGCACGAGACCTGGCCCAACGCCGTGGGGAAGCTGCAGGCGGACAGCGCGTACAGGGCGTTGTTCATCGAGGCGTTCAACACCGAGGTGATCGACAGCACCTTGGTCGCCAAGGCCATGGCCCAGTTCCTCCGCACCATGATCAGCGCCAACTCCAAGGTGGACAAGGTGGCGCGGGGCGAGGCGGTCTTCACCCAGCAGGAGCAGCGCGGCTTCATCCTCACGCAGCTGGAGGGTGGGGATCCGGCAGAGGGTCAGGGCGGACAGTGGGGCGCCGACTGTTTCCACTGCCACACGCAGGTGGGCGGGCTGTTCACGAACGGTCAGTTCGAGAACAACGGACTGGATTCCATCTTCACGGACCTTGGCCGGTACGAGGTGACGGGCGATCCGCTGGACCGGGCCAAGTTCAAGGTGCCCACCCTGCGCAACGTGGCGCTCTCGGGGCCCTACATGCACGATGGCCGCTTTCAGACCCTGGAGGAAGTGATCGAACACTACAACTCGGGCGGCATCCCGTCGGAGACGATCAGCCCGTTCATGAAGCACACGCAGGGCGGGCTGCAACTGCCTGCGGCGGACAAGGCGGCGCTGGTGGCCTTCCTCAACGCGTTGACGGACCACGACTTCGTGAACGACCCGCGCTTCCAGGACCCCGGCACGCCCTGATCAGGCGGCCCGCTCCACTGTGGCGGACGGTCGCCAGGTGCGGCTCTGCATGCGATCGCCGAACACCTCGGGCTTGAAGATGCTGGTGCCCATCAGGATGCGGGCGCATTCCTGCACCCCTTCGGTGATGCTCGGATGGGGATGCACCAGTTCGGCCAGGTGCTGGATGCCCTGCCCCATGTGCATCAGCAGGGCCACCGCCTCGATCGCGCTGGAGGCGTGCTCGCCCACGGCGCGCATGCCCAGGATGTGCATGTGCTCATCGTCGGTGACGATGACCTTGAAGAAGCCCTGGGTGCGGCGCATGGCGATGGCGCGGGCCAGGCAGCTGTAGTCGATCCGGGCCATACGGTGTGCGATGCCTTGACGGCGGCACTCCTGTTCGTTGAGCCCCACCCCGGCCACTTCCGGTTCGAGGAACATGATCGAGCTGACCTGCCCGTAGCTGATGGGCTTGGGCTGCCGCCCGGCGATGAGCTCGACGGCATGGCGGCCCTCGAGCTCGCCGAGGTTCACCAGCATGTTGCTCCCCGTCGCGTCGCCCACCACCAGGATGTGGTCCTGTGCGGTGCGGATGCCCTCCACGGCGAGGGTCCCGGTGCGCGGGTCCACAGTGAGACCGGCCTGTTCCAGGCCAAGGCCGAGAAGGTTGGGCGTACGTCCCACGGACAACAGGGCCTTCTCGACGGTGACCCGTTCGGTGCCACCGTTCGCGTAGCTCAGGTCGTACTCCACGCCGTGGGGCATGGCTTCCAGGCGTTCGAGCTTGGCGGAGCGGTGGATCACCACACCGTTGCGCTCCAGGTTGCCGGCCACCAGCTCACTGATGTCGGCGTCCTCGAAGGGCAGGATGCGCTCGGCACGGTCGATGAGGTGCACGCGGGTGCGGCCCAGGTGGCTGAGGATGGTGGCGAACTCACAACCGATGACGCCGGCGCCGACGATGACGATGCTCTCCGGCAGCTCATCGAGCTGGAAGATGCCATCGCTGGTGAGGATGCGCCGCTCATCGGCGGCCAGGCCCGGCAGTGAGCGTGGCTTGGAGCCGGTGGCGATCACCACATGGTCCGCCTCGATCACCCGGCGCTGGCCGGCCAGCTCGATGGTCACGTGATGCGGTCCGATGAAGGACGCGTTGCCACGGGCGTGCTGGAACAGGCGGCCCTGACTTTCCAGCAGCTGCATGTGGCATGCGTAGAGGTATTTGCGCTCGAAGACGGCCTCGTTCACCGAGCGGGTGATGCCCGACCACGATGGCTGAAAGGGCGGGATGCCGCGGGTGCGGACCATGGCATTGGTGCTGGCCACACGTTGGGCGATCTCCCACAGCGTTTTGGACATCAGGGCGCCGTTGTAGATGCCGGTGCCACCGATGCGGTCCTTCTCCACCAGCAGGGTGTGCAGGCCAAGATCGATGGCGCGCATGGCGGCCGCATAGCCGGCGGGCCCACCACCGATGACGCAGAGGTCGAATCGTTCCATGGGGGAAGGGAAGTGGTCGATGGCCGTTGTACGCCGGTCGAAGGCCAGGGTTCGCCGGTATCCTTCGCCCTGCGGTCGCCGTAGGAAGGGGCGGAATGATGCGGACCCCGATGAGCTTCGTGCGCGTGGCCGGCCTGCTGGCGGCCTTGTCCCTGGCGGGACCGGGGCAGGCACAATGCCCGCAGCTCTACGACTATTGGGGCAACCCGAGCGACACCGCCGAGTGGTACAGCTGCTCGGGCGGCACCTACACGCTGGTGATCGCCTCCCCGCAGAACATCGTCGGCGGTTTCACCATCAACTGGGGCGATGGCAGCTCGCTGCATGTGGGCGGCTCGCTGATCGCCCCGGGCACGGTGACGCACGTCTACGCCCCGGCCGTGGCCGAGTACACCGTGACCTTCACCGAACTGGTGAGCGGATGCGTGGTCACCGGCACCGTGATCATGGAGGAGAGCACGAGCGCCTCCATCCAGATCCCCGTGGGCGGCCTCACCCAGGTCTGCGCCCCGCAGGCGGTGGACTTCATCAACTCCAGCACCAACGTCTCGCCCAACACGGTGTTCACCTGGGATTTCGGCGACGCGAGCACCCAGCTGGTTTACGACCATACCAACCTGGGGCAGACGGTGACCCACACCTACATGCCGGGCACGGTGAGCTGTGAGACCACGGTGCGTCTGTATGCGGAGAACGAATGCAACACGCTGCAGGGTGGACCGAGCGTGGCCACCTTCAATCCGATCCGGGTGTGGGACATCGACAGCGCGCAGATCGCCCCCAGCGCCACGCTGTTGTGCTGGCCGGACCGGACGGTGACCTTTCTGAACGTCACCGACCGCAACTGCCTTCAGCAGGGCAACATCTACCAGCGCTTCGAGTACTGGAACTTCGGCGACTATTGGGGCCAGGGCCAGGATTCGATCATCGACTGGGCGCCCTGGCCGCCCACGTTCCCGCGCACCATCGAGTATCCTGGCATCGGCACCTACGAGGTGATGCTGCTGGACAGCAACTATTGCGGGATCGACACGGCCTATGTGCAGATCACCATCGTGCCTCCCCCGAACGTCGCGCTCAGCGCCACACCGGACACGGTATGTGCCGGAGGCACCATCGCCTTCGACGAGACCACCGGGGGCGGGGCCAACTTCTTCGAGTGGGATTTCGGCACGGGTGCGGGATTCCAATGGACCGGTGCCGGGGATCAGACGCACACCTACGGCACGCCGGGCACCTTCGTGGTCTCCTACGCCGCCAGCATCCAAGGCGCCACGGCGGGCTGCGCCGATACCGCATCAGTGACCGTCGTGGTGCTGCCCAGCCCCACGGCGGACTTCATGGTGGACCAGGACGCGGCCTGCGACTCCCTCACGGTGGCCTTCACCAACACCTCGGTGAACGCGGTGAGCCATGTCTGGGACCTGGGGGACGGTACGGTCGTCACGGCCTTCGAGCCGGCACCGCACTTCTATGGCACACCGGGCACCTACACGGTGACGCTGACGGTGACCAACGCGGACGGCTGCCAGGACACGCACTCGCATGACATCCACGTGTATTCCCCGCCGGTGGTGCAGGTCGGAGCGCAGAACGTGTGCGAAGGCGTGGCGGCGCAGTTCTCGGACCAGACGGTGACCGAGCCGGGCAACCCGGTGATGCAGTGGGCCTGGGACTTCGGCGATGGCGCCACCTCCACGCTGGAGGATCCCACGCATCTCTATGCCGGCAACGGTGGGTATACCGTGACCCTGACCGTGACCACGCCCTATTGCGGGGGCACCGGGGTGCAGAACGTGCTGGTGGAAGCCCTGCCCACGGCCGCCTTCCTGCCGGTACCGAGCATCGGCTGTTCGCCCCTGGACGTGCAGTTCACCAACACCAGCTCCGGGGCGGTGAGCTACGCCTGGGACTTCGGTGATGGCGCCACGAGCACCGCCATCGCGCCGGTGCACACCTTCCTGAACGCAGGCCCCACCGATGTGGTGGACACCGTGATGCTGATCGCGAGCACCTTGTTCGGCTGCTCGGACACGGCCACAGCGCTGATCACCGTGGCCCCGCCTGTGGTGGCCGGATTCACCCACAACGCCCTTCCCGGCTGCGCTCCGCTCGACGTGCAGTTCACCAACACCAGCACGGGGGCCGGTTCCTACGCCTGGGACTTCGGTGACGGCGGCACGAGCACCGCCGTGTCCCCGGCGCATCAGTACGTGAACAATACCCTGTTCCTACAGACGAACATCGTGCAGCTCATCGCCACCTCGGCCGCGGGCTGCGTGGACACGGCGACGACGACGCTGCTGGTGTATCCGATGCCGCAGTTCACCTTCGCCACCCAGCCGGACAGCGGATGCTCTCCGCTCACGGTCAACTTCCCCACCATCGTCGGTGCGGTGAGCCATCAGTGGGATTTCGGCGACGGTGCCACGGGAACGGGTCCCTCGCCCACGCACACCTACCTCAACACCACGAGCGCCGTGGTCACCTTCCCGGTGACGATGATCGGGGCGAACGCCTTCGGATGTGTTGACACCACCTACGACCAGGTGACCGTGTTCCCCATGCCCACGGCGGCCTTCACCACCGATGTGCTGCAAGGTTGCCACCCGCTCACCGCTCAGCTCACGAATGCAAGCCAGGGCGCGGTGGCGTACAACTGGAGCTACGGCGACGGCGGCACCTCGGACACGTCGGCCGCGGTGCACGGCCACACCTGGTCCAACTTCCTGACCACGCCGCAGACGTTCACCATCGGGCTGACGGCCACGAACGTGCATGGGTGCAGCGCCACGGCCAACGGCCAGGTGCAGGTGTTCCCTGCGGTGATCGCCCAGTTCACGGCGGACACGGTGGGCTGTGCGCCCTTCGACCCGGACCTCGCCAACCTCTCCATCGGTGCCGCGAGCCACTTCTGGACCTTCGGCGACGGTGGTGCCAGCTCACAGCCCAGCCCGGCGCACACCTACCTCAACCAGGGCCTCAACGACGTGGTGTTCACTCCGACGCTGGTGGCCACCTCCTCCTACGGATGCAGCGATACGGCCCAGGTGGACGTGCTGGTGCATCCCACGCCGATCGCCCAGTTCGTGCCGAGCGCGCTGGCGGTATGCCAGCCGTTCCCGGTGAGCGTGCAGGACCTGTCCATCGGGGCGGCGACGCTCACCTGGACCTGGGGAGATGGGACCCAGCAAAGCGGCGGCCCGGGCAACGCTGTGCACACCTATGCCCATGCCGACAGCGCACCGGTGTCGTTCACCATCATCCAGATGGGCACTAGCGTACACGGTTGCACGGACACGGCGCAGGCGGTGATCCAGGTGTACCCGGTGGTGACCGCGGCGTTCACCGCACCGTCCAACGGATGTTCGCCGCTCGCCTACGCACCGGTGAACACGAGCACGGGGGCCTCGAGCTTCCTGTGGGACATGGGCGACGGCGTGACGCTCGTGGGCCCCGACCCCACGCATATCTATGTGAACGGCACACCCGCGAACCAGACCTGGACGGTGACGCTCACGGCCACTTCGGCCTGGGGGTGTACGGATACCGGTCAGGTGAACGTGGTGGTGCATCCTTCACCCACCGCGCAGTTCCAGGCCACGCCCTTCATCCAGCAGTTCCCGGCCTCGACAGTGACCTTGATCAACAACACCGGACCGGGGCCCTGGACCCACAACTGGACCATGGGCGATGGCGGTGCGCTGACGGGTGTTCAACCCGGCTCGTACACCTACGGCACCTGGGGCCAGTTCACCATCACGCTGGTGGTGACGGACAACGTGTGCAGCGATACGGCGACACAGGTGGTGACCATCGAACCGCCCTATCCCACGGCCGCCTTCATCGGATCGGGGGAGGGCTGTGCGCCGCTCACCGTGCACTACACGAACACCTCGCTCCTCGGCGAAGGTTATCTGTGGAACTTCGGTGACGGTGGTTCGAGCACGGCCGACGATCCCGTGTACACGTATACCGTGCCGGGCACCTACACCGTGATGCTGACGGCTTACGGGCCGGGCGGCACGGTGAACACGGCGGTGCACATCGATTCCATCGTGGTGCATCCGAGCGCCACGGCCTACTTCGTGCTGCAGCCCGAGGAGGTGGTGGTGCCGGGGCAGCCCGTGTACTGCTACAACCTGAGCGGCAACGCGGACAGCTACACCTGGGACTTCGGCGACGGCACCACTAGCACGGTGCTGAACCCGGTGCACACCTACACCGATCCGGGCAGCTACACCGTGAGCCTGATCGCCAACAACGCCTGGAACTGCCCGGACACCTTCGTGGTGGCCGATGCGGTGACCGGCATCGCTTCCGGCGGGATCGCCTTCCCCAACGCGTTCACCCCGAACAGCGACGGGCCCACCGACGGGCTGTACGACCCGAATTCGATGAGCAATGACTTCTTCTTCCCCGTGCAGGAGGGCGTGGAGGACTACCACCTCCAGGTCTTCAACCGATGGGGGGAGCTGGTCTTCGAGACGTTCGACGTGAAGCAGGGCTGGGACGGCTTCTACCGGGGGCAGCCCGCGAAGCAGGACGTTTACGCCTGGAAGGCCCGGGCCCGCTTCAGCGACGGCCGGGAGGAGACCCTGAAGGGAGATGTGACCTTGATCCGATGAACCTGAACCGCATGAGCCACCGCTACCCGTTCCCGTTCCTGTTGATGCTGATCGCGCCCGTGGCCGCCTGGGGCCAGGCCAACTACACCCGCGTGCACAACCGCATGCTGGATGAGGCCAAGATGTTGCTGGCGGTGGAGGACCATGTGGAGGCGGCCAAGATCTATCGACGGCTGGAGAACGTGGACACCACGTTCGCCGAGGTGGCGCACGAACTGGGCCTGTGCTACGCGCAGATCCCCGGTGCACGGCACAAGGCCGCACCCCTGTTCGAGCGTGCGTTGCGGAACGGTCATCCCGAGGCCCTGTACCACCTGGGCCTGGCCCGTCACCGCCAGGAGCGCTTCGATGAGGCCATCGACCTCTTGAACCGGTACAAGGCCACCAAACACCGGCTGGTGGCCGATGCGGAGGTGGACCGCTCGATCGCCATCTGCCGCAACGCGAAGGCGCTGGTGCGCACCCCGGTGGACCTGACCGTCCGGAACCTGGGCGCGCTGATCAACTCGCCGGCGCACGACTACTGCCCGCTGGTGACGGCCGATGGCAACACGATGTACTTCACCTCGCGCCGCGAAGGCACCACGGGCGGCCTGAAGGACCCGGACGGCCAGTGGTTCGAGGACATCTACATGGCGCGACGGGTGGACGAGGTGTGGTCGAACGCCGTGAACGCGGGCGTACCGCTGAACACCGCCCTGCAGGATGCCACGGTGGGCCTTTCCGCGGACGGAACCAGCATGATCATCTACCGTACGGGGCAGGGCCTGGTGAGCGGCGACCTGTTCGAGAGCAAGCGATCGGTGGCCCTGTGGAACATGCCCGAGCTGATGACCGAGCGCATCAACAGCGAGCACCACGAGCCCAGTGCCACGCTGAGCCCCGACGGGGAGGAGATCTACTTCACCAGCGACCGGCCCGGTGGGTACGGAGGGCGCGACCTGTACCGGATCCGGCGTCTGCCCAACGGGGAATGGAGCCTGCCGATGAACCTCGGACCCACCATCAACACGCCGTTCGATGAGGATGCGCCCTTCCTGCACAGCGACGGCACCACCCTGTTCTTCAGCTCGAACGGCCATGGCACCATGGGCGGGTACGACATCTTCAAGAGCGTGATGCTGGACCATGACCAGTGCACCTGGGGCGACCCGGAGAACATGGGCTACCCGCTGAACACGGTGAACGACGACATCTACTTCTGCCTGAGCGAGGACGGCACCACGGGCTATTTCTCCTCCGAGCGGCCCGGCGGGCTGGGGGCTCAGGACATCTACCAGGTCATCTTCCCGTCCAGCCAGCTGGAGTTCTTCATCGTGCGTGGCCTCGTGGTCGACCATCGCGATGAGCCCCTGCGGGCGCGGATCGTGGTGGAGGACGAGGCGCGTGAGGAGATCGTGGGGGTGTACAACACCAATGCGGCCACCGGCCGCTACCTGATGGTGCTGAAGCCGGGCGCGCGCTACCACCTGCGCACCGAGGCGGAGGGCCATGCGGTGGTGGAAGAGGTGCTGACGGCCACTGCGCCGGACCAAGGTCGCGAGATCAGCAAGGAGACCCAGCTGCTGCCCCTGGAGCAGGTGGAAGGCATGACCCGGAATGAGCGGTAAGCGGACCACGCTGCTGGCCCTTCTGGTGGGTTCCGTGGCCTTCGCGCACGCGCAGGACCCGCAGTTCACCCAGTTCTACGCCATGCCCACATACGTGAGCCCGGCCTTCGCGGGCACCGGCCTGCAGAGCCGTTTCGGGCTGGCCTGGCGCGATCAGTGGCCGAGCATCCCGGGGGCCTTCGTGAGCTACAACGCCGCGTGGGACCACTACATGCAGAACCTGAACAGCGGGGTGGGCCTGCTGATGACGCACGACCGCGCGGGCACCGGCGCGCTTCGCTACACGAGCGTGTCGGCACAGTACGCGTATGAGGTCGAGCTCAAGCGCAAGGTGTTCATCCGGCCCGCAATGCAGTTCGGCTTCGTGAACCATGCGGTGGACCTCAGCAAGCTCACCTTCGGCGACCAGCTCGCCCGCGGTGGCGCCGTGCCCACGCAGGAGTACGCCGATGGTCGCAGCATCCGCTACGGCGACATCGGCGCGGGGATCCTGTTCTTCACCCCCAAGCTGTGGCTCGGCGCTTCGATGCACCACCTCAATGAGCCGAACCAGTCGCTGCTGCTCAATGAGAGCACCGTGCCACGCAAGTTCAGCCTGCACGGCGGGTACCGCATGCGCCTCCTGGGGCGCGTGATCAAGCAGCACGCCGAGCATGTGGTGCTGGCGTTCAACTACCGCGCGCAGGGCCGGTACGACCAGCTGGACATCGGTGCCTATTATGAGCGGGAGCCCTTCTTCGCAGGGTTGTGGTACCGCGGCATCCCGGTGTTCAAGGCGTATGCGCCGGGCCACGGCAACACCGATGCACTGGCCGTGCTGCTGGGCTTCATGGTGAAGGACCTGAGGGTGGGCTACAGCTACGACCTCACGCTCTCCCGCCTCGCCGGCCGCACCGGTGGGGCGCATGAGATCACCCTGGGATACGAGCTCGCCGACCGGCGGAGGAAAAGGTCCATCGCCAAGCGGCGCGTGGTGCCCTGCGCCAAGTTCTGACCGGGGTCACCCGGGGCGGTCCGAAAGCTCGAGCCAACGGTCCGCCATGCGGTCCAGGTCCTTGATGGCCTTCTCCAGTTCGATGCTGTGCGCCATCATCGCATGGTGGTCCGTGCCGCCGGCCGCCATGAGGGCCAGCAGCTCCGCCTTGCGGGCCTCCAGCCTGGGCATCTCCTTGTCGATCCGTTGCAGTTCGAGGCGCTCGGCGTAAGAGAGCTTCCTGGCACCGGCGGGCGTGGCCGGCTTCGCGGCCTCCTCCTCCTGGTCCTTTCGTCTGTTGCGCTCCGCCTTCCCCTTCTCCTCGCTCGCCCGGGCCTCCCGCTCGGACTCGCGCAGCTCCGTATAGCTGCCCACCCACTCCGTGATCACACCGTCGCCTTTGAACACCAGCAGCTTGGTGCACAGCTTGTCCATGAAGAAGCGGTCGTGGCTCACGATCAGCTGGCACGCGTCCAGGTCCAGCAGGAAGTCCTCCAGGGCGTTCAGGGTGGGGATGTCCAGATCGTTGGTGGGCTCGTCGAGGATCAGCACATTGGGGTTCTTCATCAGCACCGTGCACAGGTAGAGCCGCCGTCGCTCACCACCGCTGAGCGTGTCGATGCGCTGGTACTGCTGCTCCTTGTCGAAGAGGAAGCGCTCCAGGAGCTGGGAGGCGCTCAGGGTGCGGCCCTTGTTGAGGGGGATCACCTCGGCGATGTCGCGTACCGCCTCGATGATGCGCTGGTCCTCCTTGAAGGGCGGCATCAGTTGTCCGAAGGTGCCGAGGACGACGGTGTCGCCGATGCTCACCGTGCCCTGGTCGGGGCGCATGCGGCCCACCAGCAGTTCGATGAAGGTGCTCTTGCCGATGCCGTTCGGGCCCACGATCCCGATGCGGTCGCCGCGCTTCAGGGAGTAGCTGAAGTGGGACACGATGGGCCGGTAGGACTCCGGCCTCTCCGGTGAACCGAACGCTTTGGTGAGGTTGCGGGCCTCGATGACCTTGCCGCCGAGGCGGTCGGTCTTCACCTCGAGCTTCACCTCGTCGCGGTCGAAGCGGCGTGTGGCGGCGGCCTTGATGTCCTCGAACTTGTCCAGCCGGCTCTTGCTCTTGGTGCCTCGGGCGCGGGGCATCTTGCGCACCCATTCCAGCTCGCGCTTCATCAGGCCCCGCAGGTGCTGCTGGGTGGCCTCGCGCACCTCATCGGCCAGGGCCTTCTTCTCCAGGTACCAGGTGTAGTTGCCCTTGTAGCGCGTGAAGGTGCCGAACTCCATCTCGATGATCTCGTCGCACACGTTGTCCAGGAAGTAGCGGTCGTGCGTCACCAGCAGCAGGGTGATGCCGGGCCTGTTGAGCTCCTCCTCCAGCTGCTCGATCATGGTGAGGTCGAGGTGGTTGGTGGGCTCGTCGAGGATGAGCACGTCGGGCAGGTCGATGAGCACCTTGGCCATGGCCAGGCGCTTCTGCTGGCCGCCGCTCAGGGTGTTCACCGCTTGTTCGAGGTCGCGCAGGCCGAAGCGGTGGGCGAGGGCCTTCACGCGGGCCTCATGGTCCCAGGCCTTGAGCTCCTCCATGCGGTCGATGGCCTGCTGCAGCGCCCGGCCGTCGGTGTGCTGGGCCAGCGCATGTTCATACGCCTTGATCGCCGCGCTCACGGGGTCGTCGCGGTCCAGCATCTCGTCCACCACGCTGCGCGCGCTGTTCATCAGCACGTTCTGATCGAGGTAGCCGGTGCGGATGCCCTTGTTGAAGGTGATGATGCCGCTGTCGGGCTTCTCCACACCGGCGATGCACTTCAGCAGGGTGCTCTTGCCCGTGCCGTTGCGCGCCACGATGGCGGTCTTCTGGCCCTTCTCCAGGCCGAAGCTCACGTTCTCGAACAGCTGGCGGGGACCGTAGCGCTTGCTGAGCTTTTCGACGGAAAGGACGTTCATGGGTCGGTCGCCGGCTCAGTGGTCCTCGTCGATCATGGCCGCGCGCTGGGTGAGCTCGTGGTAGCAGAGGACGTCCTCGGCGAAGTAATGCACGGCCATGCTCCTGCGGCTGGCGTTGGGGGTGGCCATCTTCTTGCCGCCGTGCAGCAGGTTGGCGTGCCAGATGAGCACATCGCCCGGCTCTGCGTGGAACTCGTGGGGCGTGAAGCGGCCGTCATCGATGCTGCGCTGCACGGCCGTTTCGTAATGCGCATAGGCGTCCTCGCCGATGGTGAAGCGCCCGCCGCCATGATCGAAGCCGTCGTTGAGCAGGTAGGGCAGCTTGTGGCTGCCGGGGAAGTACATCAGGGGACCGTTGTCCGCGGTGATGGGCTCCAGGGCCACCCAGGCTGCGGCCAGATAGCCCAGCGGGTAGGTGGTCATGTGGATGCTGTCCGAGTGCGCGGCCTGTTCGCTGCCCGTTTGGAAGTTGATCGTCTGGAACACGTGCATGCGACGACCCAGCAGCAGGTCGAGCACATCGAGGATGCGCCGGTCGTTGGCCATGGCCTTGATGGCCGGGCTCTGCCGGAAGGCGAACATCACCTTTCGGCCGGTGAAGTTGAAGTCGACCGCGCCGTTGTCGATGAGCTGCTGCAGCTCCGTGTTGACCCGTTCGACCTCGGCGGGGCTGAACAGGCCCCGGAGGATGAGGTAGCCCTTGTCGGGCCAGTCGAGCACGCCCTGGCGCAGGGGCTCGGGCAATGCCTGCACCCTGGTGTCCGCCAGCATCCGTTCCCGGGCGTCGGGGCGGTCCAGCCAGGGCGTCTCGCCCGGGGTGTTCGGCATGTCGCCGCTGGAGACGGGCAGGAGGGGGCTGCGCACCAGGCCGTACTGGCGGAACATGCGCCGCGCATGGCCCAGCCGCCGATAGTTCAGCAGGTTCAGCAGCACATAGTTCGCCTTGATGGTGCGAAGCCTGCCGTAGTAACGGTCGAGCCACTTGCGCATGGGGGTCGCCTGGAGCGGCGGCAAAGGTAGTCCGGTCGACCGCGCCGATCAGGGCGTTTCCGCCAGCAGCTTCCGGAGGTCGGCGATCAGGCGGTCCACATCGGCCGTGCTGGTGCCATCGTAGAAGCCGCGGATGCGGTGCTGCGGGTCCACGAGCACGAAGTTCTCGGTGTGCACGAAGTCGTCCGGACCGCCATCGCCCTGGTCCAGCGCGGCGAAGTAGCTGCGTCGGGCGAGCGCATAGATCTGCCGTCGGTCGCCGGTGAGGAAGTGCCAGCGGTCGTTCAGGGCCCCATGGCGTGCGGCATACTCGGCCAGCACGGGCACGCTGTCCATCTCCGGGGTCACCGAATGGCTGAGCAGGACGACGCGGGGCTCTTCGCGGAAGGCTTCCTGCACGCGGGCCATCTGCATGCTCATCTTGGGGCAGATGGTGGCGCAGGTGGTGAAGAAGAAATCGGCCACCAGGATGCGGCCCTCGAGATCGGCCAGCCGAACGGTGTCGGCCGACTGGTCCACGAGCGCGAAGTCGCTGATGTGGTGTTCGCCCTCGGCGCGGCGGACGGCCGGATCCACCAAGCGGGGGTCGAGCTGGGCGGGATGGAAGACGGGCAGGTGGTCGTCGCCGCGGAGCAGGAAGTAGCCGGCCACCACCGCGATCAGGAAGATGGCCGCGAAGAGGGCCAACCGGATGAGCAGGGGCCTGCCGCGGTCGGGATCGGGTTCAGTTGAGGCCAAGGGTGTAGCTGAGGGCGTAGATGAAGCGGTAGGACGGGGCGTAAACGTAACGCTCGCGGTCGTGCAGCACGGCGATACCGACCTCGTGCTTCTTGCCCGGCCGCCAGGTGGTGCCGATGGCGTAGCGGGTTCCGATGTAGCGCCATCCGAGGTTGCCGGCCCAGGTGAAGAACTCCACGGACACCTCGGGGTCCAGCTTCCACTTGCGGATGTCGTACAGCAGGCCGAAGCGGTTCCGCAGCTGGTCGCGCACATCGCCCGGGTCCAGGTATTCATGCTGGAACCGGAAGCGGTACTCCGCGGTGAAGCGCCCCAGGTCCTTGGAGGATTGCACTTGGATGGAGCTGCGCTGGCCATTGCGCCGGTCGGAACCGCGGAAGCTGAAGCGGTGTTCCAGGCTCACGCGCAGCAGGTCGTGGAACTTGTAGCGGGCGCCCAGGTCGAGGTAGACCTGCCGACCGCCGCTGAGGTTCTCGTCGCTTCGGTAGCCCACTTCGGCGCCCATGCGGAAGCGCTTGTTGAAGTCCGGCTCCTTCACCCGGGCGCTGTTGCGGAAGGGCTTGAACTGCACACCGATGGAGCCCCAGGCCTCGCTCAACAGGCGTGGGCGCAGGGGCGACCGCTCCTGGGCCCCGGCCTCCAGGGCGAGCAGCAGAAGCAGCAGGGTGCAGGACCGGCGCAGGACGTGCATCACCAGATCTCCACGGTGAGGAGGGGCACGTCCACCGCGTCGCGGTTGCCGCCGATCTCCACGGAACGGGACACCAGTTCCACGCCGCTCTCGCAGTCCTCGGGGCACTCGCTGTATGTGAAGATGGTGTAGCTGCCCGGCCTCAGCCAGCGGAACTCGTACTCGCCGGAGGGCCCGGTGCGGGTGTCGTCGTCGTAGAAGGAACCGTCGCCGTAGCGGATGTACACGCGGTACTCGGGGATATAGTACTCGTCCCCGGTGGGCTGGCCGGTGTTGTTGTTGTAGTCGACCGCGTAGACCTGTCCACGGATGAGGGCCTTGCCGCCCTCGCCGGGCTCCTTGGAGCAGGCGGGCAGCAGGGTGAGGGAGGCCAGCAGGATGGGGAGTACGGCGCGCATGCCGCGATGTTAAGCGATCGTGAAGGACCGGCGTTCAGGTGCCGGCGTACAGGTCCTCCACCTGCCGGGCGAACTTGGCCAGGATGGGCTTGCGGCGCAGCTTCAGGGTGGGGGTCAGCTCGCCGCCGTCGATGGTCCATTCGGCGGTGAGCAGGGCGATCTTCTTCACCTGCTCCCACTGGCCCAGGCCCTGGTTGGCCTTCTCCACCTCGGCCATGATGCGGTCGTGGATGCGGGGTTCGCGCACCACACTGGTGCGGTCGCCGTAGGGGATGCCCTTCAGCGCGCAGTAGTCCTGCAGGAAGCCGAAGTTGGGCACGATGAGGGCGGCGGGGAACTTGCGGCCCTCGCCGATCACCATCACCTGCTCCACGAAGCGCGAGGCCTTGAGCTTGTTCTCCATCACCTGGGGCGCCACGTACTTGCCGCCGCTGGTCTTGAAGATCTCCTTCTTGCGGTCGGTGATGCGCAGGAAGCCCTCCTTGGTGATCTCGCCGATGTCGCCGGTGTGGAGCCAGCCTTCGGCGTCGATGGCCTCGGCCGTGAGCGCCGGCTCCTTGTAGTAGCCCTGCATGATGTTGGGGCCCTGCACGAGGATCTCGCCGTCGCCGGCGATGCGCACATGCACACCGGGGATGGGCCGTCCCACGGTGCCGAAGCGCAGGCCGTCGTTCCGGAGGTCGTTCACGCTCACCACGGGGCTGCTCTCGGTGAGGCCGTAGCCTTCCATGACGGCGATGCCGGCGGCGTTGAACACGCGGGCCAGGCGCGGCTGCAGGGCGGCGCTGCCGCTGGCCACCACGCGCACCTTGCCGCCCAGGGCGGCCTGCCACTTGCTGAAGATGAGCTTGCGCGCCAGGGCCAGCTGCAGGTCGTACCACGGTCCGCGGCCGTGCACCTCGTAGCGGTGGCCCAGGTCCAGGGCCCAGAAGAAGAGCGTGCGCTTGATGCCGGTGAGGGTCTCGCCCTTGGCCACGATCTTGTCGTAGATCTTCTCCAGCAGGCGCGGCACGGCGGTGAACACGTCGGGGGCCACCTCGCGGATGCGGTCGCCCAGGTCGTCGAGCGATTCCTGGAAGTGGATGCTGACGCCGGTGTACATGTACAGGTACATCAGCATCCGCTCGTAGATGTGCGACAGGGGCAGGAAGCTGATGGCGCGCGCGTGGTGGTCCACCGGGAAGCGGGTGGTGCTGGCGATGGCGTTGCTCAGGATGTTGTGGTGGGTGAGCATCACCCCTTTGGGCCGGCCGGTGGTGCCACTGGTGTAGATGATGGTGGCCAGGTCATCGGCCTTCACGCGCTCCTTGTGGGCCTGGAGCGTGGGGCGGTCGGCCTCCCGGGCCAGGGCGGGCAGCTCGGACCAGTGTCGGGCGCCGTCCACCCGGTCGAAGGTGAAGAGGTGCTCCAAGGCGGGCGCGGTGGCGCGTGCGGCCTCGGCCTTCCCGTGGATCTCGGCGTTGGCGCTGAAGCAGACACGGCTGCCGCTGTGCATCAGCACATACGCATAGTCCTCGGCGCTGCTGGTGGGGTAGATGGGCACGCCGATGGCGCCGATGCGCAGCACGGCCTGGTCCACCAGGCACCATTCGCTGCGGTTGCCGCTGGCGATGGCCACCGTGTCGCCGGGCTTCACGCCCAGGGCCATCAGCCCGAGGGCGATGCGTTCGGCGGTGTCGATCAGCTCCTGGGTGCTGTAGCCCCGCCATTGGCCGTTCTCCTTGGTGGCGATGGCCTTGTCCTTGGGGAAGCGGAGCAGCTGGTGCTCGGGTACGTCGAAGAGGCGGGTGACGGTCATGGGGTGTGCCTGGGGTCCCGAAGATCGCACAAAACCGATGGGCCGCTTCGGACGGTCGGCCCGCGCGTACCTTACCCCCGTGCCGGGTGTGTTCCCGGCCCAAGCCCCCCGTCCATGCGCCTCACCTTGTTCTCCCTCCTGCTGTGCGCGCCCCGGCTCACCGTTCCGGCCCAGGACAGTCTGCTGATCACCAACGTCCGCATCTTCAACGGCACCTCGCCGGAGTTGAAGGCGGGCGGTGTCCTGGTGGTGGGCGGCCGCATTGCGCAGGTGGGCGGAGCGCTGGAGCCCACGCCGGGCGTCCCGGTGCTGGATGGCGGCGGCCGCACCCTGATGCCGGGCCTCATCGATGCCCACGTGCACCTCACCCTGTCGGCCATCCCCATGGTGGCGGCCATGACGGCCCCGAGCGCCTATGTGCATCATGTGAGCGGCCGCGAGGCGGAGGCCACGCTGATGCGCGGCTTCACCACCGTGCGCGATGTGGGCGGTCCCACCCAGGGGCTGAAGCTGGCCGTGGACCAAGGGCTGCTGAAGGGGCCGCGCATCTACCCGAGCGGCGCCATGATCTCACAGACCGGCGGCCATGGTGACTTCCGCATGCCGCACGAGATCGTGGAGGCGTGCTGCTCCTCACCGGCACTGGTGGAGAAGGAGGGCATCGCCATGATCGCCGATGGGCCCGATGCCGTGCGGCAGCGTGTTCGCGAGCAGCTGGCGCTGGGCGCGGCGCAGATCAAGCTGATGGCGGGCGGGGGCGTATCGTCCCTGTACGATCCGCTGGACGTGACGCAGTACAGCCCGGAGGAGTTCCGCGTGGCGGTGGAGGCCGCGGAGAACTGGGGCACCTACGTCACGGTCCATGCCTACACGCCGCGGGCCATCCGCTTCGCCATCGAGAGCGGGGTGAAGTGCATCGAGCACGGGCAGCTGGCCGATGAGGAAGTGGTGAAGCTGATGGCGGCCAAGGGGGTGTGGTGGAGCCTGCAGCCCTTCCTGGACGATGAGCACGCCAACCCCAAGACGGGCGAGTCACGCAGGAAGCAGCTGATGGTGTCCGAAGGCACGGACCGCGCTTATGCGCTGGCCAGGAAGCACAACGTGCGGACGGCGTGGGGCACGGACGTGATGCACAGCCCGGACGGGGCCGCGCATGCAGGGGCTCAATTGGTGAAGATGACGCGCTGGTACACGCCCTTCGAGGTGCTGAAGATGGTCACGGCGGACAATGGCGAACTGCTGAAGCTCTCCGGCGCGCGCGATCCCTATCCCGGCAAGCTGGGCGTGATCGAGCCCGGCGCCTGGGCCGACCTGCTGCTGGTGGAAGGCGACCCGCTGCAGCACCTGGAGCTGCTGGCCGACCCCGGTCGCAACCTCGTGGTGATCATCAAGGACGGCAAGGTGGTGAAGGACATCCGGTGATCCGGGTCAACCCGCCTCCTCCAGCGCCCGCAGGTACTTGTCGATGTACAGCTCGATGT
>Ga0138256_10002419_pt1 | contig 19964 bp, 21 predicted proteins | sample KNB2016incub_MG_FD_105486 | JGI IMG/M metagenome (GOLD analysis project Ga0138256, IMG submission 105486) | Active sludge microbial communities from wastewater in Klosterneuburg, Austria - KNB2014incub_MG | ecosystem: Engineered > WWTP > Activated sludge > Unclassified | place: Austria... | reverse complement strand
TGAGCGCGACGGCTTTGTACGGAGCATCGCTTTGGCGCCGGCTGACCGGCGATCGTCGGGGCGGGCGCGGATTGGCGTACGCCGGTTATGCGGTCTCCGCATCGGCAGCTTACCTTGGCGGCCACCTCGTGTTCAACGAGCAGGTCGGCGTCGATCACACGGCCGCGCTGAAATTGCCGCACGACTTTACGCCTGTGATGGCCGAGCGGGATCTGGCCGAAGGCGAATTGCACCGCGCCGAAGCCGACGGCGTTGGTGTTCTGCTTGTGCGTCAGGGTGAAAATATCCGCGCCCTCGCCGAAACCTGCGCCCACGCGGGCGGGCCGTTGGCTAAAGGGGAATTGATCGACGGCAGCGTCCGATGCCCCTGGCATGCTTCGCGCTACTCACTCGAGGACGGACGTGTACTCGACGGGCCGTCCACCTATCCGCAGCCGTGCTTCGACGTTCGCGTCCGAGACGGGCAGATCGAAATTCGCTCCGTCGTATCGGAGTGACTTAGGAACGTGTCGGATTCATGAAGCTAAGACTCTTAGATTTCGATCGGGTCGCGCTAGTGAGCGGAGGAATCGCATTCTATTGCCGCTCAAATAGAGGTGTTAACGGTGGGTGCAAATTATCGAATTCTTATCGGCATAATTTTCGGGCTCGTCATTGGAATTGGGGTCGGTGTTCTATTGGGCTCGATGATGTGGAACGAGGAGAGAGCGTCGAGATCTGTCACAAATTCGCAATCGGCGCCGGAGAAGGAATTACCGCGGGCCGCAGATCAAGTCGAGGTCAACGGCGGCGTTGGAATCACTTACGAAAGCTTTGGACCTGTCGAAGGCGAAACGGTACTTCTTATCGGTGGAACAGGAATGCAGCTCACCGCCTGGCCGCCCGATCTGATCGAGAAGCTGGCCGCGCAGGGTTACCGAGTTGTAATTTTCGACAATCGCGATGTCGGCCTTTCCGCCAGATTTGCGATGTCCGGTTGGCCGAATTTCGAAACGATCGATCCCGCCGTGAAAGCCGGTAAAGCAGCGCCGCTGGCATATACGATGGACGATATGGCCGCGGACGCTGTGGGCCTTCTCGCGGTTCTCGGCATTGAAAAGGCTCACTTGGTCGGCGTTTCTATGGGCGGGACGATCGCGCAGCTGATGGCGGCGGATCACCCTGAACGCACTCTTTCGCTCACGACGATCATGTCCGAATCAGGCAATCCCGAATTGCCTATGGTTGCAGATCTCGAAGCGCTGATGAAAGTTCCGCCGCTCACATCTCCTTTTAGCCGGAAGGATTATATCGAACGCCAGATAAGGCTTTCGCAGCTAATGCTCAGCCCGGGATATCCACTGGATGAAGAAATACTTCGTAAATTCATTGTCCGCGAAGTGGAGCGTGCATACTCTCCTGCTGGAGAAGCTCGGCAGAGCGCGGCGATCATGGCTGCCCATTTTACCGACCGCACTGCAAAACTTCGGTCGATAGCGGTGCCGGCAATGATAATTCACGGCGCGGAAGATCCGCTCATTCCGGTCGCTTCGGCCAGTGATCTGGCGGCAAAGATCCCGAATTCCGAACTGCGAATTATTCCAGGCATGGGCCATGACCTGCCGGCTGCGTTGATCCCAGATTTTGTCGAGGCAATCAAACTAAACGCGTCGCGTGTGAAAGGAGGACCATAAGGGCAGTGAGCCATGAGAATAGGATGACGAAGGACGCTGAACCTCTCGAGCAAGCTCCGCATATTGACGTTCGGGACGCGCAGGCTGAACGCTTGCTGAGTGCATGGACGATTCCGTCAGGCTGGCGCTATTGGTCGGCGGTGAATAATTCTGAGGTCGGGCTTTGGTACACGGGGATGACTTTGTTCTTCCTGCTTTTCGGCGGTGTGCTGGCGCTGCTTATGCGGATTCAGCTGGCGCGGCCTAATAACGACTTTCTCGCGGCTGAGACTTACAACCAGGTCTTCACCGTGCATGGCTCGGTGATGATGTTCCTTTTCGCGATCCCGATCTTTGAAGCGATTGCCGTGATGTTTTTGCCGCAAATGCTCGGCGCGCGTGATCTGCCCTTTCCGCGGCTTTCGGCGTTCGGGTTCTGGTGTTTCCTGCTCGGCGGAATTTTCCTGAGCGGCTCGCTTCTTTTTGATGCTGCCCCACGCGGCGGTTGGTTCATGTATCCGCCGCTGACCTCGAAGTATCAGCCGGGAATCGGAGCGGATATGTGGCTGCTGGGATTTTCGTTTATCGAGATCGCTGCGATCGCGGCCGCTGTCGAGATGATCATTGGAGCACTCAAAACCCGACCACCGGGAATGCGGATCAATCTGATTCCGCTCTATGTTTGGTATGTGCTGGTCGCGTCGGCGATGATCCTTTTCGCTTTTCCGCCGCTCATCGCAGGAAGTTTGCTGCTCGAGGTAGAACGGGCTTTCGACTGGCCCTTCTTCGATCCGACGCGTGGCGGCGATCCGCTGCTGTGGCAGCATCTGTTCTGGCTATTCGGGCATCCAGAGGTTTATATCATCTTCCTGCCTTCCGTGGCGTTGATCGCGATGATCGTGCCGACTTTTGCACGGCGTCCGCTTGTCGGGTATAGCTGGATCGTACTTGCGGCGGTCGGGACGGGCTTTCTTAGCTTTGGCCTGTGGGTACATCACATGTTCACAACAGGGCTGCCGGGAATTTCGCTCGGGCTCTTTTCGGCTGCATCGCAAGCGGTAGCGATCCCGACGGGCGTGCAGATTTTTTGCTTTATCGCAACGCTTGCGGCCGGTCGCGTAGTCAACTCGGTGCCCATGCTATATGCATTCGGCAGTTTGATCATATTCGTGCTTGGCGGCATGACCGGCGTGATGGTAGCGGTCGCGCCGTTTAATTTTCAGTCGCACGACACCTTCTTTATCGTCGGACACTTTCATTATGTGCTGATCGGCGGAGCGCTCTTTCCTATTTTTGCCGGAGCATATTATTTCTATCCGCTAATTAACGGCAAGAAGCTTTCGGATAGATTGGGCAAGATAGGATTCTGGCTCTCATTTATAGGCTTTAATATCGCCTTTCTGCCAATGCATCTGACAGGCCTAAGGGGAATGCCCCGCCGGGTTTTCACATATCAGGAAGGTTTGGGCTTTGACAACCTCAATCTGGCATCCACGATCGGCGCGTTTATTCTCGCTGCCGGCATCGGTGTTATTTTCTGGGACCTGCTGCGGCCAAAGGGAAAGGAACCGTACTCTGAACGTAATCCGTGGCAGGCGGGAACGCTTGAATGGACGCAGGAGATGCCGGGCAAGCCGTGGGGAATTCGTTCGATACCCGAGATCGACAGTCGATATCCGTTGTGGGACCAAAAGAACATCGAGCGCGATATCGATCAAGGCCGATTCTATCTGCCCGACGCCGAAGAAGGGAAGCGTGAAACTATCGTCACCTCCGTCATTGACGCTGTGCCGGAGCAATGCCTCCGGCTCCCGGGGCCGAGCTTCGTTACGCTTCTGGCCGCGGTGACACTTGGCGGCTTCTTTATTTTGGGTACTTTTCACTGGTGGACGCCCGCGCTCGTGAGTCTCGTCGTCGCTACCGTTGTCATCATTTACTGGCTCTGGACGGGAACCGCCGTCATTCCCGAAAAGGAAGAAAAGGACGTCGGCCTAGGGCTGACGCTCCCGATTTACGTTTCAGGGTCACAATCGGTCAGCTGGTGGGCGATGTTCATCACAATGCTCGCCGTCTTCACTGCATTTATCTCACTGGTATTTGGTTACTTCTTCTACTGGACTATTCACGAAAAGTTTGTACCCGAGCTTTCACCAGGGCCGGGCGTTTTCTGGCCTGTGCTTGCCGCGGTTCTTCTGTTGGGATCGTGGGGATTGACGCTGTTATCCCGGCGTTTGAATAAGAACGACCGGGCAGCCGGTTTTTACGCATCGCTTATCTTCGCCGTAATTTTGTCGATTGCTGGCGGAGCGGCATTGCTCGCAGGGCCGTGGCTGACCGGCCTTGATCCTACAAGCAATATTTATCCGGCGACCGTCTGGATACTCGTCATCTGGACGGCGTTCCAAACCGCGGTCGGTGTGATCATGCAGCTCTACTGCATCACTCGCCGTCTGGCAGGCCGCATGACCGCGCGCTATGACATCGATATTTCGGTGACCTCACTTTTTTGGCATTTCAATGCGTTAACCGTTTGCATCGCAGTAGCGGTGATCGCAGGATTTCCATTGCTGGCGTGAATATAGGAAATGGCGTTTAACTGGCCTCGCTATGCAAGTGACTTCGGAAAAGAATCAAAGCCTATTGATGCTGGCGGCCTCGCCTGCGGTCTGGGCGGTGCATTTTCTGTTGAGCTACATCACGGCTTCTATCTGGTGCGCAAAGGCAGCCGATCCGAACGGATCGTTTTGGTATGTACTGGCTGCTATTGCTGTTTACACCGGCATAGCACTAGCTGCGATCGGGATCATTGGGCGGGAGGGATATCGCCGTCATTCGCTACGCGGCGGCGAGATTCCGCACGACTATGATTCACCCGAAGATCGTCATCGGTTTATCGGTTTTTCGACACTGCTGCTGTCTGCACTGAGCGCGGTGGCCGTGGTATATGCGGCATTCGTGGTGCTGTTTTTTAGAAACTGTTATTGATGCGAAACGCTCTTTTAATTCTTGGATTCCTGACGCTCGCCGCCGCATGGCTTTCGCCGCTGCCGCAATTGGCGGAACAGGCATTCTTTGCTCATATGACGATGCACATGGGTGTGGTGGCGGTGGCCGCTCCTTTTATCGCACTGGGCGTCGCGGGAAGAAGTTATGATCCTGTGCGGTATGCTCCAGTGTTGTTCGCACCGATCCCCGCGTCGATCCTGGAGCTCGCCGTTGTGTGGGCGTGGCATACTCCGGCACTCCATCATGCCGCGCGGCATGATTACGCAGTGATGGCGGCCGAGCAGGCGATGTTTTTTTTGACGGGATCGTTTATGTGGTTATCTGCCTTTGGCGGCAAAAACAACAGTGCCCGTCCGCGGCGAGCGGCGGGCCCCGTCGGGTTACTACTCACGTCGATGCACATGACACTGCTCGGAGCCCTTCTTGCGCTCGCTCCGAGGCCGCTCTACCCGCACGCTCACACTTTCGGTTCACTGTCGCCGCTCGAAGATCAACATCTCGGCGGGGCGATCATGCTTCTCGTCGGAGGTGTTTCATATCTGGCGGGCGGTTTGTGGTTGATGGTCGGATTGCTGCGGACGCCCGGACTTAAGATTAAAGAGAGGATGCTGTCATGCGAAAACCGCTTACGATAATTATGTTGATCGGCGCTTTTGCGGCTGCAGTGTCGAATCTTTTCACGGGCACGCATGCCGAGCCGTCGCCGCGCGAAGAGGAAAATGATCGTGACGGCGCAAAGTCCTGGAAACGGTTTCTGTGGGCCACAACGAAGTATTTTGCTGCCTTTGCCGCGTTGATGGCGGTCGGCGGTCTTCTGCTCGCCGCATCAGGCATTATCCCGATCAAGGCTAGCTCGCGGCATTGGGCGATCACGAAATGGTTTCTGAATTTCTCTTCTCAGCGTTCCGTCTCGACGCACACTATCGGGATGGACGTGCCGCCGCTTGACGATGCCGCGTTAGTTTTGAAAGGTGCCGGAACTTACGAATCCAATTGCCGCGGCTGTCACGGCAGCCCGTCGATACATAGTCCGCGAGTCACACACCACATGACGCCGCAGCCGCCCTACCTGCCGACGGTGCTTCACGAGTGGGACGATGCGGAGCTTTTCTACATCGTCAAGCACGGCATTAAATTCGCGGGGATGCCGGCCTGGCCCACCCAACAACGCGACGACGAGGTGTGGGCGATGGTCGCATTCATTCGATTGCTCCCTGGGATCAACGTGGACGAATATCGGCGGCTGACCGGCACTAATGCGGAATTGAACGGTTACGCCGTCCCGCTAGAACGTCGCGTAGCTCCGACGAATGTGCCGGTTGCGATCACGACAAGCTGTGCTCGTTGTCACGGCTTTGATGGCCTCGGCCGGGGTACGGGGGCTTTTCCCAAAATAGCAGCGCAGAGTTCGGTATATCTTTATCATTCGCTCTTGGCCTATGAACGAAGCGATCGACATAGCGGTGTGATGGGTCCGGTTGCCGCCGTTCTAAGCAAGGACGAAATGATTGAACTGGCAAACTATTACGCGAGCCTGCGACCGCCGAAAATAACATCTTTTCCGGCGGTCGCAGATGTAGAGGCCGTCGAACGCGGCCGCCAAATCGCTCTCGAAGGCGTTCCCGGCCAGCGCATCCCGTCTTGCATCGCCTGTCACGGGCCAAGCACACTGCCGCGCAACCCCGCCTTTCCAAGGTTGGCTGGCCAATATTCCGACTTTCTATCGCAACAATTGCGACTCTTTAGGCAGGATCGTCGCGGCGGGTCCGATTATGGGGATATTATGCGCCGGATCGCGGTTCGGCTGTCCGACCGTCAGGCAAGCGACCTGGCCCTTTACTATTCATCGCTCCCGCCTGGCGAACACGAAAAATGATCGATGGCCCGCACAACTCAAATCTTTCCGAGACGTGCCGACGAAATTCAGATTCGTCTGTTTTCTACCGGATTTCTCTGCAACGCTTCCGTGATGGATTTCATCGCAATTAACAGCGATTGAAAAAATGTGTGAAAACTGCCGGGTTTTAGGGCAGTTTTTTGTTTTTTTATCGAATCAAGGAGGTAAACGTGAAATTTCTAAAGTACAAACTAGTGCCGCTATTTGCATTGATCATCCTGACCGGGACTATCGCAGTGGACGTGTCTGCTCAGGACGTGGCCGATGAGAAGCCGGGTAAGGAAGATCAGGTCATCGTCCATTACTATTATGATCCATTCTCGGAATGGGACCGGTGGTGGTACGATCCGTATGAGAATGACCCATATCTGCGTGAACGCCGGGCCATGTTTTATCGAAGAGAAGCCGTGCGAGACGCTCGAGGCGAGCTAAATGAGCATCTTATGGAATACAACGAAGACGGAGTGATCACCGCCGACGAGCGTCGGGAATTGAATGACGACCGATCAGAACTAAACGAGGCCCGTGCGGACCTGCGTGAATACCGAATAGATCAAGGTTACGTCGATTACCCTTAATTTAGTTGATTCCTCCCGCGAAAACTATTTCGGCCGAATACAGGCGCCATCGAATTGGCCGCCTGTATTTTTTTGTCGGTGTGCCTGTTTTTGCCCGGTTGAGACTTCATATGTCTTCCGTGGTACATCTAGGCCCTTGGCGGGCAGGTATCATTTTTATTGGTTGATAGATATGACGTATTGACGATCAGATCACCATTAGAACCGAAGGCTGCAAGATCCAAACTTCGGGAATTTGAAGCAAGGTACGCGATCAACTTTTTCAGCGCGTCGCGGCAACCGAAAGGCCGATACAGCCTAATTGCTGCGCTTTTCCGGCCACATCAATTGCGATGCTAGTGCCCAATGATTTGGCCGGCATGCGTGGATCGTTCTAGTAGGTATCGGCCGGAATTCGGCGGCTACCTGGTTGGTTATGCCGGTAAAGACATTTTATTTTTTGAGCATTATCTTTGCGGCCCTGGCCCTCGCGCCGGCAATGGCCCACGCGCTTGAACTAATGAATAAGATCGGTCTTTCACGCGACGATTATCTAACAGTTCAGCAAATCTACAACGGCTGGTCGATGCTCGGCATTGTGGTTTTCGGAGCAATACTTTCGACCTTGGTCCTAACGATTCTTGTTCGACATGATCGATCCAAGTTTACATTCGCACTACTGGCGTTTCTTTGTATTGTCGGGACACAGGTGATCTTTTGGACATATACATATCCGGCAAATGCAGCGACGAACAATTGGACGGTACTGCCCGACAACTGGACACTGGTCCGCCGGCAATGGGAATACTCACATACCGCAAGCGCCGGCTTGAATTTGCTCGCTTTGATATTGCTGGTCCTATCTGTTTTGACAGAATCGGACATAAAGGATCTGGGAGGTTAAATGCAAAATGGGAAAATTTACCGGGCGGTCTTTGTTCTGCTGACCCTGGCCGCTACCGGCACATCGTTCTTTGAAACAAATGCAGCCGAGCAGGTAGCCGGCGGTGATGTTGTAATTAAAGACCGGGTGATCGAGGAAGATCTCTTGGCCGCGGGATCGAGCGTGCTGGTGCAGGCCGAGGTCCGGGGCGATACCGCGATCGCCGGATCAAATTTGACACTAACCGCTCCGGTCGGCGGATATCTATTGGCCGCAGGCAACAATGTCGTCATCAACGGATCGGTCGGCAATGACCTTTGGGCAGCAGGAAACAATGTAAACATCAATTCAACGGTCGGGGACAACGCGATGTTGGCGGGAAATACGGTAACGCTGCGGCCGGAATCATCAATTGCAGGCGATGCCCGGATCGCGGCCGGCACTGTCGTAGTTCAAGGGCCTGTACGGGGCGATCTTTTGGTTTCGGGCGGGAATGTGGAGATCGCGTCGGAAGTCGGCGGAAATGTCGAAGCCAATGTCGGGCATTTGCGGGTTTTGCCTGGTACAGTTGTCCGCGGCAATCTTGTCGTCAACGGCACAACACCGCCCGAGATCTCGCCCGAGGCACAGGTTATCGGCCGAGTCGAATTCCATCAAACCAATACCGGCAATTCGTGGCTCAACTGGCTGGGCTGGTGGCTCTTCTGTTTTCTCGTCCTGCTTGCGACGGGCATCGTTGTTCTACTTCTTTCACGAGTTTGGGCCGCCCGCGTAGCAACGCAAATCTCGTCGAAGCCGCTTAAGACAATACTCGCCGGAGTGATCGGATTGATCGTCGGCCCCATAGTCATCGTTATCCTGGCAATAACCGGTATCGGTATCGCTATTGCGTTGGTCTTGCTTGCGATCTATTGCGTTTTCGCAATCCTTGCAGCCGTGTATTTTGCCTATACGGCCGGCGGGTGGCTTCTTGGGCTGGCAAACCGTTCTGAAGCTTCGCCATGGCTGCGAATGATACTTGGCGCTCTGGCGGTTTCGCTTTTCATCTCGCTCCCGTGGGTTGGTTGGCTTATTCAGCTTCTTGTCCTCATCTTTGGCTTTGGTGCATTGATGCTGGAGCGCTGGGACCTGCGGCGGCAGTTGGGCAGAGAAGGATGGGCGTGATGTATGAGCGTTAAATTAAACCACACGATCGTACACTCGACCGACAAGGCAGCGTCCGCCGGCTTTCTGGCGGAGATTCTCGGGCTTCCTCCGCCGGCTCCGTTTGGACATTTTCTGACCGTCGAACTGGACAATGAAATCACGCTCGATTTTGTTCAAACAAACCGCGAGATTGTGCCGCAGCACTACGCGTTCCTAGTAAGTGAGGCGAACTTTGACAATATTTTCGGTCGCATCCGGGAGCTCGGACTTGAGTTTTGGGCAGACCCGCAAGGTCGGCGGCCAGGTGAAATCAATACCAATGACGGCGGCCGCGGAACTTATTTTCGAGATCCGAACGGGCATTATCTCGAAATAATTACGCGTCCATATGGAAGCGGCGATTAAACCGTTACGGCGTAACTTGAGTCTATCGCCCTTCCGGGGCTTATGCGCTCACCAAAATTGGCAGAACACAATAGGAGAGATAATGAAAGCTAAATTGACAAAAGAGGAACAGAAGAACGAATCAACAACGCTAGGCGACCTGTTTTTGAAGGAGCTTGTCGCAGAGGTTCCCGCGTCGCGCAAGTGCATCGAGCGTGTGCCCGAGAAATTGTTCGCGTGGAAGCCGCATGAGAGATCGATGGAGATGGGCTACCTGGCCGAGTTGGTGGCGCAAATTCCGCAATGGGTGGCAACGATGGCCCAAGCATCGGAGATCGATATGGCCGTCGGTGAACGCGGCGAACTGAAAACAACAGCCGACCTTGTCGCTCTTTTCGAGAAGAACATTGAGGCGGCTCGAAACGCGCTGCGCGATGTGTCTAACGATGCGCTGACCGAGACATTCTATCTGAAACGACATGGGCAGGTCGTCTTTGAAGCGCCGAAATCCGAATTCATTCCATCAACGATAAATCATCTCGTACATCATCGCGGGCAGCTTTCGGTATATCTGCGGATGAACGACATCGCCGTGCCGTCCATATACGGGCCTTCAGCTGACGAACAATCATTCTGACGCGTCTGCGCGATAAAGAAGATGAAAAAATCCCGTGTTACCGAGTTCTCATGCTTTCCGATGCACCAGGAGGTCAACAAATGAAGAGCAAATCTATCGGGATCGGCGTCGGGATCGGTATTGCAATCGGTGCAGCGTTCGGAATATCGATGGACAATATCGCGGTTGGGGTTGGGGCCGGTACCGCGATCGGGATAGCGATCGGGATCGCTCTATCCAAAAATAAAAGGAACTAAGGCGAATGAAGTGAGCACAGAAAGGCTAACAAACATCAACGATGATTTCTCTAATGCGGTTCTGGAGCATTCCGGGCTATTACGTGTTTTTTCGGCGTTTGCGATCGCCGGACAGGTAATTTTTTTAGCAAGCGCGTGGCTGCTTCCTGCGGTGTCGGAATTCAGTTTAATGGGCGACTACATTAGCGAACTAGCGTTGGGAAGATACGGTTTTGTTCAGATAGCGGCATTCACTATTTCCGGCCTTGGACTTTTGGCGCTTGCGTACACGCTCGGGAAGCTGACGACTAATTCGTGGGGAAACCTGATCGGCTCGGTGTTGATCGCTGTTTACGGCGTCGGTTCAATTGTTGTCGCGATCTTTCCGACCGACCGGATCGAAAGCGCGGCCGATATTTGGAATCAATCTACGACCGGATTGGTCCACGCCAGCACGGCACTAATAGGCTCGCTTAGCATCTTGCTGGCGATGTTTATTCTGAGTTGGAAGTTCCGAAAAGATCCGCGGTGGCGTTCGCTCGTGATCTGGTCTGCCCTGCTATTTTGCGGCGCCTTCTCGTTGCTGTTCGCGCAATCCGAAGGCCCGCGAGTTGGGCTTATGCAGCGGCTTCTCACTACCCTAATTTCTGGCTGGCTAATCATGATCGCGTTCCGGGCGCGGTCAATTGCCGCTTCCGCGAAGGAAAACAATTGATGGCTGCAATTAACGGCAAAACTGTTATGTGGGGAGTGATCTTCGGCGTGGCCTTAGGGTCGGTGCTTGGCGTTGTGATGGACAATGTCAGTGTGGGGATCGGCCTTGGAATAGGCATCGGTCTTGCACTTTCGATCGCGGGCACCGCAATTGCAAATCAACGTAAGGAGAAGTGATGCAAAAATTGACTCCATTTTTGATGTTCAATAAAGGCGCCGTTGAGGCGATCAAGTTTTACGCTTCGGTTTTCAAGGACGCGAAAGTTACCAATATGTTGTTCGGTCCCGACGGCAACGCAATGGGCGGCACGATCGAGATCGGGGGCCAGCAGATCTATACCTACAACGGTGGGCCTGATTTTAGCTTTACGATGGGCAGTTCGCTTATGGTCGCAGCCGATACTCAGGATGAGATCGATCACCTCTGGGACAATTTGAGTGACGGCGGTGAGCGGCTCGATTGCGGCTGGGTGAGCGATAAATTCGGTGTTTACTGGCAGATAACACCGACGATATTGATGAATTACCTCGCTGATCCGGATCGCGAAAAAGCCGATCGAGTTTTTCAAGCGATGCTCAAAATGAAAAAGATAATCATTGGCGATATAGAAAAGGCAGCCGCAGGCTAGTTTTTTTCTAATGGGTGCTTATCCAAACCTTAAGGTCGGCCGCACATGAAATGCAAGAAAATTTCACTTGATTCTTAAACGTCTCCCAGGATAGCAATCATCAATTAAGGAGAGAACAACAATGGCACAAGCTAAACAACAAAAGGAAAGGCATGCGAACCAGACAGACCTGGAAACGAAACCCGAAAACCAAGGCCCGTCGCCGCGGCAAGCTGGCGGAAATCAACCAAAGGGGCCGGATGAAGGTCGCGGAAGCAAACAGCATGGAATGGCCCGCAGCGATGGTGAACATGTTCGAGGAATTTCCCGACTGGGCCAACAAGGTTCGATGAGTCCGTTTGGCATGATGCGGCGGTTCAACGAAGAAATGGACCGCCTCTTCGAAGATTTCGCGTTCAACGGATTCAGCACACCTCGCTTGAGACAAGGACCAATAATGCCAAGCCTCGCGAATGAATTCGAACAGTTGGCACAATGGACTCCCCAAACGGAGGTTTTCAAACGGGGAGACGAGATCGTCGTCCGCGTTGAGCTTCCCGGCATGACCAAAGATGATGTAATTGTCGATCTGGATGACGACCGGATCGTCATCCGCGGCGAACGCCGCGATGAACGCGAAGCAAACGAACATGGAATTTCGGAACGGAGCTATGGAAGCTTTTACCGGTCGATCCCGCTGCCGGAGGGCATCGACGGTGAAAAAGCAAAGGCGGACTTTTGGAACGGTGTGCTGGAAATAACATTGCCGAGGCCCAAGCAAAAACAGCGCGGCCGACAACTCGAGATAGGCGACGGCGGGGCGACGGCGGATCAACGGAAATCGAACTCCCGGTAAGAATCTGCCAGTCTATGTTCGACCGCGCGGTTCGCGTTTCCGGCTTAACAGCAACTCAGGCAGAACCCGGAGCTCGAACCACGCGGCCGTGAAACAAAAAGCTTATGCAGGCACATATAAAACTAGGAAAGATCTTCGGCATCCAAATCGGGCTGCACTTTAGCTGGCTATTGATTGCTCTGCTTGTGACTCTTTCACTTGCCGGACATTTTTCCGCGATGAATCCTGAATGGGGCGGCGGCGTGATCTGGACTACAGCGGTCGTAACCGGCCTCCTTTTCTTCGTGGCGATAATTCTTCACGAACTTGCTCATGCGGTGGTCGCGAAAATGCGCGGCCTGCCGGTGAGATCAATAACTTTATTTGCCTTGGGCGGCGTGGCCTTGATCGGAAAAGAATCAGGCGACGCGGCAACCGAGTTCTGGATGGGCATAGCAGGCCCGATAGCGAGCGTTCTTATCGGCCTGCTGTGTTTGTTGACCGCCGGCTTTCTCGGATGGTCGCCCGAAACACAAATGCTCGCGCCGCAAACTCCGGTGCTGGCCGCCATCGTTTGGCTCGGCTACATCAACATCGTACTGGCGATCTTCAATCTGATCCCGGGTTTCCCTATGGACGGCGGCCGAATTCTTCGCGCCATTGTTTGGTGGATCACTGGAAATGTGGATCGCGCAACGCGAACTGCAGCACGAGTCGGACAGTTCGTTGGTGTTCTCTTTATCGTCTGGGGTATATTCCAGTTTTTTTCCGGGCTCGGATTCAGCGGATTGTGGATCGCGTTCATCGGGTGGTTTCTACTCAACGCCGCGGGAGCCAGCCACGCTCGGGTTGAAGTTATGCGGACACTTCAGGGCCTAAAGGCGGGCGACGTGATGCGAAGTGAATGTCAAACAGTGGACGTAAGTACTAATCTGCAGCGGTTTATAGACAACGATCTTTTCCGTATCGGAGGCCGGTGCTTCTTTGTCACCGAAGGCGACCGGATCGTCGGGTTGCTGACGCCGCATGAGATCAAGGAAGTTCCCCGCGATAGCTGGGCCGACATCACGGTCGGAGAAGTAATGCGCCCGTATGACCAACTACATACCGTAGGGCCTCAAACACCCCTAAGCGAAGCACTCGAGACCATGACGCGCGACGATGTGAATCAACTGCCGGTAATGTCGGGCAGCCGCGTTGAAGGCGTTGTCTCGCGTGCCAATATTTTGCAGCTTCTAAGAACGCGTTCCGAATTGGAGGTCTAATTTGAAAGCCGCAGAAACTGATGTCCAAGCGATCGTCAATGCGTCCGGTTTCTGTCCTGAGTTTGACTTTTAGGTTGGTCACGACGCTGAGGCCTGCTCGACGGCCACGGTTCGTGTATTACTACTCGATCAGTATGTAAGCCACGGAGATTCGTGCTTCGCATTTCAAAATATCGCCATTTCCGCCGTTTAGTTTGACCGGTATGTACAACGGGGTACGAAATAGACGGGTGGTTTTCGGTCAGGCTAGAGGTCTGGAGAGAAAACGCGAATTACGGCAATCGTTAGAATTGCAGCGGATCTTCAGCTCATTCAGTCGAGTGCTGTTCGCGTGAAAGGAAGACGACTATGGCCGAAACAGCGGCGGATATCTTGATCGAAACGATCATAAAATGGGGCGTAGATACTGTCTTTGGAATGCCTGGCGATGGGATAAACGGAATAATGGAGGCGTTGCGGGTCCGGCAAGACCGCATACGGTTCTTCCAGGTCAGACATGAAGAGGCCGCTGCGTTCATGGCATGCGCCTACGGCAAATATACGGGCAGGCTTGGCTGCTGCCTTGCTACCTCGGGGCCGGGCGGGATTCATCTCTTGAATGGATTGTACGACGCAAAAATGGACCAGTCGCCGGTCTTGGCGATAACCGGCCAAACGTTTTCGGACCTGAAAGGCAGCTTGTTTCAGCAGGAAGTCAATATGGTCCGCCTGTTCGACGACGTTTCGGTCTATAACGAAGAGGTCATTAATCCAAACCAGGTAGAGATGCTGGCAAACGAAGCGTGCCGCCGGGCGTTGAATAATCGCGGTGTCGCGCATATTACGTTTCCGGTCGATTATCAGGAGGTTGAACCATCAGGTGAAACGTCGATGCACAAGGTCGAAGGCTCGCCGGACGGAGCCTGGAGGCTGCCGGTAAATACGCCGCCTGACGTGGACCTGCGGGATGCCGCCGCAATATTGAATGCGGCGGAGAAACCCGTGATCCTTGTCGGCCAAGGAGCAAAATTAGCCGGCGAAGAGGTGATAGATATCGCCGACCGCATGGGTGCCCCTATCGTCAAAGCCTTGCTCGGCAAGGAAGTTGTACCAGACGATCATCCGCTGACGACCGGCGGGCTCGGCCTGCTCGGCACCACACCGTCTCAAGAGGCGATGGAGAAGGCCGACACTATCCTGATCATTGGTTCGTCATTTCCATATATGGAATATCTCCCCGACCACGAGAACGCTCGCGGCGTTCAGATCGACGATAAGGCCGATCGCATCGGCCTGCGCTTTCCGGTGGATGTAGGGCTGGTCGGCGACGCGAAACCGACATTGGCGGCATTGCTCCCTTACATCGAAAAGAAAGAAGACCGGTCGTTCCTTGAAACGGCGCAGGACGGAATGAAGGACTGGTGGGAGCTGATGGAAGAACGGGCAATGAACGACGCCGTGCCGATCAAACCGCAGCGTGTTGCCTGGGAGCTTTCAAAGCTTGCCCCGGACAACGCCATAATCTCCGGCGATTCGGGGACAAATACTTCGTGGATAGCCCGCCATTTTGTAATGCGCGGCACACAGAAGTTCAGCTGCTCAGGCACGCTGGCGACAATGGCACCGGGCCTGCCGTATTCAATCGCGGCCCAGATCGCATTCCCGGACAGAAAGTCGATCGCTTTTGTCGGCGACGGTGCTTTCACAATGCTGATGGGCGAGTTTGCGACAGCCGTCAAATACGATCTGCCGATCACGGTGGTGATCATAAAGAACAATACGCTCGGACAGATCAAATGGGAACAGATCGTTTTCCTCGGTAATCCCGAATACGGCTGCGAGCTCCAGGAGATCAATTTCGCAAAATATGCCGAAGCCTGCGGCGGGATGGGTTTGACGGTCGAGAAACCCGAGGATATTGCACCGGCGCTTGAAAAGGCATTGGCGTCCAATAGGCCAAGCGTGGTCGAAGTGTATGTTGATCCGTTCGAACCGCCGATGCCGCCAAAGGTCACGGTCAAACAGGCCAAACACTTTGCAGAGGCCTTGATAAAAGGGCAGCCCAACGGCGGAAAGATCGCGCTCACGATCTTTCGCAACAAGTTAAACGAGCTTATTTAAGACTATGGAAACGAATGGAAAGATAAGTGCAGGAAATATTGCAAAAGGTGCAGCGGCAGGCCTGATCGGCGGACTGGTAGCGTCATTTGTAATGAACGAGTTTCAATCGCTTTGGACTAAGGTCTCCAGCGAACAGAAACAACAAACGGGCGAAGAACAAGAGCCGTCAACCGTTAAAGCCGCCGAGGCAATTTCTGAGACTGTATTGGACCGTAAACTCACAAAGGGCGAAAAGGCCTATGCGGGACCTGCGGTGCATTACGCGATGGGCGGGACGTCAGGTGCAATTTATGGTGCAGTTTCCGAAATGATGCCGACCGCCACGCTTGGGGCCGGTTTACCATTTGGTGCGGCAGTTTGGGTAGTTGCGGATGATATTGTCGTTCCGGCACTTGGACTCTCAAAGCCCGTAACGGAATATCCGCTCTCGATACATGCCTATGCACTTGCATCTCATTTTGTATATGGCTTAACAACCGAGGCCGTGCGCGGCGCGGTGAGGAAGGCCCTATAAACGGGGCAGTAAAGATTGGACTTTGGTCCACGATCAAATCAAGGGGAAGCAGATCATGAATTTATTATCACAACAAAAGTTTACAGCGGCAATCGCCGCGATTGTTATTGCAATGTTTGCGGCAGGCTCCGTTTCGGCCCAGGAGATCAAAGAAGTAAGGTCCGAGGCGCGCGAAGACGCTAAAAAAGCAACCGAGGTATTGAATGATATGTTGAAACGGCCGGATGACTTCATACCGCGATCGCTGTTGGAGAATGCAAAGGCGATCGCCGTTTTTCCGGATGTCGTCAAGGCGGCATTTATCGTTGGCGGCCGCGGCGGGCACGGCGTGGTATCCGTTAAGAAGAACGGGGCTTGGAGCATGCCGATATTCTACAACATTGGCGGAGCAAGCTGGGGCGCCCAGATCGGCGTGAAGCGAACAGATTATATTCTTCTTTTCATGAATGATGCCGCATTAAAAGACCTTGATGACGAAAAGCTTCAATTCGGCGGGGACCTGAGTTTTGCCGCCGGCCCCGTGGGACGAACCGCCGCGGCCGAAACGACGACATCGCTGAAGACCGGCATACTAACGTGGTCACACAGCGCGGGTGCATTCATCGGTGCGTCGCTTAAGGGTGCCGAGATCAACAGCGACAACAGCAAGAACAACGCGATATACGGAATGGGAGCGAGCTCCCTAATGGCGAATCCGGCCAGTGCCAAGGACGCCGAATTGCCAAAAGAAATTACTGAATTTACTAAAACGGTCACGCGTTACGCCCGTTAGACGGCAAAGCCCGGCAGGCAGTCCCAACGGGCAAGTCGCTTGTTAGGACGGCCTGCCTTTCTCGTAATTTATCATGTCTGTCCAGGCAACAATGCGGTTTCCGGGAAGCGAGGCCCCGCCGATGGCGTTGATCCGGCAGCATCTTTCCGACGCTCACATTGACGATGTTCGCGGAGACGTTTGCCGAAAAATGATCGAAGCCGGCATTTTAGATCAAATGCGGTTCGGGGCAAAGATCGCAGTTACGGCCGGGAGCCGCGGTATGGGGAAATTTGCCGACCTGCTGGGCGGCATCATTGATGCCGTAAAGAAAAAGGGCGGCGAACCGTTTATTATTCCCGCGATGGGAAGCCATGGCGGTGCAACCGAACGCGGGCAAACTGAGGTCCTGCATCGTCTTGGCGTTAATGAGTGTAAGATCGGGGCGAAAATTCACGCAACGATGAAGACGCATGCTCTCGGCACCGTGAAAACAGGAGCAACCGCTCACCTCGACGATATTGCCGCACGTGCTGACGGCATCATCGTTTTGGGCCGAACTAAAACCCATCCCGAAAATCGGAATGGAATTGCATCAGGCCTGCTGAAAATGGTAACTGTCGGCCTAGGCAAACAAGCCGGCGCACAGCAGGCCCACACGCATGGATTATGGGAATCAGTTCGAAACATTCCTGAATTGACGATGTCAAAAGCAAGGGTCTTGTGCGGCGTGGCCGTCGTTGAAAATGCGTTTCATCAGCCTGTTGAGATCGAGGTTGTACCTCCACTGTACAAGGCATTTATGGATTCTGATGAAAGGCTGCTAAAGGCCGCTCGGCCGCATGTTGCGGACTTGCCGTTTCAACAGCTTGACCTGCTTATAGTTGACGAGCTTGGCAAAGATATTTCAGGGACCGGAATGGACTTGAACGTTATCGGTAACTGGCGAATGAACGGCGGCCCGCGTGAACCTGATTTTCGCCGTATCGTCGTCCTTTCTCTGACGCATGGCAGTCTCGGGAACGGCCTCGGCATAGGGCTTGCGGACTTCACCACGCGCCGGTTTGCCCACGAATTCGACTGGAACACAACATACGTGAATTTGTTCACGGCAACCGAACCGGGTGCAATGAATACCCGCGAAGGCCAACTGCCGCTGGCGTTGCCGACTGACCGGGCCGCGATAGAGTCCGCACTCTTTTCTTCGCTCGGCTCGACCGTGACCCCGCGAGTTTGCCGAATAAAAAATACATCTCGTCTCGACAAATTCTGGGTCTCGCCCTCGCTAATAGATGAGTTGAAAGGCAATGCCAAGTTCCTTGTCGAGAGCGGGGCGGCCAAGTTGGCCTATGATGCAAACGGGAACTTATTCTAACTAAATATTTAGAGCATATCTTTTGGGATCAACCGCTATCAGGCAAGGTAGAAAATGGAAGGCAGTGGAAAAAATCTCGTTCAGATAAGCATCCGGAAACCTTCGGCCGCATCCGCCGACCGTTCGCATGCAGGCATGAACGAATCACTGACCATTGATATCGCCGCCTTACACGAGAAATTATGCGAGAACATTGACGGCGAGGTAAGGTTCGCCGAAAGTGACCGCGGAATGTATGCATCCGATGCCTCGAATTATCGAATGGTACCGCTCGGAGTGATCCTTCCAAAAAACATCAGGGACGTCGAGGCCGCGGTTGCGGCGTGCCGTGAATCAGGAGTGCCGGTTCACGCCCGCGGCGGCGGGACCGGCATACCCGGACAAACCGTAAATAATGGCGTCTTGATCGATTTTTCGAAATACATGAACCGGGTACTTCAGCTTGATCCAATAAAACGGTCAGCCCGCGTCCAGCCCGGTACCGTGCTTGATACGCTACGGGATGCGGCTGAAGAATTTCACTTAACTTTTGGTCCCGACCCTGCCACGCACAGCCGCTGCACACTTGGCGGAATGGTCGGAAATAATTCCTGCGGTGTTCATTCGGTAACCGCCGGCGAAACATCTGACAACGTACAGGCACTGGAAATCCTGCTATATGACGGAACGCGAATGACCGTCGGCGAAACCAGCGATGATACGTTTTACGAAATGATCAGACGGGGCGGAAGGCAGGCAGAGATCTATCGAAAGTTGAGAGATCTTCGGGATAGGCACGCAAACGGTATTCGCCGGAATTTTCCGGCAATTCGCAGGCGGGTTTCGGGCTACAATCTGCCCGCCTTGCTGCCCGAGAACAACTTCAATGTTGCCCGTAGTCTTGTCGGTTCTGAATCCACTTGTGTTTTTGTCCTTGAGGCCTCGGTCAGGCTTGTTCCAAGTCCGCCTGTCCGTTCACTTTTAGTGATCGGCTATCCGAATATATTCGAGGCCGCTGACAATATTTTGGTCCCGATGCCGTTCAAGCCGATGGCGCTCGAAGCCCTTGACGACACATTCATTGCCGACATGAAAAAGAAGGGAATGCACCCGCAGAACCTCAACATGATGCCTGACGGCAAGGCGTGGCTTCTCGTCGAATTTGGTGGAGAATCACGTGAAGAAGCAAACTCAAAGGCCGAAAAACTGATCGATCATTTAAGGAATGACGGCAATCGGCCCTTCAAGCTGTTTGATGATCCGGCTGAAGAAAAACTCGTGTGGTATCTCCGTGAAGAAGGCCTCGGGGCGACCGCGAAAATTCCCGGCGAGCCCGACAATCACGAAGGATGGGAAGATTCTTCAGTTCCGCCGGAAGATCTTGGCAAATATCTACGAGACCTGCAAAAGCTTTTCGATAAGTACGGCTATTACGGAGCGCTTTAT
>Ga0138256_10002417_pt1 | contig 19968 bp, 17 predicted proteins | sample KNB2016incub_MG_FD_105486 | JGI IMG/M metagenome (GOLD analysis project Ga0138256, IMG submission 105486) | Active sludge microbial communities from wastewater in Klosterneuburg, Austria - KNB2014incub_MG | ecosystem: Engineered > WWTP > Activated sludge > Unclassified | place: Austria... | reverse complement strand
TGCGAGTTTTTTTCTGGAGTGCGTATAGATGCTAAGGCGTCCTCGATACTTTTTTCAGGAGAAACAGATACCATGACCCTATTATACCCAAGTTCTTGATTAAGTTTTAGGTGTGATAAAATAGAATACTATGAAGACCCATAGCGAACTTCGCAGGCTTTTTACCCAATTTTGGAAAGAAGCTCCGAGAAATCATACAGAAATTCCTGCTGCGCCACTTGTTTTAGCCAATGATGCAACAACACTATTTACCAGCTCAGGAATGCAACCACTTGTTCCATTTTTAATTGGCGAAAAACATCCTTTAGGAACAAGACTTTTTGATATTCAGCCGAGTATTCGTACGCAAGATATTGAAGAAGTTGGTAACAATAGACATACAACATTTTTTCATATGATGGGAAATTGGTCGTTAGGAGAGTACTTTAAAGAAGAGCAGTTAGCGTGGAAATGGGAATTTTTCACAAAAGTTCTAGGCTTACCAAAAGAAAAACTCTATGTATCAGTATTCGAGGGAAACAATGATGTTCCTCGAGATAATGAATCTGCAGAAATGTGGAAAAAACTTGGGATACTGGATGACCACCTCTTCTTTTACGGAGTCGATAAAAATTGGTGGTCACGATCAGGTCCTCCTGACAAGATGCCTGAAGGAGAAATTGGAGGGCCAGACTCAGAGGTTTTTTATGATTTTGGAACGGAACACAATCCAGAATTTGGCGAAAAGTGTCATCCAAATTGTGACTGTGGTCGATTTATGGAAATCGGTAATTCAGTATTCATTCAATACATTAAAAGAAATGGAAAGTTAGAAGAGCTTCCCCAAAAAAATGTCGATTTTGGCGGTGGATTTGAAAGAATTCTTGCAGCCTGGAATGATAATCCTGATATATTTTCTACTGATATCTTCACAAAAACAATTATTGAAATTGAGAAGCTGACTGGTAAAAATTATGAGGAAGATAAGAATAAATGGGCACTCCGTGTAATTGCTGATCATATGCGAGGAGCTACATACCTTGTTAAAGACGGCGTTACACCAGGAAATAAAGAGCATGGTTATGTTTTGAGAAGACTTTTGCGTAGATCTGCAGTGAAAATGTATGATCTTACTGGACAGATCTACGCAGGGTCATATGAATCAATTATAAGATCAATCATTAATGATGATTATATTGTTAATGTCATAGATGCAGAAATGAAGAGATTCAATGAAACACTAGAACGTGGGATGAAACATTTCAGTAAGCTAACAGATGATCAGCTTACGGGAGAAGCATTTAACCTTTATTCAAGCTATGGTTTTCCCTTTGAAATATCCCAAGAGCTAGCTTTAAAAAGAGGAGTTGTTTTAGACAAGATAACTTTTGACGAAATGTCGACAACACATCGCAAACTGTCTCAACAATTATCAGCTGGAAAGTTTAAAGGGGGACTTGCTGATCAATCTGATCAAGTACTAAAGTATCATACGGCGACCCATCTGCTCCATAAGGCTTTGCAAGAAATATATGGTGACATTATTCGTCAAGAAGGTTCGAATATTACCCAAGAACGAATGCGTTTTGATACGCGTCTTGATCATAAGCCAACTGATGATGAAGTAAAAAGGATAGAAGACATTATTAATGAGAAAATAAAAGAAAATCTTCCTGTGTATGCGCTTTCTATGTCAAAGCAAGACTCTGAAAAGCTTGGTGCCTCAGCATTTTTTAAGGAGAAGTACGGCGATATGGTGCAAGTATATTGTATCGGCGGAAGTCCAGAAGAGCCTTCATCAGCTTACTCTAAAGAGCTTTGTGGCGGTCCACATGTTAAGAATACTGGAGAAATAGGCGAGGTGCGTCTTTCTAAGGTTAAAAAAATAGGCACGCAACTCGTGCGTTTTTACCTAGAGTAACTTCTGCTACAATAAGTCGTATGTCCATCAAAAATAAAGGAAAAAAACTAATATCGGACATTAAAATAGGCATTCCAAAAAATAGATTCAAGAAGCTAATCCTGCAGTATACGATAGCTTCAATGGTGATTGGTTGGATTATTGTTGGCATTGTCTTCTATATTTTTATTTTTAGAGATCTGCCAGATCCTCGAGGACTCAGAAATTACGGTGTGATTCCTCTGTCGACAAGAATTCATGACCGAAATGGTGAGTTGCTGTATGAAATCTTCAGAGATCAAAATAGAACCCCAATTAAACTCAAGGACTTGCCAAAACACGTATCGCAGGCAACTCTTGCAATAGAAGATGCGAATTTTTATAAGCATGGAGGCATTTCTTTGTTTGGCGGTGTGTTACGTGCAGCTAAAGATATGGTTCTTAAAGGTAAAGCAAAGCAAGGTGGCTCAACAATTACCCAACAACTGGTAAAATCTGCCCTTCTTACTCCAGAAAGAACCATTCAGAGAAAACTCAAGGAGGCAGTCCTAGCAATCCAAATTGAACATATGCTCTCTAAAGATCAGATTCTTGAGTTGTATCTGAACCAAGTTCCTTATGGCGGAGTTTCATATGGTATTCAAGAAGCAGCACAGTCATATTTTCAAAAAGATGCAAAGGATCTGACTCTTGCTGAGGCAGCACTCCTAGCAGGTCTTCCAGCAGCGCCGAGCGCTTATAACCCATTTACTCACTTTGATCGAGCAAAAAGCAGGCAGGCGTCAGTTCTAAAAAGAATGGAAGATGTTGGTTACATAACAAAAGTACAGCGCGAAGAGGCTGAGAAGCAAGAATTTAAGCTAATACCACCAGGAAATACCATCAAGGCGCCGCATTTTGTGTTCTTTGTGCGCTCGGTTCTGGAAGAAGAATATGGAAAGCAGCTCGTCGAGGAAGGTGGACTTGTTGTAAAAACAACGCTTGATAGCAATATTCAGGCCTCAGCAGAAGCAATTTTGAATGAAGAAGTAGCTAAAATAAAAAGGCTAAAAGTTTCAAATGGAGCAATGCTTGTTACCAGACCATCAACAGGTGAAATTCTATCGATGGTTGGATCAACGGATTTCTTTGCTACCGGGTCAGGATCATATAATGTAACTACTGCACAGAGACAACCTGGATCCTCAATAAAGCCTATTAATTATGCTATCGGCATTGACAGAAGGATTGTGACTGGTGCCAGTATCTTTAACGACGGCCCCACATGTTTTTCAGCAGCTGGACAGCCAAAAGCATATTGTCCAGTTAACTACGATGGAAGTTATCGTGGTCCAGTCACTTTAAGATTCTCCCTCGCAAATTCGCTCAATATTCCTGCTGTAAAAATGTTGGCTAAAAATGGTGTAGAAAACTTCGTTGCCTCCTCCAGTGCCTTTATGCTTGATTCTCTCAAAGATCCAAAACGATATGGACTTTCGCTGACGCTCGGTGGAGGAGAAGTAACTATGGTAGAAATGGCCCAGGCATTTTCAGTATTTGCGAATGAGGGTATTCCACGAAAATTAACAAGTATCCTTGAGGTGACCGACAAGAACGGAAAGAAAATATATGAGTACAAAGATCCTAATCTTGTACAAGATATAAGCGCACCCTTAGAATTCCCTAACTTTTTAGCGATAAAGGGGAAGAGAGCAATTTCTAAAGAAGCAGCTTTCATTATTTCACATATTCTGCAAGATAATGCAGCGCGATCGACTGCATTCGGACCAAGTAGCAGTCTCGTTGTAAAGGGAAAAAAAGGTGTATCAGTAAAAACTGGAACAACAAATGATCTTCGTGATAACTGGACAATTGGATACACCCCCAATTTCCTTGTGGCTGTTTGGGTAGGAAATAATGATAATTCTGCCATGTCGGGTCTTGCTTCTGGAATAACAGGTGCAGCACCAATATGGAATAAAATAATGACTCGATTACTTGAGAATCAGCCAGATCTGTTATCGAGACAGCCTGATGGCGTTGTGGGAAAGTCGGAATGTATTATTAAAGATCCAAGCCAAACAAATGGTGATCAGCCTCCTGCTGAGGGGGCTCAGCCAACATGTCAGTCGCAATTTGAGTACTTTATTAAAGGCACAGAGGGAATTGGTGCAGGATCTATTAAACATGAGCAAGTGCCAGTTAATAAAGACACGGATGTATTATTGCTCGAGCAGGGAAATCCTGCTATTGAAATGAGAGATCACACGGTTGTGTGGGATGGTCTTTCGAACTATTGTCTTGACTGTAATCATGAAGGTGAGCCACGAACTACGGTTATCGTGCCTCCAAATGGTATTATTGAGCCGACTCGTGCTGTTGTGCGTCAAGAATAGCTTCAATTCCTGGGAGTGTTCCATTTTCAATAAATTCAAGCATTGCTCCTCCTCCAGTAGAAATATGAGAAATATGAGATTTTTCTTCTTCTGATTTGTTTTCAAGGATTAATAAGGTGTCGCCGCCGCCGATTATCGATAATGCAGTATGGTTGGCGGCGATTGCTGAGAATAACAGGTCGGACCCAGCGCGGTAGCGCGGGTCCTCATAATAACCCATTGGACCATTCCAAATTATTGTATGTGCGCGGCTAATGATTTCCGCGTATTGTTTTACTGTATCTGGTCCAATATCAAGCACGGCCATAGTTTCATCATCACATACAAAATCAATAGGAAGTAGCATTTTGCAACCTTTATCTTCAGCGTTTTTTACCAGCTCCCTTGCTTTGTCTAAATAGTCTTTTTCAAATAGGCTTTCTCCCATTTGATCGCCTCTAGCGGCTAGAAATGTATTTGCAAGAGCGCCTCCGAGCAAAATATAATCAGACGAGTTAATGAATGCATCTATTAAGTTGATTTTTGTTGATACTTTTGCACCACCTAGTATAGTAACGCGCGGTTTACCTTTTCCGCCCAATGCCTTTTTTAGCATTTTTACTTCTCTTTCCAACAAGAAACCAGCATATGAAGGCATGTATTGAGGTAGCTCGGTTACAGTAGCTTCTTTTCTATGCGATACTGAAAATGCATCATTAACAAATATATCACCATAACTAGCTATCTTTTTTACATATGAAACCTCACAGTTTTTTTCCTCAGGATGGAACCGAATGTTCTCTAAAAGTATGATTTGATTGCCTGTCTGATTTATGATTTGCGAATCGTCCTTTAAGAAATCATCAACAAAAACTATTTCGTATTCCGGATACAGTTCTGCGAGATTCTTAAGTGTCGGCTTTAGAGAAAATGAAGGATCATTTTTTTCAGGTCTACCGAGATAAGAAATGAGAATAACTTTACAATTATGTTCAAGCAAATAGTCAAGCGTAGGTTTTGCTGCTTTTATACGTGTATCGTCCTCTACAATCCCTTTACTATCAATGGGAACATTAAAATCGACACGAAGAATTACGCGCTTCCTTTCTATGTTAAACGAATCGACTGACCGCATCTTTTGTATTGAGAACGTTTAATTCAGTAAAAAGATATTCAAGTTTTTTTTCTAGTGCAGTCATAATTCTCTGCTTTTCTTCGGCAGGTAAATTCCATACTTCTTTTTTAAAATTACCCCATGCTTTTTTTCGAGATTTATATATAAATTGCTCGTCTGTCATGCCTTCCTTGAATTCTTCGCGTGCATTTTCTCTTAGCCATGCCCACATCTTTTGCTTTAGCCCATCATTCATGTGGGCATACACAATATTTTGAAATTCTGTTGCCAAATGAATTTCGAGCGTTTTACAGTCTGGGAATTTATTGAAAAGATTTTCTGGAAGTGTCGAAGCTCCATGTTGCACAGGGCCACCCAATCCATATTTGTTTCTTGCGACATCTCCAATGTCCTGGATAACCTTAAAATCAATATCTACCTGTGCCATGGTGCCATCTGGTAATGGAACGCCACCATGGCTCGTTCCTGTTTGAATAGCTACTTTACTAATTCCTGGCAAATCTTTCTCTTTATTCTGATCATATCCTTTCATAAAAGCCTCAAAATCTTCAACTGTGCTATTTTTACCGCCTATATGACCTATCTCTCCTCCAATTGAAACCATTACACCTTCTGTCTGAACAGAGCGAATATATTCTGTCATAAGCGCAGTCATTTCATAATTATTCTTTTGTTGTTCGTCCAGAGTTGCTTTTTCTAAGTCGACTAACGTCGATCCATCAATATCAATATTGTAGAAAGCCCCATCAAGAGAACGACGAATTAGATCTTTAACTCGCTCAATTTCCTTTTCAGGTGACTCTCTAAAAATGTCAGCTTTCATTTGGTAATGATCGCCTTGAATAAATACTGGACCTCGGTAACCAACTTTTATTGCGCCAGCAATTATGGACGCAGAATATTCTGAAGGGGGTTGACCTGTGTATTGTTGTTCGGTATTTGCCAGTTCAAAGATCATACAGCCAACGTTGTGTTTCATGGCTAAAGAGAATGCTTTTTGCGCAAAGTCGTATGAGAGCATTCGTACATTCATTGCTGGAACGGTAAATCCTGACAATTCTCCACGCCCAAAAGCCATATAGACTTCATGCATCGACTGTGAATAAATTCCTTTTTCCTTACCTAATGCTCTTATTGCTTTTTGAGCTGCGATTCTTTCTTCCTCGTTTTCTGAGAGAGCAGAAGTATATGCTAGTTCGTCTATAGTAGATTGTGATTGCATGTTTCTGAGCTAAAATGTAGCTTAAATTAAGTTTAATGTCAAGTTTATTTACGTCTTGACACCTCAATAAATACTAGTATACTAGTACGATAGTATGATATCAAAAACTAAAATCTCTAAAATAGTCGAAGTATTCTCATCTCTAAAAAATGATGGAGAAGTACAAGATTTTATACAAGGCATATTCACGGAAAAAGAACTGAATGAAATAGTTCAAAGACTTGAAATTGTGAAAGCTCTTCATGAAGGAGTTCCACACCATGACATTGCAAAGAAACTTGGTGTTGGTGTGGCGACAGTAACTCGCGGATCTAAAGAAATTAAAAAAGGTCGATTCTCATATCTTTTAAACTCTTCTTGGCGACTCAATAGATCAAAGTAGTATTTTGGTGCTGAGTCTATATTCTTTCAAATTCTCAATATGTATTCATCGCCGCAATACTGCGGGCAAAAAAGGAGTTTCTAGTGTCTGGATATTGTTGGTGGGACTGGGCTGGATTGAACTATTCGACGAGTGAACCGGCGAAGAAGGTGTGCGAGACGTGCAAAGATACTCGCATCGTACCTGCACCTGCCGGAGGTTGGGATCTCGACCCTGAAATGGTTCCATGTCCGGACTGCTGTCCTGATGAAGCGGCACAGGCATCTACTAATCCTGCGCAGTAAGCTTGCACAGCGGAAGTAGGTGCTCATGCAAAGTGTGTGGCCAGCAGAGAGGGCAATCTCTGCTGGCCACGTGTCTTCGATTTATCGCAAGGGCTTATCCGTGTAATATCCGTAGGTATCGGAACCGAACCAGAAAAAGCTCCCTCGGAAGTTCGGAATGGTCTTGTGTTTGGCACCCCATCGGCCGCCACGGGGGCCAAAATGTGTGTCTTCCAGCGTCCATTCATCCGGATCCAGGTTGCACTTCCGCATGAAGTTGCGGGCGTCCTGTTCGGTGAAATCGCCGTGTAGTTCTAGTTCCATGTCCATCTCCTTGGCTAGTAAAGAGGTTAACGCGGTTGTTGTCCATATCTATGTTTGCCCACACAGATTGCGACAGATGAAAAGGTGGTTGAGTACCTTCTCATGTGTCGCAATCTTCATCGTATTTGTAAAAGTGCATAAAAAAACCTCCCTTGTGGGGAGGTCAAGTCTGTGCTTGTTAGTAGGTAATGCTTTATGTCGCGCAATAACTACCCTCCCCGAAGAGAAGGTAGTAGAGGTACAAATTGTTGAATGAAAAGTTATTCATGTTTATTAATTTTTTGGCACAAAAAAACCCGCTTTTCGCGGGCTGGTAATTGAACTATGTTTTTTATGCCATAGCAATACCAACCTTTTGGGCATAATATGCTGGCACAAATTGGTTGGATCTTGCTTTTAACATTGAAGATATTCTATCAAAAGATCTCCTTTTTGCAACAGGACCAGTAAAAATGACGTGGATTTAAGGTATAATAGCCGGTATGTTGCAAGTCAAAAATCTCACCGTCTCAATAGGTGAGAAACAAATTCTAGACAACCTAAACTTTACTTTTGAAAAGGGGAAAGTCTATGCAATAATGGGTCCTAACGGTTCAGGAAAATCTACTCTAGCTGCAAGCATAATGGGACATCCACTTTATTCGATTTCACCAAAATCCAAAATCATTTTTAATGATGTGGAAATTCAGGAAGAAGAATCATATAAACGATCAAAAAAAGGTATTTTCCTCTCTTTCCAATCTCCATTAACACTTTCTGGAGTGAATATTTTCCAACTTCTACGCGTTGCACTTGATGGAAAAATGGAGCCTTTAGCTCTTAAAAACAAGCTAAAAGACCTTGCAAAGGAATTGAAAATCAAAGAAGAGTTAATTTCTCGTTCATTAAACGACGGGTTTTCCGGCGGTGAAAAAAAGAAAATGGAAGTTATGCAAGCTGCAATCATGGAGCCATCCTTCCTCATGCTTGATGAAATTGATACTGGAGTTGATATTGATTCACTTAAGACTATTGCAGAATTTATTTCAGAAATGAAGAATAACGACAGAACAATTGTCATAATTACTCACTACAATCGTATTCTAAAGTACGTCAGTCCTGACGAGGTGCTCATTATTATCAATGGAAAGATTGCATCCCAAGGTTCTGCTGAGCTAGCACAAAAAATTGAAACAAAGGGATACGGGTGGATAGAATGACCAAAACTAAAGATTCACAAAATATAGACTTCGACTATAAATACGGATTCTCAATGCCCGATACCTCAGTTGTAAGAATTCCCAAAGGAATTAATGAAGAAGTAGTTCGTCAAATTTCTGCTCTTAAAAACGAGCCGGAATGGATGACTGATATTCGTGTGAAAAGCTATCAGATTTTTTTAGAAAAACAAATGCCCGAATGGGGAGCTGATCTTTCTGCGATAAATTTTGACGAAATAACATATTTTGCCCGAGCGACAAAAGACCAGTCAAGTTCATGGGAAGATCTTCCTGCAGAAATAAAAGAAACATACGATAAGATTGGTGTGCCAGAAGCAGAAAGAAATTTCCTTGCGGGCGTTTCTGCACAGTATGATTCTGAAGTTGTATATGAGAGTTTTAGTAAGGAGCTCAATAAAATTGGTGTGATTTTTTGTGACATGGATACTGCCTTACAAAAATATCCAGAGATTGTAAAAGAATATTTTACGACGCTTATTCCACCACATGATAATAAGTTTGCAGCGTTAAATACAGCAACGTGGTCTGGAGGGTCATTCGTATATGTGCCGAAAGGCGTACATGTAAAGCTTCCTTTGCAAGCATACTTCAGAATAAATTCTGAGAGATTTGGGCAGTTTGAACGAACTTTAATCATTGCAGAAGAAGATAGTCAAGTGCACTATATAGAAGGTTGTACGGCGCCAATATATACAACGGATTCTCTCCATGCCGCCGTTGTAGAAATCTTTGTTAAGCCGCGCGCAAAAGTTCGCTATACCACAGTTCAAAACTGGAGCAATAACGTGTATAACCTTGTGACAAAGCGCGCGAAAGCCGAGGATCATGCCCTTATGGAGTGGATTGACTGTAATATAGGAAGCAAAGTGACGATGAAGTATCCTTCCGTATATCTTGTTGGCGACTACGCGCGAGGAGAAGTATTATCGATTGCGTATGCTGGCGCTAACCAGCACCAAGACGCTGGTGCGAAAATGATGCATATGGCGCCCCACACATCTTCACGCATTGTTTCAAAATCAATCTCAAAGGCAGGTGGCAGAACATCATATCGTGGCCTCATAACTGTAACTCCTGCGGCAACTGATTCACAGGTTTATGTTTCTTGTGATGCTCTTTTGCTCGATGAAACCTCGCGTTCTGATACCTATCCATACATGAAGATTAAGAATAATGAAGTAGAAGTTCAGCACGAAGCAACTGTTGAGAAAATTGGTGAGGAAAAACTTTTTTATCTTATGTCACGGGGAATTGAGAGATCTGCTGCAGAAGGAATGCTCGTCAATGGATTTATAGAGCCCGTCACAAAGGAGATTCCTTTTGAGTATTCTATCGAATTAAATCGGCTTATTAATTTAGAAATGGCTGGTTCAGTAGGCTAATATGAAAACCCACATTCACGTTTTAGAGAAGGGTCATACACAAGAGGAGTATATCGTCAACGATGCTGATAACCAGATATTCCTTTTGTACAACTACTCAGGAAAACTCCATGTCAAAATTCAAAAGGAACAAGCAAAAGTATATATTTTTGGCATTTATGTAGGAAAGGGAGACGACAATATTAAAATAAAGACAATTCAGGATCATCAAATAGGCAAATCGTTATCTGACCTCTTTATTCGCGGCGTTTTTTTCGACAATGCAAAATTCCTATACGAGGGTCTTATTACTATCGCAAAAAACGCACAACAATCAAACGCCTACCAGAAAAATCAGAATCTTCTTTTATCGAAAGGGGCATTTGTAGATTCGCGCCCTTTTTTAGAAATCGAAGCAAACGACGTGCGATGTACGCACGGCTCTACAACAGGTAGAATAGACAAGGAGCAGTTATATTATATGAATATGCGAGGCATTGATAATGAAAATGCACAGAAAATTATTGTCGATGGATTTATTGAAGAAGTGTTTATCAAAATTGCAGAAATTTCTGGTAAAAGTTCTGATATAGACATGTTAAGAAAAAAAATTGTACAATAAGCCCTATGAAATCGATGGCTGATTATAGAAAAGATTTCCCTATTCTTCAGAATCATCCAGACGTTGTGTACTTCGATTCAACTGCCACTTCCTTAAAGCCACAAGTGGTTATTGATGCAATTTCCCATTATTACACACACTTTGGAGCAAACATTCACAGAGGAATATATGATCTTTCTGAATCTGCAACAGAAGCATTCGAAGAGACAAGAAGTGTTGTTGCGGAATTTTTAAATGCTTCAGAAGACGAGATTATATTTACTCGCGGAACGACAGAATCAATGAATCTCCTAGGATATACAGTGGGCGAGCAAATTGTTGAAGAGGGCGATGAGGTTGTAGCGACACTAATGGAGCATCATGCAAATTTTGTGACATGGCAACAACTTGCTGCACGAAAAAAAGCGAAATTTAAAGTTGTAGAAATTGATGAAAACGGCGACTTAGATATTGGGCATTTAGATAAATATATTGGTCCAAAAACAAAAATATTCGCATGCACATACGTCTCGAACGTATTAGGCATTATTAATCCAATCGTAGAAATTGTGAAAGCAGTACGATCTATAAATCCAAATACACTAATTGTTATTGATGCGGCACAGGCAGTGCCACACATAAAAGTAGATGTGCGCGACATAGATTGTGATTTCCTTGCTTTTTCTGCGCACAAGATGTGTGGTCCAACAGGTGTTGGTGTTCTGTATGGTAAGAGAGAAAGATTGGCTGAAATGAGGCCATTTATGTATGGAGGAGACATGATTCTGAATGTATTCGTGGATTCTTCGACGTATCAAGAGCCTCCATATCGCTTCGAAGCCGGAACGCCACATATTTCAGGCATAATCGCATTTAAAGAATCTATTCGTTATCTCCAAGAAGTAACATTCGAAGCGATTGAAGAACATGAGAAGAAACTATCCGACCTTTTTATGAAATTAACCAAGGAAAGCCTAGGAGATCGACTAATCATTATGGGTGAGAACAGCAAGTATCCTCGAGTAGCAGTTATGGCAATGGCTGTTAAGAATACTCATCCGCACGATCTAGCTGATTTACTAAATGATGACCATATGTGTGTGAGGGCAGGTCACCATTGTGCAATGCCACTGCATAGTTTCTTCAAAATTCCAGCTTCAACGCGCGCAAGTATGTATTTCTATAACACCGAAGAAGAAATAACCAGATTTGTGGAGTCATTTGTTAAAGCAGTAGACTTATTTTCATGAGTATTGATATCTATAAAGAAGTGATTCTTGATCACTATAAAAGCCCTCGAAACTTTGGCACTTTTGAAACATCGCCAAATAAAGCAAATGTAGCCAATCCTTTATGTGGCGATTCCATTACTATGGAACTAAGAATTGAAGGTGATTCAATTGAAGACATCAGATTTAATGGCGAGGGATGTGCTATTGCAATAGCTTCAGCGTCACTCTTAACCGAATATGCAAAAAATAAAAAGCTGAGTGACTTGACAATCTTAACTAAAGATTCTATGCTAGATTTGCTCTCCGTAGAGTTGTCGCCAAATCGTTTAAAATGTGCGCTTGTTTCATTAGAGGCGCTTCAAAGAGCAATAAAAACATATGGATCAAACACCTAAAGACGCACAGCACCCATCGGGTCCTGTTCAAGTTAACTCTCAGAAAATTACTATTGATCGTGATCTTTGCATTGGTGCAGCAACGTGTCTGGCAATTGCGCCTGAGGTTTTCGTGCTAGATAATGAAGCAAAAGCAATTATCATAAGCACTGCCGATACAACTGACGATGCCACGATTTTAGATGCTGCACGTGGATGTCCTACAGCAGCAATTACTATAGAGGATAAGGACGGTCAAAAAGTATACCCCAAATAACCTCCTTGACAACTAGCAGATGCATTGATATACTGCTAAAACCATGGATGAAATAACATATTCCGATAACCAAAAATATCCTGTTGTAGCGCTCCGAGACGGGATTATCTTCCCCACAACTGAGAATGCGCTCCTGTTTGGGAGAGGTAAGAGTGTCATGGCAATAAAACATGCAATGGATCATGGTAAAAAGATTATTTTAGTAATGCAAAAGGACGCAAAGTTTGATGATCCAAGTGCAAGTGATTTATTCGATATTGGCGTACTTGCACACATTGAGAAAATACTTGAAGGAGAAAAAGGAGAGATAAGTGCTCTTATGCTTGGACTTTCTCGCGTCAAAATAACTTCTTACATAAGTGAAAGCCCATTTTTAGAAGCAGAAATTGAGGAATTAAAAGAAATTAATGAGGATAGTGCAGAAATTGATGCACTTATTCGTCATATAAATACAGAACTAAAACAAGCTGTTAACTTAGGGAAAGGTGTTGATGTGGTGTATCTCATGAATATTATGAGTGGGGCGACACCGCGCCAATTCTCTGAACAGGTTGCAATGATCTTAGATCTTAGCACAAAAGAGCGACAGAATCTTCTAGAGGAACTCGATCTTCTCAACCGTTTAAAGAAACAGGCAGAGCTTGTCACAAAAGAAGTAAAAATTCTTGAAATTGAGAAAAACATTCATGTAAAAACGCAGAAAAAGTTTGAAAAAGGTATGAAGGATGCTGTTTTAAGAGAGAAACTTAAGACAATTGAGAAAGAACTTGGTGGGGAAAGTGAAGATGATAAAGAAATTAATGAATTGCGCAAGAAGATAAAAGCAGCAAAGATGCCTTCCGATGTAGAAGAAAAAGCATTGGTCGAACTAAAGCGACTTGCACAAATGTCACAATATAATCCTGAGGCATCATACATTAGAACCTATATTGAAGTTCTTGTTGATCTTCCTTGGAGTAAAAAAGGTAAAGATCGCCTTGATCTTAAAAAAGCTGAACAGATTCTTGATGATCAACACTATGGTTTGAAAAAGGCAAAAGAGCGTATTCTTGAATATCTTGCGGTCATGAAACTAAAAAAGGCAGAGAAGGTAGATAAAAATGAAAAAGATAATAAGAAAAAAAGATATGGCCGCACAATTAAGCAACCAACGATCTTATGTTTTGCTGGACCACCAGGAGTAGGAAAAACCTCTCTAGGACGGTCCATTGCGGAATCTTTAGATCGTGAATTTATTAAAATGTCATTAGGCGGTATCCGTGATGAAGCAGAAATTCGTGGTCATCGTCGTACCTATGTTGGTGCAATGCCAGGGCGCATTATTCAGGGAATTCGACAAGCAAAAACAAACAATCCAGTATTTATGCTGGATGAGATTGATAAAATAGGAATGGATTATCGTGGCGATCCGTCATCTTCACTTTTGGAAGCATTAGATCCAGAACAAAATTATATTTTCTCAGATAATTATCTCGAGGTTCCTTTTGATCTGTCAGATGTATTTTTTATTACGACAGCCAATGTTCTAGATACTATTCCTTCGGCTCTTCTTGATCGTCTAGAAGTAATTCAATTTGCAGGTTATACCGAAGATGAAAAGTTTCATATTGCAAAGAATCATTTGATTAAAAAACAACTAGAAGCCCATGGTCTAAAGACAAAGAAAGTTTCAATGGACGATGCTGCTCTACGACTTATTATCCAACGCTATACCCGAGAGGCAGGAGTTCGTGAATTGGAGCGACAGATTGCAGGTAATTTTAGAAAGGTTGCGAGAGAGATTGTAGAAAAAGGCTTAAAAGATAAAAAAATCGGTGCAAAGGATATTCAAAAAAATCTGGGTGCATTTAAGTATTCTTCCCAGCTCGCAGAAAAAGAAAATGTTGTTGGAACATCAACGGGACTTGCTGTTACACAAGTTGGCGGAGACATTCTAACTATTGAAGTTGGTATTATGCCGGGTAAAGGAAGTCTTACGTTAACAGGACAATTAGGAAATGTTATGAAAGAATCGTGTCAGGCCGCTTTAAGTTATATAAGGTCTCATTGGGAAGAGCTTGGATTACAGAAAGACTTTTTCAACAAAATGGAAATACATATTCATGTACCAGAAGGCGCGGTTCCGAAAGATGGTCCTTCGGCAGGCTTGGCTATTGCCACAGCAATGGTTTCTGCTCTGACAAAGATACCCGTTAGCAAGTCTGTTGCAATGACAGGTGAGATTACCTTACGAGGGAGAGCGCTCGAGATAGGTGGCTTAAAAAGTAAGATTCTCGCAGCACATCGAGCTGGTATAAAAACGGTTATTATTCCTGAAGAGAATAAGAAAAATCTAGAAGATGTGCCAGATTTTGTACTAAAAGATATCAAAGTAATTCCAGTATCTAATGTCGATGAGGTACTGAAAATCGCTTTGGTTCACCCTAAAAAACGTACATCTTGACACGCTTTTTTTATTCCTATATAGTGTAAGAGTTATAAGTACTCATTACATCTATGGCTAGAGTTGCTAAAAAAAGTGAACCTATGGCAATGGATCCGCTCAAGAACAACATGTATGTTCTGCTTGGAGTCGGGCTCGTGATCGGCTTTATAGTTGGTCATCTTTATACACAAGTTACTTACCTGAAAAAAGGCGTTGGTGTCACGCAGCCAACTAATGCTGCTGCACAGGGCGGTGAACAGGCTGCAGCTCCTGCTGCTCCGACGACCGTTACGATTACAAAACCTGATGCCTCTAAGGATCATTGGAAAGGCCCTAAGGATGCACGCTATGTTCTGGTCGAATATTCAGATCTTGAATGCCCATTTTGTAAAAGATGGTTCGACGATGCATACACAAAAATCCAGGCTGAATATGGTGACAAAGTTGGACTTGTGTTCAGACACTTCCCACTTTCATTCCATCCTAAAGCTGAACCATCTGCTCGTGCTACAGAATGTGTAGCCAGTTTAGGTGGCGAAACAGCGTTTTGGGTAATGCATGATGAGGTATTTAAGGCTATGCCAGCAATGGAATTAACCCAGCTTGGTGATCTTGCCGTAAAAGCAGGTGTCAACAAAGCTGCGTTCCAAACATGTTTGGATAGCAACAAGTTTAAAGAAAAAGTACAAGCTCAGCTTGATGAAGGTACAAAAGCAGGTGTAGCTGCTACCCCAACATCAGTGATCTATGACATGGAGACTGGTGAGTCTGCTGTCATTGAAGGTGCTCTTCCATTCGAATCTGCAAAGCAGATAATCGATGGTCTAATGAGTAAGGGTAGTTAATAAGAAATTTAATAAGAAAGCTCCTCGTGCAGAAATGCCGGGGAGTTTTTTTATAGGCTTAAGCGATCAACTTCTACATTTTCTGTATGAACTTTGACGAAGCGTGTAGCTATAAGAAGTTTAAAGAGACCGAGCGTGATAGCTGATTCCATTATTTGAAGCGGGATAACTAGTGGCTGGAATATCAGAAATGTAAATAAGGCAATAATAAAAGGCGCTATAAGTGCATACTGCGCTAACTTAGAATTCAATGTTGCTGAAATAATAGGAAGCATTCCTTCAAATACAGGTGACAGATCAATCCTTCCAGTACTCGAGATACTTGTTTTATTAATGGGTATTTCGCTTGGTGGAATGCCATACACAGTTCCCGTTTCTTTATTCGTCATGTTTACTATAGTCTGCTTAAGTACGAGTTGTATAGCTTGTTTGCGCTCAGTTTCTGGGAGTTTTGCTAAGGTTTCTCCAACTTCTGACTGGAGTTGGGAATTAATTTGTTGACTAAGGATTGATACTGATGGCTTCATAACAATGCGAACAATATCTGGTGTGATGAGCGAATTTTCTGATAAAAGCTTTCGCGACTGTCCATATGCAAGTAGCGAGAGCATTATAAGAATATAAAAGAAGCTATTTCTTAAAATGGGAAAAAATATTTCTCGAGGTGAAAATCGTACGAATAAATTAAACCGAGATGTTGTTGAGCGTGATGCATATTGAAGCAGCATGTAATATGATGCAAGTGAGATGATTGTAAGTAGGGGATTAAGATTCATGAAGAAAAAAGTAACGCCGAACAAAATGGCTGAAAAAATAATATAGCTGTGAATTTTTTCAGAGTGGCCAATATTGAGGAGAAAAACGGTAATAAGAGAAACATATAGTAGTATCGCCGACATCAATAAGAGTGTTAAGCTAATGGTGTGTCGACCGTCTATGAATCCGAATACGTCTAATAAACCGAATGCGAGTCCAGAGAATATGGATGTAACTGCTAGAACAGTAAATAGAAACATCTGCTTATGCGTCATTATCTAATTGTACGTTATTGCAGAAGCTTTTCAAATTCTTCTAAGGATTGTGGCGACGAGATCTTCTTTCCATTAAAGTAGAATGTTGGTGTCGCATTTACTCCCGCAGCTGTTCCGCTATTAAGGTCACTATTTACACTATCTTTAGCCGTCGCACTGTCTGCATCTTTCTTCAGTTTTTCTATGTCAAGCTTAAGTTCTTCGGCGTAGGTTACAAATACCTCTTCTGGTTTTGATGATTCTTCCCAGTTTGATTGGCCTTCAAACAACTTGTCGTGCATCTCAAAGAACTTATTTTGCATTCCTGCTGCTTCAGCGTAGTATGCCGCAACTTTTGCGTTTTTATGTTGTTGTAGCGGGTAGTGTCTGTATACAAGTTTGATCTTTTCTTTATGTTTTTCAGAAAATTCCTTGATTAATGGAGCATATACTTTACACGCTGGGCATTGAAAGTCACTATATTCTACGAGAGTTGCTGAAGCACTTGCTGAACCTTTTTGCCAATCTGCTTCATTTACTTTAAGATCGACAGCTACTTCTGATTGGGTAGGTTTTGAAGTTCCATTGAGCATTTTCCATACGCCCCAAAGTCCCACCAACAATATAACGCCAATAATTGTTCCCGATACTAATTTGTTTTGCATGAGTGTGTTCATAGTTAAGAGTAATTTAATAATAACGTTTTACAATCCATATATTACGCAATTATAAAGTCATAATCAAACCTAAATGAGTATAAAACAATTACCCCTGCATAAGAGGCCACGAGAAAAACTTGCAGAACTGGGTGTAAAAAATTTAACCAACAAAGAGCTTGTAGCGATCATACTTAGAACAGGGACTACGAAAACAAGTGTCCTAAAGACTGCTGGTAATCTTCTTGATAAAACAAGTCTAAAAGATATTTCTGACATGTCCGTAAACGACCTTCAGAAAGTTTCTGGTATTGGAAATGCCTATGCGTCTTCACTGGTCGCAGCAATTGAGTTAGCCAATAGAGTAAAAGACGATCAAAATATATCATTAACACAGCCTGAGCAGATCATGCAATTAGTAGATTACCTGAAAATCAAAAAACAGGAACACTTTGTGTGTCTTTATGTAAATGCTCGCTATAACCTATTGGCGAAGCGAACGATATCTATAGGAACAATTGATGCGAGCTTAGCCCATCCACGAGAAGTTTTTAGGCCAGGGATAGAAATGGGCGCTTCCTACATCATTATTGCGCATAATCACCCCTCAGGCATTCCTGACCCATCAGAAGCAGATCTAGTCTTAACTGCTAGAATGGTTGAAGTCGGTGAGGTAATAGGTATTCGCGTGCTTGATCATATTATTGTCGGAAGCAAAGGTTGGGTTAGTTTGAAAAGAATGGAAATAATGTAGAATAAATGAATGAAGAAAATATCATTTCATGGTGCATCGGGTACTGTTACCGGATCTGCTTATGTATTAACTCGCTATGATAAGGATCCCCTCATGATTGACCTGGGAATGTTCCAAGGGCCAAAGGAAGTTTCTGATTTAAATTATGAACCCCTGCAATTTGACCCTTCCCAACTAATTGCTGTACTTCTTACTCATGCTCACTTAGATCACTGTGGGCGCCTTCCACTTCTTGTACAGAGAGGATTTAATAAAAAGATATATATGACGCGCCCAACAGCAGAGTTGTTAGAGCTTGTATTAATGGACGCTGCTCATATTGCTGAGCATGATGAAACGAAAACCCCACTTTTCAATGAGCACGATATAGAAAGAATCTTGTCCTTGGTTGAGCTGGTTGAATACAACAAGGAGTTCGAAGTAGGTCCTTACTCAGTTTTATATAAAGATTCTGGGCATATAATGGGCTCTGCTTCGATTCAGCTACGCGATAACTTTAATCAAGACGGTGTGGGTACAATCATTTTCAGTGGAGATATTGGTAATTTTCCACAAGACCTTGTTCAGCCTACCGAGTTTTTTTCGCATGCCGACGTTGTGCTTATGGAATCGACGTATGGCGGTCGTGTTCATTCCTATGAAAGCGCAAATAAGGTATTGCAAGAAGAAATCAATATAGTTGAGAAAGAGGACGCAGCACTTTTAATTCCATCATTTTCTATTGAAAGAACCCAGGAAATTTTACATAGGATTGATCATTTGAAGAGTTCGGGAAAAATAAAAGAAGCAACGCCTATTTTTCTTGATAGTCCAATGGCGATTAAGGCAACGGAGATATATAAGAAATACAGAATGTATTTTAATAAAGAATTAACTGATCATATTGCAAATAATGACCCCTTTGATTTCCCTGGACTACGAGTTATAGAGAAAAGCGATCAAAGCATGAAGATCCACAATACTCCTGGAGCAAAAGTAATTATTGCGGGGAGTGGCATGATGACTGGTGGTCGTATAGTGCAGCATGCGTTTCATTATTTAAAGCGCTCTACATCAAGGCTCTTGATTGTAGGATATCAAGGTGAGGGAACTTTAGGAAGAGCTCTCGCTGATGGTGCAACAGAAGTTCAAATCAATAAGCAAACTGTTCCTGTGCATGCGAACGTGCGCGTCGTAACATCGATGAGCGCCCACGCTGATGAACCAAAGCTCCTTGAATGGCTTGGACATATAAAAGATGTTAAGCAAGTATTTCTCGTACATGGGGATGACGAACCAAGGGCGATACTAAAAGAAAAAATAATTCAAAGTGGAATTAATGCTATCAAAATGCCTCAGATGTACGAGACGTTTGAACTTAAGGCTTAGAACCTTGCTTCACAAGTTTTGCAGATTGCTTTATCTGGTAGGTTTCTCCATCGTTCATCGTAATGCTATCTTTCTTTGTCATTTCTGAATACTGCAACAAATTTTTCGAAAGATACCCATCGAGCTCCTTTACTTCTTCTCCTAAATTTTTCATTTCGACTTTAGCTTCAATAACACTGGACAAACTCATAAGTTGGTCTTTGGTTGCTTGTTGTTCTCGTTTTGAATCATTAATTTTTTCTTGTTGTATCGCGAAGGTCTTATCAGTTTCAAGAGTATCGTTTAT
>Ga0138256_10002416_pt1 | contig 19970 bp, 14 predicted proteins | sample KNB2016incub_MG_FD_105486 | JGI IMG/M metagenome (GOLD analysis project Ga0138256, IMG submission 105486) | Active sludge microbial communities from wastewater in Klosterneuburg, Austria - KNB2014incub_MG | ecosystem: Engineered > WWTP > Activated sludge > Unclassified | place: Austria... | reverse complement strand
GTGCCAATGGTGCTTTAACTTCTTCCTCCTCAAGTGCACCAAACAATGAACCCATCGAATTATTATTCGAATGATGATACTGTAATCCCCACTTCAACATAAACTCAATATATGTCTCATATTTATCATAAGGTGCAAAATATTGAGCTCTGTGCATTCCTTCAAATCGATCAAAGGCACCACCGTATACACAGCTTTCTATTACTTTTTTATTAAAACTTTTTGAACTTAATCGCTTGACCATATCCAGAAAATCTACGAAAGGTCCCTTCTGTGTTCTGTTCTCCAACAAATCTTCTACCGGACCTTCACCAATTCCTTTTAATGCTGATAATCCAAAACGAATTTCCCCTTTTGAATTTACTGTAAAGTCCAATTCACTTTCGTTTATATCTGGACCCAAAACAGTAACCCGCATCATCTTACATTCATTCAAATAACTTCTTAAATCCTCTAAATTGTTTTTATTCGCAGTCAATACAGCCGCCATAAATTCTGCCGGATAATGTGCTTTCAGATATCCCGTTTGAAAGGCTAATACTGAATAAGCAGCCGCATGAGATCGGTTAAAACCATAAGAAGCAAATTTGGCCATGACGTCAAAAATATCTTTAGCATGATTCTCTTCTATGCCTTTATCCATAGCCCGCTCAGTGAAAAGAGATCTTTGTTTATCCATCTCTTCTTTCTTCTTCTTACCCATGGCTCGTCTTAAAATATCAGCTTCACCTAAACTATAATTCGCCATAATTTGAGCAGCCTGCATGATCTGTTCCTGATAGACCATAATACCATAAGTTGGCTTTAATATTTCTTCCATCCAGATATGGGGATATACAACAGGTCTTCTATGGTGTCGCTTCTCAATAAAATCTTCAATGTATTCCATTGGCCCGGGACGAAACAAAGCATTCATTGCAATAATGTCTTCTATTCCTGTCGGTCTCAAATTTTTTAAATGTCCTCGCATTCCATCAGATTCAAACTGGAATATACCAACTGTATTCCCCAATTGAAAAAGTTCTAATGTCTTTTCATCATCCAAAGGAATATCTTTAAGTTGAATCCGCGCTGCTTCACCATGTCTTTTGACAATATTATTAATCGTATCCGTTATGATTGTTAATGTGGTCAGTCCAAGAAAGTCCATTTTTAACATACCGGTGTACTCAATAACGCTACCTTCTACTTGTGTTACCCAAAGGTCCGTATCCTTTGCAGTACTCACAGGTAAGTATTTCATAATGTCTTCAGGAGCAATAATAACACCTGCTGCATGAACTCCTGTATTTCGAACAGACCCTTCTAATTTTTTTGCGGTAATTAATACTTCTGATTCCAATCCTGGAGTCTGCAATACACGCCTCAATTCCTGAACGTTTCCCTTTTCTTCTGGACTTAAATCATCAGATATATTTTGTTCCAGATCCAATAAATTTTTTAAATAAATGCCGGGTTTCGCAGGTACTAATTTGGCCAATCTACCCGCTGAAGCAAGATCCAATTGTTTAACCCGGGCCACATCCCTTATGGAAGACTTAGCTGCCATGGTACCGAAAGTTACAATCTGAGCCACCTGATTATGCCCATATTTTTTTACGACATAATCTAGGACTTTATCCCTGCCCTTATCATCAAAATCTATATCTATATCGGGCATACTGATACGTTCCGGATTCAAAAACCGCTCAAAAAGCAAATTATATTTTATGGGATCGATATCCGTTATGGTTAAACAAAAAGCTACCGCAGATCCTGCAGCAGATCCCCGTCCAGGACCAACACTTACACCCAGTTTTCTTGCTGCCAAAATAAAATCCTGAACAATCAAAAAATAACCAGCAAACCCCATTTTAAGTATAACCTCTAATTCGAAATCCAATCTGGAACGAAGCTTATCATCAATCATTCCATATCGAACTTTTGCTCCTTCATAAACCAAATGTCTTAAGTAAGTAGTTTGATCGCTAAATTCTTTTGGAACAGGAAAAGCAGGTAATAAAATATCGCGTTCTAAATTAGGGACAAAACACTTATCTGCAATTTCCAGTGTATGTGCAATGGCTTCAGGAACATCTGCAAATCGTTCTTGCATTTGTGCAGATGTTTTAAAAAAATATTCTGAACTCGAAAATTTAAATCTATTTTTTTCTTCAACAAATGAATTCGTATTCACACATAATAGTATGTCATGAGGCACTGAATCTTCTTCTTCAAGATAATGAACATCATTGGTTGCAATTACTTTTACATTATATTTCTTAGCCAAGCGAAGTAAGTGCTGGTTAACTTGCTCTTGACTAATCCCCATGTCATCCAAATCATTATTTCCACCTTGTCTTTGAATTTCTATGTAGAAATCTTCACCCAATAAATCCAACCACCACTTCAATAAATTCTCGGCTTCATCTAATTTTCCTTTGATGATAGCTTGAGGAATTTCTGCACCGATGCAACAACTGGTTGCTATCAATCCCTTATGGTATTTTAATAAAAGTTCTTTATCTATTCGTGGAAATTTTCCATAAAGTCCTTCAATAAATCCCAACGAACACAACCTGGACAAATTCTCATAACCTTCTTGATTTTTAGCCAGTAGCAGTTGGTGAAATCGTTCATCTTTTTCGCCACCTGATTTGAGAAATGACTGTTTATGGCGATCTTTAACCATATAAAATTCACAACCCAAAATAGGCTTCAAGCCTTTACTTTTAGCTTCTTTTACAAAACTAAAACAACCAAACATATTGCCATGGTCTGTCATTGCTACGGCGGTCATATGATCTGCTTTCGCCTTTGCCATCATAGAAGAAATATCAGTAGCGCCATCAAGCAATGAATATTGGGTATGGCAATGTAAATGACAGAAAGGTGCTGTAGACATGAGTTTGGTAAATTTAAAAGGTAAAGATAATTCTAAATTAGGACTAACTTCTGATTTAAATCCATTCTAAATAAATCTTTATTACTTGATGTTTACAAATGATCAGGCTTGTTAAAGTTTATCATTAGTTATACAAATTTCAACTCATTAAAACAATGATAGATCAATCTAATATCATGATTAAAATATAAATACTAAATATGTTTTTCATTAAATTAAAATGTGACACAGAGTTGCAATATTTGAGCATTACAATACAATTTTTAAAAATTTAAATTATTTCTTTTATTCAATACTTAGTGAATGAAAATAGTTTAAATACATTACAATTTAAAGAATATTCATTAAAGCTAATTTAGTGTCCATGCACCCTTTTTTTATAAAATGCTAAAGAATTTCTTGTTTGACTTTTTAATATTTACACTTAAATGACAGGTCCAATGGTTTAATTTAATGTTGAAAATATGACATAGCTGGTGATGTAGATCTCCAGTATTGCTGTACAACAAACCTAAATATATGAATACATGTTTCCGCCAAATCAGCTTTTTTTCTACCTTTGAACCCTGATGAAGCAAAAAATCTACCTACTCGTAAGTCTGGGAATCATACTTTCGATTTTAATTATTGATCAAAGTTCCAAAATTTGGGTCAAGACACATATGCATCAAGGAGAAGAATTTCTTCTTTTTGGTCTCAATTGGGCAAGAATACATTTTGTCGAAAATGAAGGCATGGCCTTTGGTCTAAGTCTGGGTGGAGCCACCGGAAAACTAGTTTTAAGCGTATTTAGAATTCTTGCCGTCGGGTTTTTATTTTATCTCCTCCACAAAATGATTAAATCAAAAGATCGTTTGGCTTTAATCATTTCATTTTCACTCATCTTAGCTGGAGCGATTGGGAATATTTTAGATAGTGCTTTTTATGGAATGATATTTTCTGCTTCCCCATTTCATGGCGGTCAAGCTATTTTGTTCCCTCCTGAAGGAGGTTATGCTCCTTTTTTAATGGGCAGTGTTGTAGATATGCTCTATTTTCCCATGTACGAAGGAGTGTTCCCTAAATGGGTTCCAGTTTATGGAGGCGAATCGTTTGAATTTTTTAGACCTGTATTTAATATTGCCGATTCTTCGATTTTTTCCGGGATTTGCTTATTCTTTATTAATTATAGAAGCCATCATTCACATGAATTGGGAATGACAAGAGAAAATAATGTTGAAATACAAGCTGATGCTGAAACGGGAAAAACTCCTGAATCTGTAGATTCAGGAGCAATTCAATAAAAAATGAACTCGTGGAGTAAAATCTACTCTTTAAGCTGATTTTTTATTCTTTCCCAAAAAGTTTCTAACTGCAACCTCGGCGCGATGTACTACCTCGTAATTAATCTTACAATGTACATATTTACCTACTTTTTCTGACTGGAGTACTCCAGAAAGCTTTAAAATGCTCAAATGCTGTGACGTCACAGATTGTTCAATTTTGAGTGCATTGTAAATCTTGTTTACATTGACAACACCTTGTTTGTCAATAAATTCCAAAATTTGCAGGCGGAGAGGATGAGCCAAAGCCCTCATAAGCTCACACGAATAGTCGAGCTTTACCGCATTAAACGATACCTTAGTTTTTTTCATCAGGAATTTCTTATTTTGATTTTCGTAGTTGACCTTAACAGCACAAATATCTAAAGATATTTTGAATTTCCAAACAAATATTAAAAATTTTTTATATTTGTTATGTGGTCATCTATACGAAGTAATACAAAGTAAAGCGTTTTTCCTATAAAATAAGGTGGTTTGGCTTAAGAAATAATTAACCTGCTAGTTCTTCAACTAACTTGGAAATTTGGTTCAAACGGTCACGATCTAGTGAATAGTAGATGAACTTACCTTGTCGTTCAGTTGCCACTACGCCAGCTCTGCGTAAAATAGCAAGGTGTTGTGATGCGACAGATTGCTCTAATCTCAATTTAATGTAGATGTCTGTAACCGTCATCTTATCATTTTCTTCTAATAAATCAATGACCCTTTGTCGTAACTTATGGTTGACGGCGCGAAGGACCAATACGGCCTTTCTTAAGTCGGCATAATCGAGCTGAATGTCTTTGCCCCCTTTCTTGAGCGTAATCGTTTCGTTTTTTTTATTCCTCATGTCGCAGAATTTAATAAAATGTGCAATAACGATTAAGAAATAGCGAATAATGTGCCAAACTCATAAATCCTAAATATTTTTTTGTCATATATCCTCACATGTATAAATGTTGTATATATAACTCCAAGCTAGTGAACTTTAGTTCAATGACTTAGCTTTGTTTTGCTTTGGGAGTAGTAATATTTGGATCTTTCATATAATCCGGAATACAGCTATTTAAATCTGAGCTGCTCCCGTCTCTGTATAAGTTAAACGCAGGAATGGCTAAAAAAGTAGCTGAACACTGAATATCTAATACCCTGGCTTGGGTCTCAGGATGCTTGCCTAACCATTTCTGTGCGCCATTTCCAACAATAAGCGTGTCTTTACCTAATATTTGGACCATTGAAAAAATATCCTCTTGTATGTTAAATAGCTGCGGCTGTATCAGCATCTCACCCAGTTCAGTGTACAGACCCAGATAAACATTTTCCTTTCTGGCATCCATCATGGGTATATAATGCTTCAATTCTGGCATTTCCATCCTTACCCGACCTCCATAGTACAAAGCTTCAAGTGTTGAAATCTGAAATAAAGGAAGATCTAATGCAAAACAAATTCCTTTTGCAGCAGCCATTCCAGCTCTTAATGAGGTATAGGATCCTGGGCCATTACTGATAGATACCCCTGATAATTGCTGGATATACAGTTGGGTCTCCTCTAAAACACCTCTGATCAATGGGTTCAAATGTTTTACATGGTCGCCGTCGTACGTTTCCTTGCATCCTAAAATCTGTTCATTATCCGATATTGCTACAGAACATACGTGGGTTGAGGTCTCTATGTGCAATAAATAAGACATAGACTATTTACTCTTTGATCCTTTTAGTATGGATTGGTATCGATCTGAGTTATTAAGCACACTAATGGCTTCCTTTACAAGTGGATCGTGCTGTAGTCGACATAACAGTCGTCCTCCTTCATAAAACACCCTTCCTGTCAACTCTTCTTCTATTAAATTTCTCAATAATTCCTTATGCTCTTCAATGTCAAGCCATTGTTTCTCATTAAGATCCTTTTTGATGGTTGCTATCTCCTGGTCTAATTCCTTAGTTTTTGATTTTTGGGCTTCTGTTTCTAATTCTTTTAATTTCAATTCCAGGGGAGATAAATCATCAAATTGATTTTTCTTCAGGTAATTAATAAAATCTTCTACCTCATTAAATCGATAAGTCTTTGGATCAGCCGGTGGAGGATTTTTCAAACTATAATCCGTACAATAATTAAACAGCATGTTCTGATCTAGTATCTTCTGGACGATCTCAGGATGATCAGCTTCCTTCATTTCTATATCAGGATCTACACCACCTCCGTCATAAACTACCCGTCCATTGCGTGTCTTAAAGGAGGACCTTAATGAATCCGGGAGATGAACTTTAACCCCATTTTCGTATTTTGAACTCTGAATGCACCGGCCGGATGGAATGTAATACTTAGAAATGGTTAATTTAACCTTAGCGTTATAACCTACGTCTTTAGTGTTTTGAACCAAACCCTTGCCGTATGATATCTGACCTATAAGTACACCCCGATCCAAATCTTGTATGGTTCCGCTTACGATCTCTGATGCAGAGGCTGAATTCTTGTTGATTAGGATAACCAGTGGGATTTGTTCATCTACTGCATTGGAATTGGTCTTATAACTTTGATCCGTTTCCCTAGTCTTACTTCTCGTACTGGCTATTAATTGTCCCTGTGGCAAGAAGGTGTTACATACATTGACTGCCTCATGCAGCAATCCACCACCATTCTCTCTCAAATCAAAAATGATTCCCTTTAAACCAGGATTTTCGGCTTTTAATTTTTTGAAGGCATCCTGAACATTTTTTCCGGCATTTTCGGTGAAAGTATTGAGAATGATGTACCCAATATTTTCATTGACCATTCCTGAATAAGGCACATTGGGGATATTGACTTCATCCCTCACCAATTTCAAGTTTAGCTTTTCTTTGGATCCGGGTCTCATGATGGTCACTTGCACCTCACTTTTGGGCATTCCCCTCATGATCTGGTACAGATCTTCACTATCCTTGCCTTTGGCATCCAGTCCATTGACAGCTAAAACCTGATCTCCAATCTGCAAACCTGCTTTAAAAGCCGGGTAGTCCTTATAAACTTCAGTTATTGTAACATAATCACCGATTTTCTTTGCCCTAGCACCAATACCATTATATTTACCTTCTATGGCCAAACGATAATTCTCAATTTGAACTTCTGAAATATAATTGGTAAATGGATCAAGGGTGTTAAGCATGGCGTCAATTCCTGCTTTCATTAATTTGGAAGGATCCGTCTCATCCACATAATTGGCATTTATTTCTTTATATACATTAGCGAAAATCTCGATATTCTTAGCTATTTCAAAATATTTATCGTAAGTAAAACCTGCGCCGACAATAAACAATAAGCCTAAACCAATCAATGCAATTTTATAATTCTTCTTCATTGTATTCATTAAAATTAATAGCATAACGTAAAAATATAAGCTATGGTTACATTCTTATAAGGTAAATTTTGAAAAAAGATACATCGAATTGATATGCCATGATAGATTCAATTCATGAGCATCAATGTAAACGAATTAAACTTTGCAAAAAAAAAGTTCCAATGTTTAGAACAGGATTAAATCATTTATTTCAAAAAGAATTTATAAACATATGTATCATTTTAATACTAGATTACTTTAAAATGCACATTTCTTAAATCCCTCTATCACAATAATAAGTTTGAATTGTTCATTTGGCTCAGTTGTGTGTAAATAAACAAAAAATCAAGGAAATTGAATGGTATGAATATTGACACAATTTTCAATAAATATTAAAACAAATTAAATTAAGTTAATTACTACTAGCACCAAAATGCATGCGCATCATTATTCATTGTAAATAAAATGTACTAAAATACAATTGGCTCCGTCTTAAGAACTTCTCTGATTTAAACTTATAGGTAAAGAGTACCAAACCTACCCAATAGGTGTAAATACGTCTGCTAAATGTGTACTGAATGTCAAACCATGGTAAAAGTCATGATTCATTTTTTGAATAAAACTGAATTAAATTTGAAATATGGAAATGCTGAATTTTAATCTTAAAACCCATTAAATAAAATAAACTCGACTACAATATGGATTGAACGAATTAATAAGGTTTGTTTTATATGATAAGGCAGAAATAATTTTTGTAGTTCATATTTCATACTGTTTACTTTTGGATGTCGATTATTTTGTTCTAATTCAATTTATGGAATCTAAAAAACAAGTTTCATTGCTCTTATGTAAAATTATAAAAATATTAACATGGCGATTGTTGTAATTACCTAAAGTATGTAGGTATTCTTACTATTTTTACAGCATGAATGTAAAGTATATTATTTTATCGGTTTTGTTGGTTAGCCAGACCATGATGGCTCAAACAGATAGCTGCCAAATCCAATTTAAAGTGGATGGCATGAAGGAAGGAAAAGTTAAAATCATTGGGGTGTTTGCTGATCAAAATTATATTGCAGATTCTACTTTGATCACCGGGAATGAGGGTCGATTTGAAATCAAAAGACTTCATCCCTTGAAACCCGGATATTTCTATGTCATACTTCCGGATTTTACGAATTTTCATATGATCATAGATAAAGATCAGCATTTTTCAATGACCACATCTACCAAGGATTTGATATTTAATATGCACATTAAAGGATCCAGGGATAATGAGTTACTCTATCAATCGTTGACCTTACAATTAAGACATGAGGAAATTCAGGATTCTTGCAAAAAAGTATTGGAACAACATCCTAATAATGAAGGTATTTCAAAATCTATAGATAGTGTCTATAATAACTTGAATACAGCATGGAAATTACACTTAAGTGATTTAGCTAAACATGATCCGAATCTTTTTTTTACAAAGTATAAATTAGCCGGACAAAATCCCGACGCAAGTGCTTACAAAAAAGCAAAAAATGACGAAGAAAAAAACCAACAACTGGAACAATTTAGAAGTGCGTTTTGGGATAATGTAGACCTAAATGATGCTCGCCTTTTGTATACCCCTGTGATCGTAAATAAATTAAAACGATTTATTACCGAGTTAACCCCTCAACATCCGGATTCAATCATAAGACAAGCAGATATCATTATCAAAAAATCAATGGTCAATAAAGAAATGTTCCAATTCATTAGTAGTTGGATCGTATTAAAATATCAACCCACAAAGACTGCCGTCATGGGCGGAGAGTCCGTTTTTGTGCATATTATTAATACTTACTTTACCAAAGAACTAGCTTATTGGTATAACGAAAAAGATCTAGCAGATATTCGGAAAAAAGCCTGGGAAATGGAAGCAAGCCTTTTATTTAAAATAGGTCCTGACGTGATCTCCACGGATCCTAATGGAAATAAAAAATCCATTTATGAACTCCAATCTGACTACACTATAGTATTCATGTATGACACAAAATGTGAACATTGCCAAGCCGAAACGCCTTTACTGAGGGAATTTTATAAAAAATGGAAATCAAAAGGTGTAGAAGTGTATGCTATCGCCATTAATGCTAAAGATGATGAATGGAAAAAATTTATCAGTGATTATCAAATTCATGATTGGATCAATGTTTCTGACCCCACCAACAGATCTATCTATGCCAAATATTTCGTTGACATAACCCCTGAATTGTATGTCCTCAATAAAGATCACAAGATCATTGGTAAAAATTTAAAAGTGGAACAAATTCCAATGGTTATTGAAATGGACAAAACCAAAAAACAATAAATTCAGATCTCATTGCTCAATTGATTAAAATATGATCTTCCAATGAGCAAGTTAGGAAATTAAATTCGAGAAATAATAGATAATAATATGTAGTCATAGAAATTTGGATCGGCCTTAAGGGGTAAGCCGTTTAAAAATGATGGAATGAAACCGTTAAAAATTCAAAACTGTATGAGCTCAACAGAATGATAATAAAAAGAATTGGAGTGCGAGCTGAGTAAGTGTTAAGCCATTCAAAAGAAACAAGGCAATTGGCGAGTTTTTTGAATTTAGGTTTCATGGAATCATTTTAGGCTTAGACCTTACAGCCCTGCCTGCGTGGCTAGTCAGGCAGGCTAGAATTTTTGGTTTTTTTTTCATGAAAAAAGAACAAAAAGATATTAATTAAACGAAAATTAATATTATTGCAGAATCTCGAACCACCAAAATAATTTTTCAATCGCTTTTCTAGATTGCGTAAGGCAAAGAGTTCTGAATTTAGAGTTTTTATAAGTTCCTTTGTACAGTTGAATATTTCAAAATAATATTTGGTTAATAAACGCTTATTTATTTAGTTTTTTATTAAAATTTTGCAATAGTATTAAATTATTATAGTTAATACTGAATGTTTACTTTTTGTAAAAATAGTTCCACTTATTTTTCTATTTATATATTGTTTCTTCATACCTTGAAGCATTCAATTTTTAACCAATTAAATAGAATCCAAAAATGAGCCTAGATCCCAAACAAATCAGAAATGTTGTCCTTCTCGGTCATTCTCATAGTGGCAAGACAACCATCATCGAATCCATGCTGTATGAAGCAAAAGCCATCTCAAGGCGCGGGACAATAGATGGTGCCAATACGGTATCAGACTTTAGTGATATAGAGCAAGAACGCAAGGGAAGTCTCTTTAGTAAATTAATGCACGTCAGTTGGAAAGACTCAAAAATCAATATTATAGATACACCTGGGTCCGATGATTTTGTCGGTGAAATTCTCTCTTCCATGAAAGTAGCCGATCTGGGTATTATGTTGTTAAATGCCGCACATGGTGTAGAAGTTGGAACTGAATTAATCTGGGAATACAAAGAAAAGTTTCAATTGCCGGGAATGTTCATCATCAATCAGTGCGATCATGAAAAAGCGGACTTTGACACAACCTTGGAACAAGCCATTGCTCGATTTGGGACCAAATTAATCCCCTTCCAATACCCACTCAACCAGGGAAAAAATTTCAATGCCATCATTGATGCTTTGAGGATGGTCATGTATGAATTTGGACCGGACGGTGGAAAACCCATTAAAAAAGAAATACCAGCATCAGAATTAAGTCGGGCTAAAGAAATGCACAATAGAATTGTGGAAGCCGCTGCTGAAAATGATGATACCTTAATGGAACATTTTTTTGAAACCGGAACATTAGAAGAGTCCGAATTAGCCGATGGCTTGAGAAAAGGAATTGCTAAACAACAAATCTTTCCAGTGTTCTGCTGTTCCGCTTTAAAAAACATGGGCACGGGTCGAATCATGGGATTCATTAATGATGTATGCCCATCTCCTGCAGACAGACCTTCTGCTAAAACCTTACAAGGTGAACTTGCCATAGATCCTAATGGACCAACGACTCTTTTTATTTATAAAACTTTCACGGAACCTAAGGTTGGTAAAGTATCCTATTTTAAGGTTTATTCCGGGAAAATTAAATCGGGTGATGAATTAATCAATTCAGCCAATAGATCTCATGAAAGAATCAATCAACTTTTTGTTACCAATGGAAAAATAAGAGAATCGGTAAATGAATTGTGCGCTGGTGATATCGGTGCAGTTGTAAAACTTAAGGATAGCCATACCAATAATACTTTATGCACCAAAGGTCATGAAGTAGATATCGAACCTATCCCATTTCCTGAACCAAGAATCAGAGCAGCCATACATGCAGAAAATAAAAACGATCTTGAAAAATTAATAAAAGCTATCCACGATATTCAGGAAGAAGATCCTACACTAATTCTTGAACAATCCATGAGATTAAAACAAAATATTATTCATGGTCAGGGTCAGATGCATCTCGATATCTTAAAATATCGTATCGAAAAACTCAATGGCTTGGTCATGGATTATATTAAACCTAAAATACCATACCTCGAAACCATTACTAAATCTTCTGATACTTCCTATCGACATAAAAAACAATCCGGAGGCTCTGGCCAATTTGCGGAAGTCCATATGCGTGTGGAGCCCTATTTTGATGGCATGAGCGATCCGGCAGGCTTAAATGTCCGCAATAAAGAAATCGAAAATTTAGATTGGGGTGGCAAGTTTGCATTCTATTGGTGTATTGTTGGTGGTTCAATAGATACCAAATTCGCCACAGCAATCAAAAAAGGTATCATGCACAAAATGATTGAAGGACCACTAACAGGATCTTATTGTACGAATATAAGGGTTTCCGTGTTTGATGGTAAAATGCATCCCGTAGATAGCAATGATATGGCTTTCCAAATAGCCGGAACAATGGCTTTTAAAGAATCTTTTCAACATGCTGCTGCTCAAATCATGGAGCCCGTATATGATTTAGAGATTCTATGTCTAGATGATGTTATGGGTGATATCATGAGTGATTTGCAAACACGAAGGGCCATTATTATGGGTATGGATTCCGACGGCCATTATCAAAAAATAAAAGCTCGCGTTCCGCTTTCAGAAATGCACAATTATTCTTCAACCTTAAGATCATTAACTCAGGGTAAAGCTAAATTTTCAATGCGAATGAATGAATATTCCCCGGTTTCTCCTGACATTCAACAAAAACTACTTCACGAATACCAAGAACAGAATAAAGAAAATGAAATAGGTCATTAATAATATTAGTAGACATAATACTAGTACTGAAAGGGGTGTTTCTAAATATTGTATTAAGGCTATCCTAACTCAATATACATGATTATACTAAAGCAATAATCTCATCGACTCTTAATTGTTCAATAAACAATCTTTGATTTATAATTTAGATCTTAGATAATGGAGTTATATATCTAATCAAAATAATATTGGAGTATTATATTAATCACATATAATAAGCCAACCATACCCCCAAACACAAATAGAATAATCGCAATAGACTTCCAAATAGTATTCACTAAATTTTCTTTGAAAAATTTCAGATTCAATAAAACAACTATGAATATACCCAAACCCGCACTGATGTAAGATCTGAATATTAAAAATGGATTAAATATTCCACCAATCAGATTTAAGAAAATTTGAACCAACACAAATTGACCAAATAAATACATAATGGCTGTTGCTCTTTCCGGTGCATTATACGATGATTTTTTATGTACAACCATACTTGCAAGAACAAATAACGGAATCATAAAAATGGTTAAAAACTGACCATAATTATCCACAATATTATTGAACATTACATCACTTTGCGGCAAGCTATCCATTAATTCTAGCGCACTGTCTTCTTGATCCAGGTCAATTTTATCTATTTTAAACATATTATAAACAAACAAATTGATTCCCGCATTCAATAACATAAATTTTATAGGGGGATAACAATTGCGCCTTTCTCCATTAATAAAACCTTTAATAAATGGAATGGGTCTATAGGTTAAACTTTTACAAGTATAAATAAATTTTTTAATTTCCAAATTATAAAAAAAATCAACCGTCGCAGCAAATAAATTGGAAACCGTCAGGCGCTTTTTTTCCAATTTGTAACCACATTTACTACAATATTTGCCGCTGTCCTCATACCCACAATGGGGACAGGTGAAAGTCTTGCTTAATGACATGTGTATCCTTTTGGTACAAATTTCAATATAAATTGGTAGCTTTTATCAAAAAAATTGCTTTTTAATAAAAATAGTTATATTTGTTTCGGATTTTAATCCTTTTATGTCCATTTCTTTTAATATGTTTCATTTTGTTTTTTCGAATCTATAAACCACATGAAAAATTCAATCCCAATTTTAGTCTTAATGTTTACGATTACCGCTTGTGTTCCAATGAAAAAACACAAAGCCCTGATCCTTCAATACTCTGATGTTAATGCAGCGCTAAAAGAAAAAAACGATATAAATACCAGTTTGAGCGAACAACTGGATAAATGTAATGCTTTGAATGAATTTAATACTTCGAAAATCAAAGATTTAGAGGCACATATTAAATTTGCAGAATCTAATAATACCAATTTAACAACCCGTATTGGTGAACTATCAGGGTCTACTAAAACCAATGCTGAAGTTCTGCAACGTGCATTGGCCGAAATCTATGACAAGGATGAACAAATTACAGAATTATCTAATATTTTAAAGAAAAAAGATTCAGTAAATGTCATCCTTGTGAAAAAAGTTAGCAAATCGATCACAAATAAAAGGTTTAGAAAATCTCTTGAGAAAATTGGCCTCGTTTTTTAATTTTTATATTGCTATTTTTTCTTTAAAAATTCAAAAAGTTTAATAAAAGCTTAACCAAGGATGGTAACCAATCATGAATTTAGTTTTTTATAAACATCATGTTGTAGACGCATCAAATGCCTATTTTCAAATTTAGCCAATTGCGTTTTTGCATTAGTTTTTAATTGTACCAATCGGTTAGAATCAGAAGGTAATTGAATTAAGGTATACGCTAATTCTTCAGCATCAACCATATCGATAAATAACCCAGCGAGCCCACCAGCTTCTTCAACTGCTGATCCCTTATGCCCAATTACAGGTATACCAGACGCCAATGCTTCTATAGCCGGTATTCCAAATCCTTCATACAAACTGGGATAAATTAAACCTAAAGCACCCTGATATAATGCCGCTAATTCCAAGTTTGATTCCACTTTGACAAATTGGAACCATTTTTCCAACTTATACTCTTGAATATACTTTATGATCTTATTCTTAGTATTTCCTTCACCAACAAATAATATAGGTGTTCGCTGTTGCTCAGGAATTTGATTCATTGCCAAAACTAAATTAAGTTGATTTTTCCTTGCATTAAAACTACCAACACTAATCCAATAATCATCCGGCAATCCATATTTCAATTGAATAGCAGACCTGAACTCAATCGTACATTTTTCATAAAATAAGAGATCACAATTTTGGTATATAACACTGATATGGTCTGGTTCACATCCGTAATACACCATTAAATCTTGTTTTGTCTTTTGACTAATAGCCACAATATGATGGGCATTTTTAACCGCCTTTTTAATCTTGAAATCATAAATCCTCCGATCTATCATTGCATAATCGTTAGGCCTTACTTTAAAAATCACATCGTGAATGCTAACAATTTTAAGAATTGATTTGGAAGAATTCAAAATGGGCAATTCATTACTTAAACCATGAAAAGCGCTGTGTTCCGCAACAAATTTATATAAATTGAAACTCCGTTGGTACCCTAGAAAATTTGAGTAAGATTGTATCTGATATTCAGCATCCGAAAAAGGAACTTCGGACTTCTTGCCATTACCCTTTGGGCGCAACAATATTAACTCATCTTCAGGATAACAATTACTATAATTTGAAACCAACCATCGACAATAATTGCCAAGACCCGTTCTGTTATTGTATATTCTTTTGGCTTCGTAATATATGTTCAAGGTATAATGTTTTTTATTTTGAAATAATCATATTTACACGTTCAATGTATCTCGATATATTTGAAGATATTTTCGTATAGCGTTATCCCAGCTAAATTGGCTTGCATGCTTTTTTATAGCTTCAATATTCATTTCTAAATGGTTAAAATAATGCTCCAATGATAATTTTACTTTTTCAACCATATAAGAGGTATCAAAATGTTCAAAATAATAGGCATGTGATCCACCAATTTCCGGCAAGCTACAAGCATTACTTAAAAATACTGGTTTGCCATGTTGCATAGCTTCAATAGTTGGATTGCCAAATCCTTCTGCTAATGATGGAAACATAAATGCAGTGCAATTGTTATAAAGCCAACGTTTTTGTTGATCAGAAATTTTTCCGGGTAATATAACTCTGGATTCCAGATGTTCACTTCTAATTAAATCCATAATACTTCTACCATATTCTGTATCGTGATTGCCAGCCAAAATGAGTTGAAACTTATCAAAATACTTCATCATTGGAATTAAAGTATGAAAATTCTTTTTTTCCTTAAATACACTCAATCCGAAAAAAAAATCTCCGCTTATATATTCAGGTTTAACCGAATCAGTTGGAATAAAATGATATACTCCATTATGTATGGTTGATACTTTTTTTCCCTTGAGTTGTATATGATCCTCAACCATTGTCTTAGTATAGTCAGAAATGGTTGTGATTACGGTTGCGCGATCCACATTATTCTGAAGTTTTTTTAAATAGGCCTTTGCCTTAGTCGGTGACTTTTCTATTAAGAAATTCAAATCATGAATTGTTAATATTAATGGGGATTTTGGATTGGGAAGATGCGATGGGAATTGATGCAAACTATGCCAAAGATCAAAAACCGGACACCAATTTGGAAAATATCTATATTTAAAATGTTCTGGAATTAAATGTCGTTCATCAGGATGTTCCTTACAATATTGTTCTGGAGCAAAATAATGAAATTCAAAGTCCTCATTTTCATACTTACTGATTTCATTTTTAAAATGCAAACTAAATTGTCCTAATCCCGTATATAAGTCTTTTATTTTATAAATGTCAATTCCAATTTTTTTCATTATGATAATAAGTCATATTACATTAAAAGATTATTTATTCCTAATGATCTAGCCCAAAGCAACTTTAGAGATCTATATTTATTACGACAGATAATATCCTACGCCTAAAGTAAATATATGGTGTTTTTGTTTACATTTTAACTTGATTGTATAAATGATGACTAAAACCAATTGTTCTATCTATATCCTAAATGGTTACAAATTCTCTACACTTTTACATCAATTCGAAGTTAATGGATACTTTTTACTTTTATTGGATCTATGATTCACTGAAATCGAATCTAAAAACTTCTATTGTAAGTGCGAAAATACAGCATTATCATTAACTTTTCATAATATTGATTTGTTGAGACTAGCCAATTGAAGAAGGATAAATTGCGTCAGAAAAAGTCAACTTATAATGTTTTCATGAAATTTTTCACGTTTGGCATAAATAATTACAAAAACTAAACGTTTAATTAATGATCAGAATAGATGCTTTTAATAATCTAGAAATTGTGAAAATTAAATTAATTTTACTCCTGTGTAATCACTACGTACTCAAATAGTATTAATATGAAAAAATGTTTCCAGGTCGTTAGTTTTATTTTTATAATTTACGCGTTTTCACAATGTAAAAAAAATAAAATTACTGAAAGCTCTCCAACACTTGGTCAAATTACCATACTCTGCGATAATAATCTTGAAGACATCATCAAACAGGAAGAAAATATTTTCGAACGACAGTATCCTTATGCTCATGTAGATCTGAATTTCAACCATGAATTTAATATATTTAAATCTTTTATTACAGATTCCATAGAAGTTATCATTGCATCTAGATTTCTAAATGAAAAAGAGTTAAGTTACTTAGACCAACAAGGTATTCACCCTAAGCAATACCATTTTGCAACAAGCGCCATTGCTTTCATAACCAATCTTCAAAATGTGGATAGCACCTTAAACTTTGAAGAAGCAGTTAAATTGTTTTCATCAAAACCACAATCTGATTCACCATATCAATCCATTATTATTGAGGATGCTAATTCAGGTATAGTTCTTGAAATACTTAACCGATCTGGAATCAATTCCTTGCCATCACATTTTTTTACGCTGCCTTCTAAAAATGAGGTCATATCATACGTTAAATCTCATCCTAACACCATGGGCATTATTGATTGGAGCGCTATCAGTGATTCTGATAATCCAATAGCTCAGAAAAACTTAAACGATATCCGATTGCTTCATCTTTCCAGACCCAAAGACTCGATACAATTTGGCTACATTGCACCATATCAATACAATCTCCAAGATCATAAATATCCTTTTACCAGAGACCTGGTGTTCATTAGTAGAACCGGTAAAAGTGATCTTGGCCTGGGTTTTGCTTCATTTATTACGAGTGATATCGGACAGAAAATTATTCTAAAGGCTGGTTTATTGCCCAAATTTCAAACAGAAAGGCTCATCGAATTTAAACAGGAAAGCCATAAAGTAGTAAAATAGAAAGCTTTAATATAAAATTAACTTAAAATTTTAAATGGTTTTGACTAAAAATATGTCAAAGAACTAGATTTCTTCTAAAATTAACATTTCAAAATTCGTTTAATCATGAAAAGGACTATTTTTGCACACTTGAATAAAAACCAGAATCATATGTTTAAAAATTATAATTTGATCTTTTTCCTTTTAGTACTTGTCCAAACTTTACAAGGACAGACACTTCAGGAAGGTCTAAAACAATTAGAAAATGAAAATTACACCGCTGCTTTAAATACATTCACTTCCCTAAATGCTACGAACCCAAAAAATCCAATATTCGCTTATTACATTGGAGAAGTACACTATGCTTTGGAGAATTATGAGGCTGCCAGAACCTCTTATTCCATTGGTTTAAACGTTAGTTCTAATTGTGATGAATGCAGAGTCGGATTAGCTAAACTGGATTTAGATAATGGCAAGTTTTTAGAGGCCAAAAAGAACTTTGACAGCGCCTTAAAGGGAAATAGTAAAAACCACGCATTGATAGCATTAGTAGGGGATGCTTATTTATATTCCAAAAAACCAAATGTAGAAGAAGCCTTAGCTTTATTAACCAAAGCCAGAGATTTAGATCCTAAGGTAGCTAAATATTGGGCTCATTTAGGCGATGCTCAGGTATTAAAAGGTGACTTTGGATCAGCAATGACCGCATATGAGACTGCTGTTGAAAAAAATAAAAATGAACCCGAAACATACGTTAAAATGGCTAAAATCTGGTCTTCAAGTAAAAAATATGACTTAGCTACTGAAAAATTAGAGTCAGCTATAGCTATTGCACCTGATTACGCTCTTGCTTATAAAGATCTTTACGAACTTTATATTAAAAGTAAAAACTATACTAAAGTAATTCCGGTATTACAAAAATACGTTGCACTTGCAGGTTCTGATATTAGCGCTAAAGTTCGTTTGGTAAAATTTCTTTGCTTTCAAGCTAAAGATTATGAACGCGCCATCGAAGAAGGAAAACAAATTATTGCTTCAAACCCCGATCAATACACGATCTACAGATGGCTTGCCTGGTCTTATGGTGAACTCAATAAATATCAGGAGTCATTTGATCAAAGTAATTTATTATTTTCAGAAATAGCAAAAGACACAACTAGAAAAACGTTTTCATCGGATTATGAATATTTAGCTAAAGCTGCAGCTAAATTAGGTAAGATGGATATAGCTGAAAAAAATTACACTAAAATATTAGAAACAGAACCATCAAGATCATCTGAAATTTATGGAATGCTTGCTAAAACTTTCTACGATTCCAAAGATTCCAATAAATATGAAAAAGCTTTAGAGTGGTATACCAAAAAACAAAATTTACAAGCACTTAATAATACAGATCAATATTATTTAGGACTTTGTTTATATTATTTAGGATACTATAGCAGGGCAGATTCAAGTTTTGCTAAAGTTGTTGAATTGACACCAAATTATGCCCAAGGATGGTTAATGCGAGCCAGATGCAACAATTCATTGGACCCGGATAATGTTCAATTTTTATCTAAACCATTCTATGAAAAATACATTGAAATAGCATCTATCGACAAAGAAAAAAATAAAAAGAATTTAATAGAATCCTATAATTATTTAGCCTACTATTATATTCAACAAAATGATTTAGTTCAAGGTAAATCATTTTATGAAAAAATTATAGAACTGGATGCTACAAATGAAGATGCATTGGATAAATTAAAAATCCTGAATCAAAAATAATTTGATTTATGTGATGGTGAGCTATGATCTAATTGGCTTTCAACATTCGTTCAAAAATATCAAACAATTTTTTTGAAGAGTTATGTATCGTTGCTATAACTAATTCAATGGTTGTTTTTTGATTAGCTCCGACTTGTGGAGTAGAGTTTGACACAATGGAGACAGCTAATATATTAAGCTCACATTGATGTGCTACAATAACTTCTGGAACTGTAGACATTCCAACAAG
>Ga0138256_10002414_pt1 | contig 19981 bp, 17 predicted proteins | sample KNB2016incub_MG_FD_105486 | JGI IMG/M metagenome (GOLD analysis project Ga0138256, IMG submission 105486) | Active sludge microbial communities from wastewater in Klosterneuburg, Austria - KNB2014incub_MG | ecosystem: Engineered > WWTP > Activated sludge > Unclassified | place: Austria... | reverse complement strand
CGGCCTCCCCACATCGGAAGAAAATTCCCGCCTCGTTATTTTGCCCGTTCCCTGGGAAGTAACAGTGAGCAATACTGCCGGTACCGCCCGGGCCCCCGAAGCTATTTTCAAAGCCAGTCTGCAGGTAGACCTCTTTGACTCTGAAATGCCCGACGCATGGAAACAGGGTTTCTTTCTCCGCCACCCGGACAAGAAGATCCTGATGAAAAGCGATTACCTGCGCAAAGAAGCAGAATTATACATCGACTATATCTCCCGAGGCGAAGATGTACAGGCTAATCACTTCATGACCAAGACCCTCAAAGAAGTGAATGAAGGCAGCCTCTACCTGAATAACTGGATTTATGAACAAACCAGGGCCCTGCTGGATAAAGACAAACTGGTAGGGCTGCTCGGAGGGGATCATAGCACACCGCTGGGATTCCTGAAAGCAATTGCCGAAAAACATGGCAGCTTCGGCATCATACAGATTGATGCACATTGCGATCTCCGTGATACCTATGAAGGATTTGTTTATTCCCATGCCAGTATCATGTACAATGTACTCAAGGAAATTCCGGAACTGGAAAGACTGATCCAGGTGGGTATCCGTGATTACAGCCAGAGCGAATGGGAATATATCCGCAGCAGCAACTACCGCGTGATCACTTATTTTGATAAAGATATCCGTCGCCGGATGTTTGAAGGCCAGAGCTGGGGACAGGTGGTGGATGATATTGTAGAGAAACTCCCACAGAAAGTTTATATCAGTTTTGATATTGACGGTCTAGACCGTAAACTATGCCCTTTTACCGGCACACCAGTACCGGGAGGCTATGAACTGGAACAGGTCTTTCATATTTTCCATAAAGTATTATCCAGCGGCCGACAGATCATCGGCTTTGACCTCAGTGAAGTAGGACTGGGTGGTGATACCGACTGGGATGCCAATGTAGGCGCCAGGGCCCTGTTCAAACTCTGCAACCTGTTGGTGACCAGTAATACCGCTAAAGACTAACCACTCCTAAGATGGAGCCCTCTTTTACTTTTACCATTCCCAATGAGAAAAAAAGGTTGTATGACCGTTTTGCATTACTGTTATTCATCCTGAGTGCAGCGGGCATTCTGATTCGCTTTTTCTTTTACAAAAAAAATTACCCCCTCAATGCAGGTCAGCTGATCATTTTTGCAGTGCCCATCCTCCTCCTGCTTTACGTTTTTTTTGTAGCTTATAATGATCCAATCAGAAAACATATCAAAACCTTTTTACTGGCCAGCCTTAATCTTTCGCTTTTTTGGTTGATCAAAGGCCCCTGGTGGGTAGCCCTGCTTACCATATTGCTGGCCCTTTTTTACATGCTGGCACAAAGAGAACTCAATATCATTATCAGTCATTCGCATATCCTTTATCCCTCCTTTCCCCGCCGGACCATTCAATGGAATGAACTGAATAACCTGGTTTTCAAAGACGGTTGGCTGACCATTGATTTTAAAAACGATTCCATCATTCAGCATTTCCCAGAACAAAAAATGAATCTTCCGGGAGAAAAAGAATTTAACGAATTTTGCCGGGAGAGGCTAGTAGGGAGTGGCTAGTGGCTAGTGGGGAGTGGGGAGTGGGGAAAACAGGTTATGATGAATGCTAAATTTTGAATTTTAAATTAGTTTTTTAAAGATATCTTACCTGAAACGATTATTGCCAATATTCCGAGGCCAGTATCTTAATATTCCAATATCGTATTATCCAAATCCCCTCCTTCGCTGATGCCACGGCGGGCGAAGCAATACCAAATACCCAATACCGAATAACTAATACTCATGCAACAATCCCCATACATCCTTTACTCCGACGGCAAGGGCAATATCTTTGAAGATACATCGCTGTATGTAACCGGAAGAAGTGGCTGGGATGCTTTTGAAGTACCCGCTGAAGACTGGATTGAATTACCAGATGGTGGTTCATTATATGAATTACCGGGCAGAAAAGGAATCGGGATAGATGTGGTGACCGGTGAAATGCGGCTTTGTGAAAAAGGCTGGGCCGTGGCTGCTTTTATTCCGCCGGCACATACCGGTTATTATTTGGCCGCTTTTGAAACGGCAGCGGATGCTCCCACGCTTCCCTTGTTTTGTTATACCGCTGCAGGATGGTTTGATGAAAAATTTTATGTGCCAGCCACCCGTATTGAACCGGATATCCGGCAGGACTGCGCCGGTTATGATGCTAATAAAGTTGCAGGTGGTGCCGCTGAACTCATCAAACATTATCCGCACAACAGACTGGTGCAGCACCTGATGAATAATTGCGCCCTCACCTATCAATGTCCGGCCGCCCGGAACTTTGCTTTAGGCAGATGGGAATGTCCGGTTCCCGCTTCACCGGCTTGTAATGCGAATTGTGTGGGCTGTATCTCCCTGCAACCCGATGAAGAACCGATAGTATCCACCCAGGATCGTTTGAGTTTTAAACCGAGCCCGGAAGAAATTGTAGAGTTCGCAGTCCCCCATCTTGAAAGCGCCCCCTACCCCATTATTAGTTTTGGTCAGGGTTGCGAAGGCGAACCGCTGCTGATGTGGGAAACCATCCGCGATGCCATTATTGAAATAAGAAAGCATACTAAAAAGGGAAGCATCAATATCAATACCAACGGATCCAAACCCGATGCCGTGGAAGAACTCTGTAAAGCAGGACTGGACTCCATTCGTGTAAGCACCAATTCTGCCAGAAGGGAAATCTATATGCCTTATTATCGTCCTAATAATTATGATTTTGACGATATCATCGAAAGCCTGAAAGTGGTGAACCGGTATGGCGGCTGGACTTCAATCAATTACTTTGTTTTCCCCGGAATGACGGATTCGATTGCCGAGTATGAAGCACTCAAACACCTGATCCAAACAACCGGATTAAAGATGATTCAGTGGCGTAATTTCAATATCGATCCCGACTGGTACCTGGGAAAGATTGGCGCTACCGATACAGGAGAATGCATGGGAGTGAAACAATTACAGGAACTGATCAAAGAAGAATTTCCGCAACTGCAATACGGTTATTTCAATCCGCCGATGGAAAGGATCAAAGGACAATTTGATCTTGACTTTGCCCATCATTAAAGGCATGAGCCAATCCAATACAAAAAATATCAGTCTCGGTATCGGACTGGCCGTGCTGGCCACCCTGATCTGGTCCGGCAATTTTGTGGTAGCCCGTGCCGTGAATAAATCCATCCCACCCATTGCCCTTAATTTTTATCGATGGCTGATTGCATCCATTCTCATCCTGCCCTTTGCCTGGCATCAACTCAAGAAAGCATGGCCATTGATTAAAAAGGCGCCCTGGTATTTTTTCTGGATTGCGCTGGCAGGCATCTCCCTGTTCAACACATTTGTTTATGTAGGGGCGCATTATACATCAGCCATCAACCTGGCTTTGATTGGAACTACTTCCTCCCCTATTATGTCCGTACTCTTTGCCCGCATCTTCCTGAAAGAAAAAATCGGTTTGCACAAACTACTGGGCATGCTACTTTGTATCACCGGTGTATTATACCTGCTTTGCCATGGTCATTGGGGAAATCTGAAAACACTTCATTTTGGAGAGGGTGATTTGTGGGTTTTACTCGCCGCTTTCTGTTTTGCCGTGTATAATACCATGGTCAAAAAGAAACCGTCAGGAATACCGGCACCTGCATTTCTGTTCACGATTTTTTCATTAGGAACATTACTGGTACTCCCCTTTTTTATCTGGGAATCCGGTCATTACCCTTCCATAGCGTGGAACGGAGAATTATTACTGGCTGTTTTTTATCTGGGTCTTGGTGCTTCTGTAATTTGTTTTCTGATCTGGAATATCGCCATCCATCACCTGGGAGCCGGAAGAACTGCTTTATTCGGAAACCTGATTCCTGTCTTCAGCAGCCTGGAAGCAGTCATCTTTCTTCATGAAGCATTCACTCCTGTTCATATCATTGGAATGATCCTTGTTTTTTCAGGGATCATTATTGCTAACTTTAAATCCTGACTACATTCAACTATGACGAACAGGCATGTGATCATCATTGGCGCCAGCTCCGGTATCGGTCGTAAAATGGCAGAGCAGTACCTCGAAAAAGGATACCGGGTCGGTATTACAGGAAGAAGAATGGAATTACTGGAAGAAATCAAAAACCAGTATCCCGCATCAGTGGAATTGGCCTGTTATGATGTAAGAAACGGAAATAATGACCAGGAACTTGAAGAACTGGTTCACCGCCTGGGCGGACTCGACACGCTTGTGATCAGTGCGGGCACAGGAGAACCCTCCAGTGACCTCGAATGGCGTATCGATAAAGAAACCGTTGACACCAATGTGACTGGTTTCATTCAGGCAGCTAATTGGGCCTACCGCTATTTTGCCTCAAAAAAAGAAGGCAGACTGGCGATTATCTCTTCCGTGGCCGCCAACCGTGGTGGCCTCCATGCTCCGGTCTATAATGCAAGCAAGGCATTTCAGAGCAGCTATGCCTATGGACTTGCCCTCAAGGCCGGCCGGATCAGTCAGGATTTTTCGGTCACCTGTATTGAGCCTGGTTTTGTAGCCACCAAGATGGCCAAATCTGACAAATTATTTTGGGTGGTTCCTGTTGACAAAGCGGCCCGCCAAATCATCCAGGCTATCGAAAAAAGAAGGCGAAAAGCCTATATCAGCCATCGCTGGAGGCTGGTTGCTTTCGTCCTCCGCCATATCCCTCACTGGCTGTATAAAAGGGTCGGATAAGCCAAACAGGCTGCTTTCGGCAAATCTTAACATTTTCTACTGCCTGGTTTATGCAAGTTGCACGGTGTTTGAATCGTTACTAACAGTTGTGAAAAAGATTGACTTTCACAGCCGATCACCGAAAACTACATTTGTATGAACAAGTATTACACGATGTCAGCCCAACTAGATGAAAAACAGCGCCAACAGGCGATCCTGATTACTGCAGGTTTTGCAGGGCTGATGATCATCATCATGTTCCTGTTAAAATGGGATTTCCCAACCATTGAAAAAATTGCACAGGATCCGGGTATCGAAGTGGAATTGAATTTACCCGAAGAACCTCCCGTTCCTGAAACCCAGGATGATGGTGGTGGTGGCGGTGGTAACCCAGTACAGGCTGCCGGTCCTGCCGGTATTGCCCCTGAAACACCTCCCGCACCTGGTGACCCGGATGATTCCAAAGATCTGGAAGAAGATGAAAAAAGTGAGGCTCCTCCAATCACAAAACCACCTGTTGTAAAAAAGGAAGCGACAAAAATTACCAATAAGTCTATTGCTAAAGCAGAACCTAAACCCGTTGAAGTGCCCGCTCCTCTCCGCCCGAAAGCGGTATTGGGTAAAACAACAACCGGAACCGGTAAAGGTGGTGGTACAGTGGAAGATTATGACCGTGCCGGTGGTTCGGGCAATGGTGCCGGGGTTGGCAATGGTAATGGTACCGGTGGTGGTACCGGAAATGGAACCGGTGGTGGCAATGGCACAGGTAGTGGCAGGGGCAATGGTCCTAAAGTAACCCGCGGTGACCGCAAAATTGTCCGTTATTACTCCTTTGCGGGCGAACTGGACAAAGCCGTGATTTATGCCAATGTGAACGTATCACCCGAAGGAGTGGGAAAATTTGTAAGCATTGCGAAAGGTTCTACCCAAACAAGTTCAGCTTATAAAGAAGCGATTATTCAATACCTGCAGAATATTAAATTTGATAAAGCAGATCATGAATCCATGCTGACGGTTCAGTTTAATTTCAGGGTGAACTAAATATTTTAAAAACAGATAGCAGCTGCCATGGCCCCGGTCATGGCAGCTTTTTTTTACCTTTGCCGGAATGGATTATCAGGCTACGATTGCTTATCTCTTTAACCGGCTGCCCATGTTCAGCAGGATCGGTGCAGCCGCTTATAAAGAAGATATTGATAACACAGTGGCCCTTTGTGCGGCCATTCAAAATCCACATCAACAGTTTAAATCAGTACATATTGCCGGCACTAATGGCAAAGGATCGGTGAGTCATATGCTGGCTGCTATTCTCCAGACTGCAGGATACAAAACAGGTCTTTATACCTCTCCCCACCTGAAAGACTTCAGAGAAAGGATCCGCATCAACGGGAAAATGATCAGTGAAGAATTTGTGATTCAGTTCACCGAAGCCATACAACCGCAAATTGCAGCTATTGAGCCCAGTTTTTTTGAACTGACGGTAGCTATGGCCTTTGATTATTTTGCGAAAGAAAAAGTTGATATCGCTATTATTGAAACAGGTTTGGGCGGCAGGCTGGACAGTACCAATATCATTACCCCTGAAGTATCCGTGATCACCAATATCGGAATGGATCATATGAACCTGCTGGGCAATACCCTCGAAAAAATTGCTTTTGAAAAAGCAGGTATCATCAAACCCTCCATACCGGCAGTCATCGGAGAAATATTACCGGAAACACTACCGGTCTTTCAGCAATCGGCCATCCATCAATCCGCGCCGCTCTTTCTGGCGGCTGAAGAAAGAACAGTGAAAAATTATCACTGGCAACAAGATGGATTCTCAGTGACAATTGAGGATCTGGCAAGCCAAGAGGAAAAAACTTATGTACTGGACCTGGGAGGTATTTACCAGTCCAAAAACCTGCTTACCGTTTTATCGGCTGTGGCCCAACTGCAAAAGAAGGGTTGGATCATCCAAGATGACCATATTCATTCAGCATTAAAGCAGGTAAAAGCTATTACGGGCCTCCATGGTCGCTGGGAAATATTGCATCGCTCTCCCCTGCTGGTAGCGGATGTGGCGCATAATGAAGATGGTATCCGGCAACTGGTACAGCAAATCGCCATGACTCCGCATCAGCAGGCACATATTATTTTTGGTGCGGTCAATGACAAGGATATTGATACCGTGCTTAGTCTCTTTCCCAAATCAGCCCATTATTATTTTACCAGGGCACAGATACCCAGGGCTATGCCTGAAGAGGAGTTGTTGCAAAGAGCCAGTCGCGCCGGACTGAAGGGGAAGGCCTACAGCTCGGTGAATACTGCATTATATGCCGCCTCATTGAAAGCTGGCAAGGAAGATATGATACTGGTATGCGGAAGTGTATTTGTGGTCGGTGAACTAAGCGTTGAAGCCGTCAGATCTGTTTGGGGAAAGGAAGAATCTAAAGGCAGTATTTTTGATGCCCTTGAAATAGCGGCCTGGTCTTTCTTCCGTTAATATTTCAGTTCTCCCATTTTTTCCAGTGCATACAGGATACAGGTTACATGCATGGATTGTACAATTTTATTTTCCCGGAGCAGTTGTTTTAATTCAGAAATACTAAGTAGCACTACTTCGATCTCTTCATTGTGATCCAGGTTTTGCTCTCCCACTTTAACACCACCCCTTGCCAGGTACATATGCAGGAGGTTGGTATTGGTAGATGGATTGGCGGATATCCGGCCAAGGTAGTCGAAAGAACTAAAAGTATAACCTGTTTCCTCTCTCACTTCCCTCGCTGCTGCCACTTCAAAAGAAGGATCAGTATCATCCACACAACCTCCCGGGATTTCAATACAAACCTCTCCCAGGGCATGCCGGTATTGTTTGACCATTACGATTTCCCCATTCTCTGTAACAGGCACCACTCCTACCCAGGTAGGAAACTCATACACATAATAGGGATCAATGATTTTCCCCTCCGGGCTTTCACACACATCTTTGCGTACTTTGAACCAGCGGTCGTTGAAGAGATATTCGGAGGAGAGGACTTTCCATTTCATGAGAGAGGAATATTGGTTATTGGGTATTGGGTATTGGGCTTGTCCGCCGTAGCCTTAGCGAAGGCGGATATTGGGTTATTAAGATATTCGGATATTGAGATATTATGATATTATTTTCAAATGAAAGGTAGCTAACTTGATATGGGTGTCAAACCCAAATTCTTTGAGCAGTCGGCATATTCCCTACTAACCACTCCCTACTAGCTATTACCCACTCGCCACTTCCCACTAGCCACTCGCCACTCGCCCTCTCACCTCCAATTCATCCTTTCCCGCAGTGCATTAATATGTGCCACATGGTGTTTGCCATGCCAGGCATACATTCCAAGAAGAAACCAGAGTCGCATGGTTTTTTTGTGTTCGGGATGATAAACGGTACGGTTATTCCATTCATCATCTTTTACATATTTCAATGACTCATATAAACGGGCATGAATGGCATGCAAAATGGTAATTGAAATGTTTATCGGGAGTTTCTCCACATCATGCAGCAGTACCCATTTATTTTCATCATAGGGTTTGATCGCCGGATTATCCTCCGTTAATCCCAGTTTAAAACGGCAATAGGCATTGATATGACTGTCGGCAATATGATGAACCAACTGATGTACCGTCCAGCCCCCTTCCCGGTAAGGCGTATGGAGCTGTGCTTCATCCAGGTTCAGAATCGCATTTTCTACCAGCAGGGGAAGAAATTTGATATCAGCCAGCCATTCAATTTTCTGTTCAATAGAAAACGGTTTGGGCTCGTAAGTCCCAATCGGATAACGGGGGTCTGTTACAGTATCAGGCATGGTTCGGAATTTATGGGAATTTAAATCATTCTACTGACTCGCTTGCTTCCAGTCTGTTCATGGGAATACAATCAAACAGCATCACTGTTTATGGTTTGTATCAGGTAAACAAATTACCGGACCACTTCCAGTAACTCAACTTCAAAAACCAGGGTAGCACCACCAGGAATATCAGCACCTGCGCCCCTGTCGCCATAAGCAAGGTCGGAAGGAATCCATAAACGCCAGTGACTGCCTTCTTTCATCATGGGCAGGGCCACCTGCCAGCCTTTGATCAGGGCACGAAGCGGTGCAGTAAAGGGCTGTCCCCTTTTGAAAGAATTATCAAACTCTTTTCCATCGAGCAGGGTTCCTTTATAGTGTGCTTTCACACTCTCTGTTACCAGTGGGGAAGCTCCGGTACCTTCTTTGATTACTTCATACTGAATGCCACCGGGTAATTCTTTCACTCCATCTTTGGAGATATTCTCTGCCATAAAGGCGGCACCGGCTGTTTTCTGTGCTTCAATTTTTCCAGACATAAAAGCTTTTAATTTGTTTTGAATACTCATGTCGATCCTATGATATTTGGTAAGAAACTTTGATAAAGATACGAATAGCAGGATGCTGATAATTAACAGACTTCCGAAAATAAATATCCTTCCAGATTGTAAGAATGACAGGATTGAATTATTCTAATCACAGGTCTCCTTATTCAGAACTTTTCATACACTGCTTTCAAAATACTTTTTTCATCCTCGGTCAGTACCTGGTTCTTCAGTTTTTTCCAGTCGGCAATATCCAGCAAAGCTTTTTCCAAATCATAGCGCTGTACGCCATCACTGCCCCAGCTAAAAGAAGGAATATATTTCGGGGTTAATCCGGCCCCATAAACATTGGCACTTACACCAATGACCGTTCCTGTATTTATCGCAGTGTTGATGGATGTTCGGGTATAGTCTCCCATCATTACACCACATTTGATGCCGGCATTCAATTCCCCTCCCGGTGTCCATATTCGTACTTCACTGGCATTATTTTTCAGGTTGCTATTAGTGGTTCCGGCTCCCAGGTTACACCACTCTCCCAGCACGGAATCGCCCAGGTAACCATCATGGGCTTTATTGCTGTAACCAAACAAAACAGAGTTCTTGATTTCACCACCTACCACACAATAAGGCCCCAGACTGGTCGCCCCATACACTTTTGCTCCCATCTTGAGGCAGGCTGATTCACCCATGGAAAAGGGACCCCGGATCAGGCAACCCTCCATTACTTCAGCATTTCTGCCAATATAAACCGGACCAGTGGAAGCATTGATCACCGCAAATTCCACCCGGGCACCTTTCTCAATAAAAATATTTTCCGGGCTGATCAGTTTATTGGTCTTGGAAATTTTCTGCGATTTCCGGCTGGCTGTCAGCAGGGTAAAATCCTGACGGATGGCCCAGTCATTCAGCTGAAAAATATCCCAGGGATAGAGGATTTGCTTTACCTGTTCTTTCAGCATGACGGCTTTTCCAACTTTGATCTTGTAGCGGTCAATAATTTCCTGCCGGGTGATGCGGTACACGACGCCATTACCAGACGGACTGGCCAGAAACTCCCCGTCCTTTAATTTTTTAACCGCCCTGATCAGTCCGGGTGTAGGTAATACATTTCCATGCACCATCAGACAGGCCCCATCACCAATGGCCTCGTCAATATTGACCGACCGGTCCAGGTCTTTGTAATCATCTTCCTTTTTATCATAGGAAGGGAGCCCCATCATTTTTTCCCATTTTTCCCGGATGGTCAGGATACCAATCCGGATATCCTGGATCTGCCGGGTGAGGGTAAAGGGATAGAGATTCTCCGGCTGGCAAAATTCTTCTGTAAAAATGAGCTTGTTCATGAATAGGAAAGGTACAAAAGAACAGGATAAATAAAGCTGAGGCGGATTGCCTCTCCCCCATTTTAAAAACTATTCCGTTCAGTGGAAATTAGCTTTCCGCCAATTTTTTATTGCCTTTGGCTATCTTTAATTGTCAACCCCATCAATATTTTTTATGAATACAACATCCCATTTTAAATCAACATTCTTTTTAATACTGTCCCTGGTTTTTCATATAAACGTCTGGGCTCAGACACCTGAAATACCAGCTGAAATAAAGCCCTTTATCCTTCCCGGTCATGAAGTGCTGGATTTCCAAACCGGTGATATCAACAAAGACCAGCGCCCGGATGCGATACTGGTCTTAAAAAATCCTTTGGAAGACAGTACCTGGGAGGAGTTCATGCCCCGGCCATTCCTGGTTTTGATTCGTCAGTCCAATGGTAACCTGAAACAGGTGATCCGTAATGATAAAGCAATCATGGGCCGGCACGATGGAGGTATGTTTGGCGATCCCTATCAGTCGCTGAACCTTTATGCCGGCGGTTTTACGATTTCATTTTACGGAGGAAGTAACTGGCGCTGGGTCTATGAATATGATTTCCGCTGGACTCCAGGCATAAAAAAATGGATGCTTTTTCATGAATCTTCCGGCAGCTTTAATTCCGCCGACATGGAAAACACGATGAAGGAAACAGAGATAGAATCAGGCGAACTGGGATTAATACCATTTGAAAAATTCGGTTATGAAGATTTGCACCAGCAAGGCAAATGGAAAGTGATTGCGGCAAAAACCTTTTTTTTCGATAACCCTAAACTGGGGAGCCCCCGGAGAAAAGGCTATCTGGTGAAAGGAAATTTTGTGGAGAGCACCAGGCAACTCATCAATTTCGTGGAAGTGAGTTTTGATAACGGAAAAGAAATCACCACCGGCTTTATACTGAAAAAGGACCTGGTTCCTGTTAAATAACCAGGTTTGCGATCCATTCAATATATCATGCAAACGAAAGACCCCCTGAGGAATCAGGGGGTCTAAAGTATAGCCATGAAAAACAAAACTCATCCCGACAGGCGGGACAAGTGATGCACAAGTTAATATTATTCTGCTTTTTTTGCGTATTTCTTCTTGAATTTGTCGATACGACCCGCAGTGTCAACCAGCATGTTTTTACCGGTAAAGAAGGGGTGCGACATATTGGAAATCTCCAGTTTTACCAGAGGGTATTCTTTCCCGTCTTCCCATTGTACGGTTTCTTTGCTGGCAGTGGTGGAGCGGCTCAAAAAAGTATGGCCGTTACTCATGTCTTTGAAAACAACTAAACGATAGCTGTCCGGATGGAGTCCTTTTTTCATAATCTGATGATTTTTAAAGGTCACACGGATTTTGCCGTATGAATGAATAGATAAATTTGGGCGGCGAAGATACGCCCAATTTCATGTAAATCCAAATCCCTATAGATAAGATATCGTCCCCGATAATGAGTCCAAATAATTGATTACGAATATTTTAAGCCATCGACCAGCAGATTTCGATGCCGGCTCCCCCTCCTTTTACTAAACAGCTTTTTTTGAACACAGGTAACCGACTAGATTTGATATATGAAATATTACCCGATTGCTCCCGGCAATAGCTGGGAATACCGTTTGAAAGACGGCACCGTATATTCAAACAAAGTATTAAGTGAAGAAGGAAGTCTGGTGACCATGCAAAACAGTACCCTCCCTGAACCTGCCCGGCTTAAAATTGAAGGAGGCAGTATGTTCCTTGAATTGATGGGCACAGATAATTTCCAGCTTTGGCTGAAAGATGAAATGAATGCAGGAGAAAGCTGGGATGCAGCTTTTACGGCCAATGGTCTTTCTTCCGTTTTACATATTACCGTGAAGGATACGGGTATCAGCAAAGAAGTAGAAGGAAAACTTTATGAAGATGTAGTGATGCTGGAAGCAGAGAGCAAAATCAATATGAACGGGAACCTGATCAGCACCCAGTATTTTACACAATATTTTTATGCTGCTGGAACCGGACTCATCCTGACCACTTCGAGTGCCGGAGATTATCATGGACTGGTGGCCTGCACCCTTTTGTAGATTCCAAACAGAATGGCCAGATCAATCCGGTTCAATAAGAACAGGATACTGGAATAAGTATCGCTAAAAACAAAAGCGCCAAGTGAGCATTCTTCCGGCTTTCGCCTTCTGTTTACTTACCCGACGCTTTTTGGAAAATGTCCACCTTTTGAGGGGTTTCTTTTTTCCGGATTTCCTTTCACCCTGTTACAGGTTTCCGGTCCTCCTGGAGTGCTTCCACCTTTTGAGGGGTTTTGTCAGCTCCGGCACTTCGTTTTATTGCTAAAATTCCGTGCAGTTGTATACCAAATATAGTTTACCAGACTACCCTATTCCAAATTTTTGACCATTATGATATGCACCCGTTTTGCACCTGTTTATCCACCGGGAAACTGGATATTTGGGGGGTTATGCACAAATCGTCAGACGCTCTTCGAGACGTCAGACGCCCGGGTAGGTGTCAGACGCGGTCAGACGCTTAGTCGCGCATATTAATATACTGCAAAGGAATACCCAGGTTCCCATTACGGCAGAGCTGGATCACTTCCTGAAGATCATCAATTTTCTTACCGGTTACCCTGACGAGATCATCATTGATGGAAGCCTGTACTTTCATACCGGAATCCTTGATTAGTTTAACGACTTTCTTGGCATCTTCCTGTGCCAGCCCGTTCCGGACCTTTACTTCTTTTTTCCAGACCTTTCCGCTTTGTGCCCCTTCTTTGGAAGCGTCAAAAGCTTCGGGAGATATTCCCTGTTTATGGGCCCTGCTGATCAGTACATCAATTAACTGCCGCATCTTCATATCATCATCTGTTTCCAGCTTGATGACGAATGTTTTTTTATCTAGTTCAATCACCACATGAGATCCTTTGAAATCAAAACGATTGGTGATTTCCTTGGTGGTAACATTCACAGCATTATCCAATGCCTGTGCTTCTACTTTACTAACAATATCAAATGATGGCATAGCGGGTGGTTTTGGGTGAGGAACAAAGATAAAAAAGTCCCTCCTGGAAAAGAGGGACATTGTATAACTACTGCACTGAAAACTCACAATTTTATTGTCCGCCCTGTCCGACCCGGTTTTGTTCATCCTGGGCAGCACTGTTCCTTCGGCGGGCGGGCTGGTTCTGCTGACCGGTTTTTCCAAAGCGGTAAGTAAAACTGGCGGTGACCTGCCGGTTATCCCATTTATTAGCGATCCGGGAATCAACAATATCATATTCTGTTTTGCCTTTGTACCGCTGCATCCAGAATGGATCCCGCAAATTGAGGCGCAACGTGCCTTTTCCCTTCAAAACCTGTTTCTGGGCACCAAAATTCAAAACATACATGGGCTCGTCCACATTCAGCTGCTGGATCCCCCTGGCCCGGTAAAAACCACTGACTTCAGCAGTAAAACCGGGTTTGATGGTGAAAGTCTGGGTCATATTGATCATGAATGATGTAAAGGACATATCCAGCGGTTTATTTTCATACACTCCTTCATAATGATTATTGAATACATTGATAAATACATTAGAACTCCACCATTTGGTCAATGGCACCGGTGCGGTAATAGTAATACCCACATTCCTGAACCGGGCCACATTATCGGAAGTGAGATAGAGTAAATCCCCATCAGGTTTTACTAATTGTGAAATCACATTGTTTGTATTGCTATAATTCAGTGTGGTTATCAGCTTTCCTTTGAAAGAATGGCTTAATTCGAAATTATGACTAAACTGAGGCAGGAGGAAAGGATTCCCCTTCCGGTATGAAAGGGAGTCCAGGAAATAAATAAAGGGATTCAGGTCCTGGTAATTGGGGCGTGTGATTCTGCGACTGTAAGAAATGGTGAACTTGTTACTTTTATCCGCATCATAACTCAGGAAGGCACTTGGAAACAAATTGGTGAAGTTCCGGGTAAAACCGGAATCATTGGTTACCTGATGTCCTTTGGCAATGGTGTTCTCCAATCGCAGTCCTCCCTGCAGGGACCATTTTCCAATCTGCCGGTTGGCATTCAGATAAACTGCATTGATATTTTCCTCATAGATAAAATGATTGGAACGGGAATCATCAATCCATTTATTTCCATCCCATCTGACATAGCTTACCATATTGTCATTGTCCACAATACTGCTCTTCACACCGGCTTCAAGTCTCCCGCCTTTTTTAAATGGATGGACATAATCAGATTTAAGCGACCAGATTTTGATACTGGAGGGTAAATGACCTTTCAATTGTAATTGATTCCCGAAAGCCTGCCCGTTACCATCAAAAAAATCGGTGGTCAGTGTCATTCTGGATACATTATCATAAATGATATAATCCAGATCTGCAGTGAGTTCACGTCCTGTTGAATCAAACTGATGACGATAATTGATATTAGTGCTAAGGTTTTTAAAATTCAGCCGGTTATCGGTTTGCGAAACCATCTGGGAAAGCAGGTTATAATTTTCATCATGGGTGCTGGTGATGGTTCTTGGAGTGGGATGACCGGAAAAAGTGAAGCCGCTGACTACCACACCAATCGTGTTTTTCTTATCTGCATAAACATCCAGTCCCAGTTTCAGGGTATGATTGTTGTTGCCGAATTTGAATTGTGTGAGCACATCATTATACCCCAGTATTTTTTTGTCCTGATCCAGTTTCACACGATTGATTTCCAGTTGACTCCTGCCCTGAAATACATTGGGGTTATAATTTCCAAAGAAGTTGATCTTATTCTTCCGGTAATTAAAGCTGATACTGTTTTGTGATTTTGGTATAACATACAGTGTATTCCCGGTTTTAAAAAAACTGGTAGTGATACCAGCCATAATGGAACCATTGAATCCGGCTGTTTTTCCTTTTTTTGTTTTGATATTGATCACACCCGAATTCCCGGATGCATCATATTTGGATGAAGGATTAGTCATGATCTCAATCTGGTCAATAGCAGAAGCCGGCATGTTTTTGAGCAGATTGGCCAGGTCAGATGGTGACAGAAAGGTGGGTTTCCCGTCTACCATAATGATCACCCCTGCCTTGCCCCGAAGACTGATCGCCCCGTCATTACTCACCATAATACCTGGCGATTTTTCCAGTACTTCCAGTGCGGTGGCTCCTGCATTGGTAGGCGAAGCATCAACATTCACCACCGTTTTATCAATTTTAGATTCAATAAAGGGTCTTTGCGCTGTTACCGTTACGGCACCCATATTTTTTACAACCGGCTGCAAAGCCATACCCGCTGCCTCATTATTTCCTTCATTTACGATTACCGCATCACTGTATCTTCTTTCCATTCCTGCCGAACTGGCCTGCAGCAAATAGGTACCCGGTGGGATATTTTCAAATACATATAGTCCTTCCTTGCTGGTTATCGCCGTTTTTACCAGTGTAGAATCTTTTGCTTTCAACAGAGAAATTGTAACTGATGCGAGCGGTGCATTGGCGGGATCGGTGATTTTCCCAGACAGTTTTCCCTGCTGTTGTGCAAAGGCAGGGATAGCTGCCAGCAACAGAAAGGCCTGTATGATTAAGTAAATTTTACTTCTCATGGCTAAGGTTTTTGTTTTTCAGGATAAAGGTGCAGTGTGAATAATTCATATCCACGCCGAATATGACAAGCTTCGTAGTTCCCGTGTTAAGGGGTCAGATATTCATGTCAATACACCAGCGGTAAAATCACAGATAAAATTTGTACATATGTTAATCACTGTTAACAATAAAAAAAAGTCTCTCTGTAAAACAGAGAGACTTTCACTCATGACTATACTTCTATATGTTGATTGCTTTCTCTTATTCACCTGTATTTACCCGGTTCTTTTCATCATCCGCTGCTCCTGTTTTTCTTTTGGGAACATTTCCTGTTTTTCCTTTATTAAAGCGATAAGTGAATCCGAGGGACACCAGTCTTGAATCCCGGCGCTGCTGGAAAGCTGCATCCACATTACTGTACTTAATGGTTCCTTTTGCCTGCTGCGACCAGAAAATATCCCGGATACTCAGCCTGAAAGTTCCTTTCCCTTTCATTACCTGTTTGGAGAAAGCGGCATTCATGGTACCCAGTCCCTGTATTTTAAATACGCCATCTACCCCGGGTGTCCTGTAAAAACCACTCAGTTCTGCGCCCCAGGTTTTGGCAAACCGGAATTGATTGGAGATATTGAATAAGGCGGTAGTAGCACCGATACTCACATTGTCACCATTCAGAATCCCTTTGAAACGGTTGTTGAATATATTGGTATACACATTTGCGGTCCACCATTTTTTAATTTGTCCTCCTGCACTGATGGCAATTCCAAACTGTTCCTGCCTGGCGATATTTTGTTTCCGGATAAATGTTTCGGTTGAATCCGGATTTTGTTCAAGGATATCATTGATCATATCCGTGGTACGGGTATAATTCAGGGTGGTATTCAGGAAGCCCTTGAATGTATGCGTCAGTTCAATATTATGCGAAAACTGGGGTTGCAGGTTCGGATTTCCCTGCTCAAATGTGTACTTATCAATGAACATGATAAAGGGATTCAGGTCCTCATAATTTGGCCTTTCAATCCTTCTGCCATAGTTCAGCACAAAGGAATTATTCTTATTTGCATTGTATTGAATATACATGGTGGGGAACAACTGGGTATAATTGCGCTTGAAACGGGTTCCTGTAGTTACCTGTTTTCCCCTTGCATTGGTATTCTCTGCTCTTAACCCAAATTGTCCTACAAACTTTTTACCCAGCGGTCTGCTGTAATTGATATAGGCAGCATTCACATTCTCATCATATATAAAATAATTGCTACGGCCAATATCTTTTACCCGGATGCCATAATTAAGACTGTCATAGATGGCATTGTTATCGGTATGTACAAAAGAGGTTTTGAATCCGGCTTCCAGTTTGGCGCCTTTCGCAAGCGGATGTACATAATCCATTTTACCTGAGTATATCTTTATATCCTGCGGCAGGCTGCCCAGTAAGGTATCTGTTTTTGCATTAGGGATACCACCCGCATCAAAATATGCATTGATCAGGTCCTGTGCATTGGTGCTTTTATAGCTCAGCAGGTCGGCATCAGCGGTCAGTTCCCGTCCGGTTGAATCAAAAATATGTCTGAAGTTGAAATTCGCACCACCATGTGTCCACTTCCTGTCATTGCTGGTTCCTGACATCGTCCTGCTTAACAGGGTATTTCCGGGATTAGCAATCTGCACATCACTGTTACTGCTGAAAGTACCCGGGTTGTAAAATCCATTCAGCACCACGCCCCATGTTGTTTTAGGTGAGGCAAAATAATCCAGTCCGATTTTTCCATTATAAGACTCCCCTCCTTCCCTGATCCTCGTTTCCTGATCAAAAAGTGATCTGATTTCTTTGGTATTATTATCAATGAATTTTCTTTGAATAAACAAGTCCTGAAAATTCCTGCGATAATTCTGACTGAGGTTTGTAAAGAAATTTACTTTGTTCTTCCGGTAATTGAAATTAAACGAATTGCTGATCTTGGGTAAACGACCCTGTGTATATGTAGATGAAAGACTCCCGTTATAACCAAACTGTTTTGTCTTTTTCGTTTTGATATTAATGATACCGCTATTGCCGGCTGCTTCATATTTTGCGGGAGGATTGGTCATGATTTCAATTTGCTCCAGCTGACTGCTGTTCATGTTATTCAGCATATTTGCCAGGTCGGCTCCTGATAAATAAGATGGACGTCCATCCACATATACCTGTACTCCCTGTTTACCTTTTAAGCTGATATTACCATCCTTGTCAACCGTTACACCGGGTGATTTCTCCAGCACTTCCATTGCCGTAGTACCCACATTGGAAGCAGCTGCTTCCACATTCACGATGGTGCGGTCAATTTTTTGTTCAATCAGGGGCTTACGGGCAGTAACAGTAACAGCACCAATGCTTTTGGCCACGGGTACCAGCTCAATGGTTTTGAGACTGATACTGGTAGCAGTGGCACTGATTTCAACTGTTTCTGAAAAACCAATGGTATGACCAACGGCAGATACTTTTACCAGGTATTGGCCTTCTTTCAGGCCCTCAAAGCTGAAATGCCCGGTTTTATCGGCGGCACCCATTTTTACAACAGCGGAGTCTTTTGCACTTAAAAGGGTAATAGTGGCTGATTCAATGGTTTTGGTATTACCGTCAATGACCGTTCCCGAAATTGCTCCTTTTCTTGTTTGTGCCTGACTATCAATGGATAATAAGGCAATAAAAGCAGTGATAATGATGATTTTATTTTTCATGGCTATACTTTACGTACTAGTTTAAATAAATTACAGTACAAACTTCAGTACTTTGCATTACATAGATCAGTGTTTTGTAATGAACGGCCAAATTCAGTGATGGCCGGTGCTGGCTACACGAAATAGGACGCAGCGGTGCCTTTGGGGTTACAGCAGACTACTGTTTAAAGATGAACGGAAACTAAGAGGGGGCGGGCGGAAAAATGGGTTTATAAACCGAAATCAGCTTTGATCTGATCCTGGTAAGTTCTGCCCGAACTGATTTGGGTATTGTTCTTATCATCCATAGAGAAAAGGAAACGCCCGTTGAAATGCTTATGCATTTCCCGGATCCGGTCTTTATTGATGATAAAGGATTTTTGTACCCTGAAAAATTGTTCCGGCAGTTTTTCCTCCAGCAGGGTCAGCGATTGATCGGTAAGGTGTTTTTGACCGTCAATCGTATGGATGTAGACATATTTATCCTGCGCTTCCAGGTAACTTATATTTTCGAATTTCAGGAGATTGATCCGGTCGCCTGTTTTAACAGGCAATGCTGTAGCCCTGGCCGGGCTCTTAAGTTCCCTGATGATTTGCTGGAGACCGGTCATATCGATTCCCTGTCCCAGTTTACCAAACTGCCTTAGTTTTTGAATACTTTGTTGCAGTCTTTCTTCCCGTATGGGTTTAAGCAGGTAATCAATTGAAAAAGTATCGAAGGCCCGGATGGCATATTGCTCGTAAGCAGTAGTAAAAATGATATTCGGTTTATGTTGCAATTTTTCAATGACTTCAAAGCCTGTCATATCAGGCATCTGAATATCAAGGAAGATCAGGTCAGGTAATAATGTCTCAATCTTTTCAATAGCATCCTCTCCATTACCTGCTTCTGCAATCACTTCTACCAGATCTGCATGATCCAGTAATAGATTCTTCATGAGCCGGCGCGCAGCGGGTTCATCATCAATCACGATTGTTTTGAATACCCTGTTCATTTGATCAGCCTGTTTATATGAATGGTCACCTGTTTGCGGGGCTCATTACTGAATTGTACCGCATAGAGGTCGGGAAAAAGCAGGTCCAGTTTATCAAAAACACTTTTAACACCATAGCCGGGGCTGATTGACTCCGGAAAAGCAGGACCGTTATCTGCGATATTCAATTGCAGCCCCTCTCCTTCTTTAAATACTTCCACCAGGATTTCCGTCATCCTTCCGGTAGCTTTTAATCCATGCTTCACAGCATTTTCAACAATGGGCTGCAGCAGGAAGCGGGGCACCAGATTATAAGTGCACTCATCCGATACTCGAATCT